>Ga0307513_10003752_pt1 | contig 20496 bp, 26 predicted proteins | sample 15_EM_MG_FD_202174 | JGI IMG/M metagenome (GOLD analysis project Ga0307513, IMG submission 202174) | Populus trichocarpa ectomycorrhiza microbial communities from riparian zone in the Pacific Northwest, United States - 15_EM | ecosystem: Host-associated > Plants > Roots > Unclassified | place...
GCTATAGTAGAAGAAGCCTGCGTAGGAGGGGTGACGGAAAATGCTGGAGGCGGAATGAGCCGAGAAAACCAAGCACCTTGGGCGTACTCACCTGTAAACACCACGCGTAACTAAAGTATGATCGGCGCGCTTTCGGAACTCTACAATATGGCTAAAGCTTTGTGCCGCGGTGATCATCGCCTTGCTTCGCACATACATTCCACACAGTGCCACAGTGATACCTGTCCTGCGTGTGAGCGTTTCAAGATTCTCGACATACGTTATCACATACCTATAGGCGTCAAATACGCGTGTCTTTTGGCATTAGGCCAGAAATACCAGGTGATGAGGTGTTCCACAACCGCGACGGTGTGAGCGACATGGTATTCTTTCCCGTTTTCTAATAAGTATGCTACCGTGATATTCGATGAGCTACCATGCTGGCTCCTAAGAAATCGAGCTACCTACAGTCTACGGTCGCCCGCGCCCGATTCCATCCGGCAGTCATTACAAACTCTCCCCAGTGGAATGCGGACCATGTCGCGAAGAAGAAAGAAAGTTGCACAAGTGGGTTGTTAAATGCTATAGTCCCTCCGGCGACTTTGCCCGTCTTGACGAGGTCAAAGAGGGCTGTAGAAAGGCCAAGGTTGACAAACAGCGTCCATACTGCCGATGCGAAGATCGATCCGAGTAAAAAGGATATCGTAGCGGATGCCAAGGGTGTGTTTGGAATCCGTCCCTTGTGCAAGTCGGGCGTGGATGGTTGAGTCTCTAGCGACCATAACTGCGGCTGCGACGACGACACGCGCTCGAAACTCTGTGTTCCATTTGGTGAGGTTGAGGAAGGCTCGGCTTCGTGTGGGTTTGGCGAGTCAGCGGAAAGTCCGGAGGACATGGGGTGGAAACTTTGTCCTTTGTATTTCTTGGACCTGGCTGCGTCCTTTGGCGTCATGCTCATTCGGCTACGAATATGTAGGACAAAGATACGATTCGTGCCATGTAAGACATCTATAATTGGCGCACGGTACGCGTCGTGCATCGCGTCGACCGATGGCTCGAAAATTCGGAACATCGCCCTGATGGCACACATAGGTACACAAACCTCCCCATTATGTTTCACGCGATATCTTATCGTGTACCACTCTTTATTCTGTTTTCGTTTGTTTAAACTGACCAGCTCCTCGCAGATTCTGGGAAAACCACATTGACAGAATCAATCCTGAGCATCTCCAATTACCTCCAAGTGACAGGCTCTGTTGATACCGGAAGCACAACGACGGATTTCTTGCCTGCCGAACGCGAACGAGGTATCACGATACAGTCTGCGAGCATTCCAGTAAAGTGGAAGGACTACACGTTCAACCTTATTGATACTCCTGGACATGCAGACTTTGGAATGGAGGTGGAGAGTGCAAGCCGCGTCATCGACGGCGCAGTGGTCCTTATAGATGGCGTCGAAGGAGTGGAGGCCCAAACGAAAGGCGTTTGGGGGCAGCTGGACAGGTAAGCTCCATGAATTTTAATATTGACAACCTCTCATCATCTGAAACAGAATGCCTAATTATGCCTTCATCCAGACATAACGTCCCAACCCGCCTCATGTTCATCAACAAACTTGATAGACCGGGAGCCTCGGTGCAAGACTCCCTTCTGTCGCTTCTCTCCCACCGACTGCATCGGACCCCCATTCTCGCTGCGCTTCCGGTTGCCTCCTTTAACCCTGAAACTTATTCGAGAGGTGAACCCGGCATCGAAGGAGTGGTAGACCTTGCAAAGTGGGAAGTGTGGAAGTGGGGATCCGGTTCCAAGGACGCAACTCGGCATCCATTACCTATATCTCAGAACGAACTGCAAAACAACAGTATATTCCCGCCGGGACACCCCCTCGTCGACCACTTAGTCGTAGCACGGACAGGGTTCATCGATTCCATTGCTCTACTCTCTCCTGACCTTCTGTCGGAGATCGTTGAAGACGACAGTAACGCCGGAGATGCTTACCTTCGCATTCCCTCTCCCGCAATTCTGTCAAGTCTGCGGGAACTCACTCTGCAAAAGGAAATCCTCCCTGTTTTCTGCGGTTCGGCTCAGAAGCACGTAGGGACGGAGCTTCTCATGGACTATGTCGGCGAGCTGCTCGCGAGTCCCGCGGATGTAGACAAGCTCGGGCAGCCTACCGTGACAATCTCGAAAAAGCCGGGCTTGGTGCAGCTACTTGCATGGAAAGTCGGCTGGGACAAACGCAAGGGATGGATGACCTTCGTTCGCATTTATGCTGGTTCGTAATAATACTCACCCATGTACATATTACTGATGAATATGTAGGTACGCTAACTCGACATACAAGCCTTTTGAACACCTCGACGCAAAAGAAAGAGCGCATCTCAAGGCTGCTCTTGCCTTATGCCTCGGAGCACGAGGAAGTCGATTCTCTTTCTTACGGTTCGGTCGGAATTATCCTCGGACTTCAACACACTCGAACAGGAGATACACTTATATCAACCTTCGGCCCCAGTGGAACAGCAGAACGTCAACCACTCCCTGCAATCGTCCCTCCGCCCGCAAGCATCTCCGCATCCATCATTGCTCAGACCCAGTCCGATCTGGATCTAGTGAAGAATGCATTAACAGCTCTCTCACGAACCGATCCCTCAGCGAGATGGACAGAAGAGGATGGCCAAATCCTTGTACACGGGCTTGGCGCCTTGCACCTAGAGATTGTTGAGGGCCGACTGAGGGATGAGTTTGGTGTGCATTGTCAGATGGGCAAGCGGCAGGTTAGCTATAGAGAAGCGTTCCCTGAGGGCTTGGAAACAGAAGAGGCAATGACTTGGACGAAGGAGATTAACGGGAAGCCTTCTCAAGCGTCCGTGACGCTGCTCGTCCGGCCGATGAAGGAAGGAGAACAACCTGACGAGGGATGGAACGGGAATGTTGTTGTACGCGCAGAGAATGGAACGCGCTTACCAGCAACGGTAGCGGAAGCGACTGCCCGTTCACTTTCCCCTGACATCACCTCTATCATTCAAGGCCTTAACGGACCGCTCTCCGCGTCTCCGCACACCCACCTTCCGCTATTCGGCCTTCACGTCAGCGTGCAGAAGTTCTCAAATGCACCCAGCTCCCCGCCTGCTGCGTTAGCGGCTGCATCCTCCACCCTTCTCCGCAAGATACTACAGGGAGCGGGAGCGGGAGATGTGATGGAGCCGTACATCCGCGTGAAGGTGAACGTACCTGAGACTGCAATGGGTAAGGTTGTCAAGGACCTCACAGAGCACAACGGGGAGATTCTAGACCTAGAATCTGGTGCATCTGCCTCGACCGACTCGATTGGTGACGATGTAGAGAGTGCACCGTACTCGACGGACATGATTTACGTTCCCCCGCGATGGCTGAGCCCATGTGCCGGTGCACAGATGGGTCAACTAGTTGATTTTGCAAGGCTGAAGAGGAGCATACATGCGGTGGCTCCGCTTAGCAAGATGCTTGATTACACCACGCGGTTGCGGGCTGTCAGCGGTGGGCAGGCAACGTTTACCATGAGTACACTTGGCTTCAGGAGGGTTGGACCAGTACGACGGTTAGAGGTGTTGAAAGAATTGGGAAGAGCCTGACCCAGGGGTATGGAAACCACGAAGGAAACTAACAATATCACTGGTCTGTGGGTGGCAACTAAGCATCGCTCTTAAACTTGAACTTCCCAATGAACGACCCAGAAAGCCTCGCCATCGTAGAAGGGGTCGAAAAGATTCTTGATCTCTACAATGCTTGCTATATGGATATGGTGCGATTCAGCCTCGTAACAGATTCCAGTTTCCTGAAAGACGATCGACGTGTTCAAGGCGCTACTCCCTATACACCCACAGTACCTATTCTTTATCCCTCGTAATCGCCTGTGGGCTGCAGTCTCTCACAGGCTGATAAGCATAAATGAAACGGCCCTTGGTAATCTTACCAATAAGATGAATACCCACGCCCACGAATGGATCACGCGGCTGTTGCTGCCTCTATCTTCGTTTTGTGAGGGCTGAAATGGCTGTCCTCAGTCCAGAAGCAATGATTCGACCCACCGGCGGGGTCGCTGACTTCCATAAACACGTAAGTTGACAAATGTCCTCGCTACCCCTCAAGCTAAACAGGACTTAGATATTGGAACGTGAGCGCAATGTATCTGAGCAGAGGCTGGGCCCGAAGGGGAGGGTGAAATGAGCCGCTGGTCACACTCCAGGCTGGCCATATAGTGCTTTTTGTCCTGGGAAGCACTTAGGTATATGGGGAGTGTGTGGCTACTTGCCCATGGCTTGTAGAATCTGGTCTGGAAATACATTCACGGCGACACGAGGGTTCAAGATAATCTCCACGACGTAAGCGTTGGTGACAGTGGCATATTCCTTGAGTATAACGTACACAATCCATTCGGGATATCGAAACGAAGATGGAGAACGGTAGGTACCGTTATTTCATCAAAAAATTGCGCCATAGGATCGTTGTCTAGCGCATAGGAGTTGCAAACGGGTCAGAGCTGCATTTATCTACCGTATCTGGCCACGTCCAGCAGTGCGCGCTCCACCTCGCAGCCACTGCTGTCGCCTCCCCCTGCGGTGTGGTGGGTGTACTCAACAAGCTATTTGAACGCAATCCGGATCTCGTGGGTCCCGCAGCCGGGTAAATCGTGCTACCGACAGACCCTAGCTCTGATCGTTTTGTGATTCCTTACCTCGAGAGAGCGCTTATGTCCTGCCATTCTAGAATTTATATAATCACGTCATAATCTCTAGTGATACTGTAGCGGCTTGGATATCAATCGCAGACTTTTACCAACTCCTGCAATCAGGTGACTTGATAGTAGCCCGGTGGCTGCTTGACACTCACCATATCTCATGTAAATTCATTATACGTCGCTGCTGCTTATGCCTGAGCAAAGTAATTCGATGAAATATGAGAGCAATTGTGGGTGTCAGGCTTTTTTTATCTACAGCTCGAAATTTCTTCATTAACCATTTCCCATTGGAGCTCTGAAATGTTACTGATCCAGTCCAAATCCTTTTCGGCTTCCGCGGTCGAGCTATTAGCTGAAGTCCAAGTCAGCGATGCGGACAAAGCAAGCCTTCTCTCTGCCCCGCTCGCAACCTCCTTGCTCTTAGTTATCGCTAATCATGAGCGAGAACGAGAATGAAGAAATGACACAGGAAGACGGTCCGGAGCAGGAGTCGTCCGTACCGGCCCAGTCAACATTCTATCCAGGGGGCTATCCGGAGGTTGAGCCAGGGCAACCAATGACTCTCGATTCCCTGCAAGATCCGCCCCCTGGTACTAAGCCACGCTATCCATACAGCACTTTAATCCGGTTCGCGTCTCTATCGCCCTCGTCGCGCAGCAGACGGCCTAATTATCAATGGGTTACTCACGCCGCTGCAGGTATGCGATCAAAGGATCACCGCATGGCAAGTTACTCCTTGAGGATATATACTTTGCACTCGGTACGCCTTCGTCGTTAACCGTGTACGGACCGACTTATTGAAGCCACGTTGCACAGAGGCTCGGTAGGTCTCACCGTCGCCGCTCGTCGTGGCATTCGCTCACGGCAGCACGAAATTTGTAGCTTTCCGTATTTTCGGACTGCTCCTAGTGGATGGAAAGTGCGTATTTGTACACTCCCAACAACAACAAATATAAATTTGTTGTTTCTTGTTTGACAGTTCCCTGTCTGGTTCTATTTTCGAACCTCTCCTTGTATGCTCTTCATGCATCGGATATTGACCATTATTCTCAGAACTCGGTTCGCCACAACTTGTCGCTCAACCCTTGCTTCGTCAAGGTTCCCCGGCCCTTGACCGATCGTGGAAAGGGTTCTTACTGGGCATTGGACGAAACAGTTGATCCCAGGTACATTCCAGGTCGTGGCAGCGTGGAATTTAGACGAGACGCACTAACAGTATTTTCAGAACTGGTGTTCATCGCGTGCGCAAAAAGCGCAACGAACGAGGCGTCGAAGCGAGTGGTACCTCTGCTGCCACTGCAGATCAATACTCGAGTGGCCATTACCCGTACATGTCCGGCATGGTCATGCAGCCCGAACAAGCACCAGCGACTTACGGTTACGGGTGAGTCCGTATCTACACATTGACTTTCTCCTCCTCACTGGTATGTTTACATAGCTTCCACACTACTTTCATGCCACCTGAAATGAGAATGGCTATGGGTGGAGACCCCAGTGATCCGAATGCTGCTCAACATGACTGGCGTGCACTTTGGCTCGCGGAAATCACTCAAATTGAAGATTTCATAAAGGAACATGAGGAGAAGGGAGATATCGGCCCAGAATGGTACAAAATGATGTACCACCGAACGGTTCGTGCATTTGCACCAGAGTACCATCATCCAGCAATGTACGGAGCACACCCGCCGCATGGCCACCCACCACCCACCATGGGTGGTAATGAAGCTGGACCGAGCGGAGAGAAGCATGGCGACGCTGACGAACATGACGAGGAACTCGAGGAAGAAGACGGTAGTTAGGTTTTTAATGTGGTACTGCTTGTTCTTTCTCCAATCTGTATACTAGGTGCATCGTCCTATGAGTAGTGACCTCATTTTTCTTCGGACTATTTTCCATGTGCACGCGAGAGATACGAAATTGGGCAGGGTGAGAACATGCTCAGACCCGATACAGACAATCTAGCCTGTCTAGTGCGTCTTCCCTTCTTTCTTTTGCGCTGCCTCTTTATCGACTTGTTTCTGCACCTCAAGCTTGTACCTTCTGATCGAGGGGTAGCCCGCGGCAAGTGACGCAATCTGCCAGTACCGTTTGACCTTTCCCTGTGTTCGATGTCGCTTGAGGAGTGGATTCATGATAAAGATTGTCTCGAGTGTATGCAGGACAGGTGGGATCGCCAGAAGAACATACTGGAGAATGGGTGGGATGTGCTGGCGGAAAAAGATTTCAAAGGGTGTCAAGGGCTTGGGTGTGAGGAAAGTCCAGCAGCTCAGCAAGGCGAGACCTGCGACCAGGACCTGTAGAAAATCCAGCACGTATGTGCGGACGGTATGTCGAGACTGTTGAAGGATACATCAGTGAAAGTCATCAATCATGGTGTGCTCATACTATCGTACCATTCCCAGGCCTTCGACTGCCTTCCACATCATGTCAATTAAAGTCATGCGAGCATCGGTGGCATCCCTACGTAACACGTAATGAAAACGGGGTTAAGAAAGCAATGCTGTAGTGGTACTTACTTTAGCTTATGGTCAAAATCGATTCGGATGGTCTCAGACCTGCCGTTGAAGACGCAGTCGATATCCATCCACTCTTCGTCAAGCGCGACCATTTTGCAGCTGTCCGGCGCCGGTTTCTTGCCGTAAAATTGCACATAATATTGAACCGCTTCCACTGGAGGCGGTGAACTTGATCAGGGATGTCCACGACGACCGGAAACCGGAGGAGAGGAAACATACGATGATCTAAATTGCAGGACGTCGTTAGATAGTCAGCCGAGAACGGAGTGCACTGGAGCACCTTGATTCATGTGACCACAAATTCGCTGCACGACTGCGGGGCTGAAAACGGGAGTCGCTGCCATTTGTGGTTGCTGTGGTTGCTGTGGTCGGGTGTTAGGCTGCCACCCGCATCCACCCGTCGAATATTCTCACGGAACTCGCCAGGAAAGATGCTGTAAATGTGTCACTGTAGACAAAGAGGATGGTGCCACTCGGAGAGCTATGATTCCCTCTGCTGCCCGGACTAGGGGCCGAGGCATGCGAGATCAGTAATAATGAGTGGAAGTGATCATAATATTCTTATGATCATGATCATGGTGCTGCTCTGCAGCGTCAAGAGAGGGGCTTGGGATTGCACAAAGATTTGCAAACAATTCATAGTCGTATAAGTTGTATAACTCCATGTGCCATTCCTGTATCGTCTGGAGCCTATCTGGGTTTGTTTGGCAGCCTCATTTGGAACTTGTCCTCCCGACCCACCTTTACTTCTGTTCTCTAGCTACGAGTCGTCGGAGCCTCAGTATTCCATATATATATTTGAATGTTTCTGTCTCTGGATACGGAGATGACGTGGTGACTGCTGGGAGAGTAAGCAACTGACCACACCCAGACGGTGTGCCCCTCTGGACGCCTTCCGACTGCAGCACCAGTCTCAGCATCACAAATTCGAATGGTCTTATCATCAGATCCGGAGTTGATGTGCCAGGAGAGTAAGCAACGGACGTGTATACCCCTGAGAGGCTCGCCAACGACTGCACCAGTCTCGACTCGAATAGCTTTCTCATTGCCCATTGGGTGTCCAACAGAGGATGCCGATTCTCAAGCGCGCAATTTATTGTACGGGCCACCAAAGACAAATAAGCGAAACCTTAACTCAAGACTGCAATCCAACAGGTAAAACACGATCAGCAAGGCGAGGAAATGGATCGTTCTTGGCCAGCACGACAGTTTGAGCCTCATGAGATATATATCCCTTCATGAACCCCTTGTAAATGGAGTTTGCAACAAGGCATTCGGCTTCATCTGTATCCATTTCTTGACCAGCAAGCTTCAAACCTGCATGGAACGCCTGGATCGTGACGCGCGAGCCTGATCCTTGGACTTTCCACCTTTAGTAAATATTTGTATCAGTGTATCAGTGGTGGAAGAAGGGGCCAGAAGGACGGTCCACGTACACCTTTTTGAAGACGCCTCGCAGGGCGATTTCTCGCATCCGGAGAACGATGATCCATACGTTAAGCTGGATGAGTCTGCTTTCAAGGGCTTGTAGAGCTTCATCAAATGCTACAACATCGCCTTGCATGATGGCGCGAATGAAGGGACCGTAGAGACCGTCTATGCCTGGGTATCGTTCAAGTAGTGCAGGAGACGGCCGGGATCCTTTAAGTAAGAGACGAAGAGGTACTAGCCATGTTAATATTCGCCTATAATAGCACATATCAGCACCCCTCATGACCGAACTCATCAACTCACTCCTGATTTCGGGGGACCTCATGATGACAGTTGTCAAATGCAAAGGTAAGTTCTGTCTCCGCCTCTGGTAGTGTGAGTCGATATTTCCGACAATGGGCGGGGCTTCTCACCTTCTTATAGTCTTCTTGAAGGAAAGCCAAAACACCCATATAGTATCTATATGTCACCTTGCATGTAGCATTAGGAGATTCTTGGGGACGTAGGTGGCACTCACTTGAGCAGAAATGGGATATGCGGTTATTGGTGGAATGTCATCCTTGTTCGCGTCGATGGCTCGAATGACGTTCCTGCAAAGATTGATTCGGTTGACCTGAAGTTACCCGATGGGTCAATTGATAAACAAGGTTGTCGTATTATATCTGTACCTTAAAATAGCACTTCAAAACCATGCCGATTACTTGGTAGATACCCCATTTGCGGGAGACATCAATAGGAGATGTTCTATGCAGAGGTTATGAGTACCTATGACCTTTAGCTATTTGCACGAGGGAGGCGCATACCGGTCTGTCACGCAACTCGTAAACGCCTTGTTGCACAACCTCGCGGCATCTTCACAACAAGTAGGTGCCTTTCCTTGTCTATCCAGCTCGAGATCCCCCTGGGGAGTGTAGCCTTGTGAGTATCGACTTCACTCACCATGAGATACAAGTGACAAACCCAAGCAGCAAATTCCCGCAGCTCATTGAGCAGCTTGTAAAGCGTAGGAAGCATCCACCCGCTCTTTTGAATAAACACCCTCAAAAATGCGCTGAAACACACACGTTTTGTTAGTTAGCGGCCACTCGTTCCATTGGTGCCATCCCAATGGACGAAACGAGACTTACTTAACCAAAGCGGCCTGCTCAGAATACGCAGAGTACATATTCTCATCTTTTGTGTTCACGAGCACCAAACAATGCGCGATACAAATCTCGTCCCATGGCGAGGCGAATTTGCCCATGTACCGCCCGTTGAGTCCTTCGCGCTGCAGCACCGTGTTGTCATTTCAAAAATTGATAGCGATTGATGATTTGGAAAGAATATGTACTGTCTTGGAAGGAAGCTTTGCGTACAACGCCTCCGCATGACCTCCACTTCGTGAGAGGCAGTTCGCCAGCCCCTCGCCATCCTCCATTCCAAGTCGTTCTGATATGTTGACAAGGTATTGTTCGAACCGCATCGTGTACAGCGAGATCGAATTTCGAATTTAGTATGACTTTCCGTCCGAAAGGTAGAGTCCAACTTGCACTCAATCATTTAGAATCTTACAATCACACATGACAATACTGTAAACACAAGTTGAATTGACTACGGGTACTACTACGGAATCATTAGCGAGTCGTGATGGGATTTGAGAAAACAGGGGTTCACGAAGGGGCATGAAGAAAGCATGGCAACCATAAGACTATCGAGGGGAAAGGACGTCCGCACGAAGCACAATCTGAGCGTGGAGAGGGACCATACACCCAGAATGCAACTGGCAGAAGACGACCACGGTAGATCTAGCTCAACTACCATCAATGCTTCACAAGCCCCCACGCGGCAACCCTCAAAACCCGACGCCCTCTCCTTCTCAAAAACCCTGATTACGCAGGGCAAGAGAAACGGAGGACTCCCGACAAAACAGTAGCCACAAACAGGCGTGTTCAGGGGAGAAATGGTGTGAATGGGGTTGGGTGGGGAGCAAGGCAATGAAGACGACAGACAACTAAGTAGAAAAAGCAGATGCAGGAGGCCAGCCAGGGTAAGGAGGGGCTACGCAAGAAACGATGGTGCAATCGACAGGGGGTACAGGGGGTACGGAGGGGTTTGGAGATTGTGTAGGGTTCGAGATGGGATGCTATTAGGATACGTTCAACAGGGCGGTGCACCACATGTCGCTGGATCACATAGGGATGCAGGACGAGGCGGCCCTTCGTCGCGTCCTCTCTCCATGGTGGAGATTGGACCGGAGACAAGGGCCTGAAAGAAACGAAAGCGTCCGTGGTGAGATGGAGCCGAGATCTTGGTACAATTGAAGATGCCGGAAAATAACATCGGCGTGAGCATCGGGTGTGGGGGCGAGATGAATACGAAATATCGAAAACCTTGAGACCGAGAGGAAAGAGTCGTGGTAGTGGCGACGTCAGCGTATGCGCCACGACCAGAGCGCGCCGAATGGTGAATATATTACGTGGGTGGCGAAGAGCAAACTGCCCGCTGGGCAAGAGCTAATACGAGTCGAGATGCTGTCCGGAGGTCGCCAGCACGCCGGACAACGCGACCAGTATGAGGTCGCGGCGCGATGTACTGTTCCTTCTACATCGCGCGGTCCACGGCGCGCCTTCATTTTGAAGCAAATCGTATTTCCGTTTCAACTTCTTTTCTATCACGCTCACCCAACCAATTCAGCTGCTCCTCTACACCCCAACAAAATTACCCGCCATTACGACTAGCGGGTGGGAGGTCGCAGTGCAATCACTGCTGTCTACTGACGTAGCCACCTTGAGCGGCCTGCGCGGCCTGCGCAGCTTGCCTGGTCTGACTGCGGAGCCTGGGGAATGAGGTGAGACCAGGCACGACTACAGTGAAGCTGAGGCGACTCACATGCGTTGACCTTCAGGCCTTGGCTCCTCCATTTGCTCCTCTGCTCCAGGAGCACGCTTGACTGCTGACTGCTTAGCCTTGTCGTCGGTGCGCTGCTGAACACTCCAGTCGAAGACGTAGTCATACTGGAAGCCCTCGCGAACGAACAAGTCGCGGAAAAGCTTGCGTAGGTAGGAGTAATCTGGCTTATCATCGAAGCGGAGGGCACGGCAATAATTGAGGAAGATGCCAAACTCGCTGGGGAAGCCACGGCAGAGCAAATCGGTTGGGGTAGTCATCTTCTTCTCCATGATCCTGTCGTACTTTTGCTTCTTGGTAGCAGCCTTGAGTCCCTGCCAGGGGAGAGCACCACGTAGGAAGTACATCAATACGTAAGCCAACGATTCGAGGTCGTCACGACGCGCTTGTTCAACGCCCAAGTGAGTGTTGATGCTAGTGTAACGGGCGGTGCCGGTCAAGTTCTTGTTCTCCCTGTAGGGAATGTGAAGGTGGGTCTTGGGGTCGCGGTACTTCTTGGCGAGACCGAAGTCGATGATGTTGACCTGGTTGCCGCGCTTGCCAATACCCATCAAGAAGTTGTCGGGTTTGATATCACGGTGGATGAAGTTGCGGGAGTGGATGTACTCAACACGGGAGATCTACAAGCCGCTATCAGTAACACTGTTGCTAAGATTCCAGGGACACATACCAATTGGTCGGCGAGAAGGAGCACAGTCTTGAGGGTAAACTTGCGGTTGCAGAAGTTGAAAAGGTCTTCCAGTGATGGGCCGAGGAGGTCGAGGACCATGGCATTGTAGTCGCATTCGGTACCAAACCACCGAACGAAGGGGACACCAACACCACCAGCGAGAGTCTTGTAGACTTTAGACTCATATTCGAGCTGGGGGTGCTTAGCCTTGACAGATTCGAGCTTGATGGCGACTTCCTCGCCGGAAATGATGTTGATGCCGAGGTAGATATCGCCTTGAAATTATGGTGAATACACGACACAGTTGTACAGCTTGGTGACTCACCGAAGGAACCAGAGCCAATTTTCTTGCCAAGGCGGTACTTGCCACCGACACGGAGGTCAATGCGATTAGCGCCAGGAATTTGCTGGTCGGCCATCCTATTAGGTTGGGTGATACGACTGTTGGGAAAACGTGGGTCAGGTGTCGGTGATTTAGGAAGGAGAACACCAGTGTGAATGGGAGACGTGTGGGCGCCTCGAGGCCCGGTTGATAGTAAAGCCAAGGGTAACGGGTTGGCTCGCAAACTCAAGGGCTCCATGACCACAGGTTTACACACACTTCCGAACGGGCAGCGAGAGGCACACGGGGTGGTATGGTTTGGGTGATGTAAGGGGTCTCTGGCAGGAGCGCCGAGTTGTATATCGCCTCGGACGATGGGAAGATGGCTTGCACGAACGCCTGTAGACAGTCGTACTGGTCTCAGCGAGCAATGCGGCGTCAATCCGCCGACAGACCGAGACTGGCTGTCGACACGGGCGCCACGGTGGTTGCGAGGGAGTTTGGGTGATAAAAAAGGATGAGAAGAGGGGAAAGCATACGTACGTGGAAGGAGATGAGAATGAAAACCTGGTGAACGAGATGCTCGAGGGCGAAGAGAAGGGGGAAATCAAGAAGGGCGACTTGTTTGGCGCTTTTAAGGCTGATCCGCAGACGCTGGTCTGGTTATAGATCATCGTCGACCCGTCTCACACCGTTTTGTGATTTACGCGAGCCTAGCATTCCATCTTCCCATCTTCCCCCGACCCGAGAAAGCCCCTCGCCCTCGCTGCATTCTTCCCGTCCGTCACGTCGCGCCCACACGCGAGACCCTCATTCCCGACACTTGTCTATGGCTGAGAATGCCACTGGACGGATGACGTTCCTTCTCGATATCTCACACTTGCATGCAGGCTCCAAGCTCTCACTCACTGCAAATCTGCCAATTCTTTTGCCATTCAGCCAGGTTCCGGGCTTACTTCACATCCAACGTCATTACATATCTGGTTGCTAACACTGGACCGCACCCCCACCACGCACGCACCCCCCGCTAGCGTTTCCGCGGTTCCGGCTCGCTTGATACGCGCACTTGCGGCTACCGCCTCCATTCCGCATGCCCATAGCGGGTGAATGCAACACAGTTCCACCTTAAATTTGCAGGTTACGTCTTAGCGATTGCTGTGCCGCCCCACTCGCTGTCACTCTCATAACCGCTCGAACACACCAATTGACAGCCCGACAACTCTGTTGGCACCTCCGATCCGTTTGGCTGCTTTATCTAAATTCCCAGGACCGGTTTGATGGATGGAAGCACCGCCTAGGAACCCCAGACCGACGGGAACCCTCAGGCACCTTGACTATGTCTGGAAGGTGATTGGCGAATGATGTGATCCATCCACCCACCATCCACCTCCCGAAAATTTGTCAATCAGCGGGATGCTACCGGATCCCCGGGCATCGGGGCATGTGAGAAGTCTATCAAGCCGCAGTGTGGTGCACTTGGTCAATACAAATCAATCGAGAGAGAAGTTGTCTTTCCTTGGCAGGAGACACAGCCCATCCGCAGAACCGAAAATTTATTATAAATGGTATTTTCATCTATGGCACTCTTTTCAGATACACGAACAGACCAGGCTCAAAATGCATAAATGTCCAATCACATTAATGAAATTCACAATCACAAATTTGCACTACAGGGTGCCTGCATCATAGTGTTACATTAAGGGTCACATACAATAATATTCTTTCCATTTAGATACTCTGTGTGGTGTCTGAGCTCTGCATTGGACCCCACGTATCAACAACCATCCTCTCAGCGTCCCTGACGACACTCGCTTCAGGCAATTTCCCAGGTACAGCGAACTCATGACGGTCATGGGCACGCGGTGTTGAACGCGTTGAGATTGTGTTCAGAACCGCACTGGAAATCGAAGCCCACCCTGCACGGCTACTGACAACCTTCCGTAGCCCATCCTTGAGCTTGGTAGCATCGGTGAGGCACTTTGGGCTCTCCGAATCAGTGCAAGTAATCTCGATACTGCGAAGATTCGGCAACCACAGGACGCGTTGCTTCGTTTTCGGGGCGGAAAAGGCGTCAAAGAATGCATCTCCGAGCATGGAGCCCACTGGTAGTGTTAAATGAAGCTGTTCTATCGCCCTCATTTTCCTCAGCGTCGTGATCAACGCCGAATCTTTTGCGCCTACTTGGAGGTGAAGGATTCTGGGGTTCAGGCATCGGCTATCACTAGTCCATATGAAAGTCAGCTGAGGTTTGGCGGGACCTTTCTCGTAGATCCCTGTGCCGAGAACCAATTCATGCAAAGCGGGGCAATGCAAAGCCCGAATGGATGTCCAAGGGCCGGACTTGATTTGAAGAACTTCTAGCTGGGGTAGACTGACAATAAATGCTTGCGGGTACTTTGGACGAACATTTGTTAATACTAGTTTCTTCAACCTGGGCATTTGCAAAAAATAGAGCGGTTCGAGGGAAGTACCCCGAATATCAAGCTCTTGCAAATTATCCACAAGAGTGACCACATCCACGAGCGGTGTTAGGCTGACGTTTATGGACAGGGATTCGAGGTGCTTGACCGACGAAAGCAATTTCTGTAATAGATCATCGTCTGCCGAGCTACCAACCCACCCAGTGAACGAAAGGCTCCATAGGTTAAGGAATATCTTCTTATGCCGCCCCAAGAGCTGTAGCCACCGGTTACTTGATACGGTGCAACACTTCAAGCCTTCCCTTGAATTGTCCAACGCCCTTAGGAGCCTTTCTACTACGGGTTCGGTCTTCCAATCATTCCCAAGAGCCAATTCCCTAAGATTCCTTGGAACGCCATATCGCAGAGAATCAAGGAATTCACTCTCTTCCTTCGATCCTCGAAGACAAGGACTCCGGAACAGCTCTAGGCTCTGGAATCGGCCCAATGATTCGAAGACAAATGGTAAAATGTCGTGCTCCGCTTCCCAGCTGTCAAATTCAAGGCGGAGACGGACAGGAACCATGCCCGCCCGCTGCATCGCCCCTTGGAGCTGATTCTTGGAGGAGCACTGTTGGTGGGCAGCACCAGAGTCGCAAAACCGCATACGGGGTACGACGTGAATGGTGCGCCATAGGCGGAACGTGCTAGTTGACACACGCATCCACCAGCGGGAGACCTTTAAAGGTACCCAGGGTGATCCACCCATCTCCACATGCATGATGAATATTTCCGACAAAATCTCTGGCGGCAACTTTTTGAGAGGGGCGGCAATCGCCCGCCGCCGGTCAAGGCGGCGTTGGACTCTCTCCTGAGCTTCATCGAATATCTCTTGTCTTTGTTTCGATTTTGTGGTGAGCTCCTCGCGTTTAATTCGATAATACTCGGTTATAGCCGCGATGGCTTTGGCTTCAGCCTCCTCTAACCGTCGGATCGGTGCGTGGTATAACACTTCCTCGGTGTGGTGATAATTGCTACCCATGATGTCGAGTTCCCGCTCGTCGTGTTGGATGTCAGCCTTCATGTCGACCGCTTCGTGGTCATCCAAAAGGCGGTATAAATCCGCATCATAGCCCTAGAGCAAAACTCCGCAAGCTGCATGACGGGTTGATGAAAACGGAATACGCACGGCACGCGCACTCATGGTTTGCTCGTTTGATCGCTTATAGCCTTCGCCTGGGTGTACGCAAACACGCTCCTGGCGGCATGTGAGCACCATAAGAGGAGCATAGCCAGAACACTTACTTCTGAGGAGGTTGAGGAGAAACTGCGAGGCACGGCCATAGCTGAGGCGGACCAATCGTACATGCTTTGTCACCACGTTGCGCGCGCTTGCTCGGACCTGTAGCTCGCAATATTTGCAAGGGACCTGTCAGGTGGCACTTCAGACTAGAGCGAACCAGATTATGGTATGTGCTGTTCGTCCGAGTCGTCGATTATTTGCTTTCAAAGGCTCTACTGCAAGCATTCAAAGTTGGCTTTTATTCCAAGCCTCGTTCCTAGTAGTCGGACTCCAGCCGTACCGTTTGTATACTGCGGTGTAGCATCGTAAAACCCCGGAGATGCATCACATGCAGTTATCTCAAGAAAGAGGATGGAGCACGACACCACGAGCAATCAAGAAGGAAAACTTGAAGGGACGACTAGTCTTTCCGACTGCGAATAAATCGCGTTGTAGTCCAAGCCAGATAAGGGATGGAGGTCGCTGGTGTCGTTTTTCTGCCTAAATCCGACGCAAGCACTCTTCTACCAAGCGCTGAGCGTGGCAGGGAGTGTAAGTTCATAAGCTTTCTCTGGCCGGACGTGCCAAAAAGCGGACAGGGACAAATCACGATGTCCTTTGTGATCTATCATCGCGAATTTCCACCTCTCCCCTGTTGCGTTTAAATTCGTCAACCTTTGGGCCATCCTCATCGTGTCAATCGTGAAGATAAGTAATATAGTTCAACAAGTGGTACTCGTAATCTTGATTCGCTCAACGCGTATTGAGGGCTGCTCTGCATACCCAGCTCACCCGTTAACTCGTCCAATTGAGATCCAAGGTACCTTTTTAGTAGCCTACTCTTCTTCAATGGCTTTAATTATTGTCCCCAGACCCCTCTCGATGAACGTAGCATGCGGGATACCTACCATGGGCAGCCCTTATGAAGCGCGATCGCGGGACGGTGGAGTTACTATCACGACCAGAATAGCTCTGAACGAACTGCTTTTGGGCCTCGTGATCTGTGTCAGCATTGAAACTCGCTTCGAAGAAACAATTAATCTCAATAACCAAGAATTTTGGAAGCATAGGCATGTGCGAGTGCATGCTATAATTTGAGATTGAGGTCGTAAGCGCATCGACGAGCCTTGTTGCTGAGCATCCAGCCGCTTGGAGGGTTCAATAGAAATCTTCAAATGTCGTGAGCTTCTTGAATAGTGCTGTGTCCGTTGAGTTGGGCCGAGAGGCAAAAGGCCCTACGGTTAGGGCCACCGTATCATAATGCTTCTAGTTGGGGTTTTTGCATGCCACAGCGCGAAGCTTCGGTATACAGTGATTGATGGGCCGCAATTTGGCGTCAGAGGGGCAGGCAGACTAATGGTCAGGGTTGTGGACATAAACGGCGCAAAGAACTATGTACACATACTGGGACCAGTTTCTTCAACCTCAGGAGTCACAGCCCGCAGTGAGGACGGAGATCACAGAAAGCAACTATGCATGTGCAACCCCCAATCGTCAGAAAGGTACACTTACCTACCGTCTCCAAATATATCAAGGACCTTCTACACCGCAGAAGGGGAGAGGGCGTGCTTAGACCTTGAGTCGATCACTTCGCATTATCGTATCACTTGGACACTTAGCGATACAAGACTGCCTATACTGTAACCACTATTTCCTCATCCACCACTAGTTTATAATGTTGGAATGTCGGAATTTGGGATTTCACATGTGAGCGCTCAGTGCTCCAGTTGTCAGGGTGGTGATTTTTGGGAAACCATATCTCGCATGGGTATATAAGCTCGCATTCTCGTTATTGTATCCTTACGTGTTTGTTAGCGGCCCCAACAAACACGATTGTTTTCAACCGAGTTAACGACCCAGTGGAAATCCTACAACCAACAGAAATTCTACCATATAATAGTAGATTCCACCTTTCTTTCCGTCTTCAAAGGTGACATTGCCTGCTGAAATGCATGGAGTCGGTCTCGAGGAACTGGAGGTACGTACCTAAGGGGCAACCGCAGCGAGAGCGTGGAGGAGTTGGTTTAAACAGCTTGGCGTGGAGCCTGGGATTCTAGCTGAGTACTGAGATAGGTAAGTTTACAAACCACAGGGGCTTTGAGGTAGTTTGAGTACTGTTCTTCACTACTTGATACAGTGCTACTAGTGTCACTTCATGGGTTTAGAGGCCGGCAGTCAGAGGAAGATTTGATAGGTTCGATAATACCACGACCAAATTGAAATGTCCCCACGGAAATAGTGAGTAGCATTTACAGTTGGGCCTGCGTGTGGTACTATGGGTGCAATAGCCTATGCCGAAATTGCACTCCGGCTGGAGGACGACCAAGGAGAAGCGATCGGGACGATTAATGACCCCCAAGCCGCATGGGTAATGCTCGAAGGCAGCTATGGTGCACGACAATCTGGCATTCAGGTAATGTCGAACTCACCCTGCTCACCCTGGCAAAATAGGATGGTCAAACTCCAATTACCTTGCCTCATGCCCATATGAAGGTGCTGCACACACACTTCACTGGTGCTGGAGTAGCCATCACAGCCATCCAGTTCTACAATCACTTTGTTAATTCACCGCCTGTTGAGTATGTTGAGTATGATATAACATGGTTGTTGCAATCCATGACCTCTCTTCCTTCAATTATTATATCAACACACTATGTGGGCGCTCCTACGCAATTGGTATAGATACTGCCTATAGACCAAGTGATCAGCTCTTGTAACTACTTCATATCTCTTACGTTTCTATCACGATTGACACATAAGGGTCTATGACAGAATCATGATAGAAACGTAAGAGATATGAAGTACTTACAATGATACCCTTTTGGCCTGATGGTTATGGTGTTCAAGCATAACTCTAACAGCTATCGAAGGAAGGAGCTGCACACCTCCAAGAGTGGTGGTACAACTGGTGATCCCATTACCCTGCTGGCAAGGCAGAAGGGATCAAAGAGTATTGAAAAGTCCAATGGCGGGCAAGGTGAAGGGAAGGGCAACTGGCCTGAGGGTGTTGAATTTCCGCTTGGTCCTTAACTCGGACAAAAACGATCGTGTTTGTTGGGGCCCGCTACAAACACGTAAGGATACATGAACGAGAATTCAAGCTCTTATATGCCCGAGGTATGACCATGTGAGACACGGTTTCCCAAACAATTAGCGCCCCCCTGACAACCCGGAGCACTGAGTGCTCGCATATGAGATCCCAAGTTCCAACAAATTGGCATACAGCCCAGAGGTGTATGTCGAGAACGTCGAGCTTACGTCGCGACGAATGTAAAGTCCACAGGTTGCGATCCCTTGTACTCTTAGCAAACTTCATGTTTCATGAATACCGGCGAAGACTGCGCGTGTCAACTTCTGCCCTGGTATACCACAATTCACGCATAATTGGTTTGTATATTACGAAATGTGGCATGAGTCATGTCCAGGCACGAATGATCGAATTTATGGCAAAACCATTTGGCGCATGTTGTACCGGCTGCACGCAGCGCTGGCAGTTCCTAATGTATCCCAATGCCGCGAGACAGTTGAACCGGCCGGTGCCTTTGCGCCCGTCAAGTAATCCATTGGGTATCCTGCCGGCGTCAACTCAGTGCCCCACACACGGGTCATACTGGGTGCCACGCAATCACGCTCCGCGTGTTGAGCAAGCAACCCCTATCGATACGCACAAGTCGGAGCATACTAATGGAGTGCTTCATCTCTCTTCCACTATTATCTATCGCAAGACGCCGCGTACTCCCGCATTGCACTCGGGGTGGGATGGAACGCTGTCACGCTGACTTCCGACTCTCATTTTCCAACGCATATCTGAGAAAGCATTGACTCGTAGGAAGAACCTCGCAACCACCACCATGGCGCGCCGACGCAGGTAAAGCTTTGCAGGCCGCCGTGTACCGTTGCGTGACTGGAAGGTGTCACGTACTTTAGGGCAGGGGTCAAGCTAAGCCGGGGCACACCCAAGCTATCGCGCGGAGGGGACGGGGGTTCTGGCAAGAACTAAGATCGGCTGGGGTTTGGCCCACAGACGATCTTCAGGTTTTATACATAGTCCAGACGTACATACTCTTACTATGCGGGAATACAATAGAATCGGTAACTAACCGGTCAGCGAATCGGTAATCATCTCAGTACCCCCAAACAAGGGGAAAATGTCCACATCTTTACTTTCGCACTGCTCGATGACGAGGGGGAGCTTGTCGACGGTAGACGGGGTCATCATGGCGAGGGGCTCCGACATGGCGTTGGTAATACTCGTTAATCATACCCGGAATGGGATTCTCCTCCAGTTCCGGTT
>Ga0307513_10003753_pt1 | contig 20493 bp, 16 predicted proteins | sample 15_EM_MG_FD_202174 | JGI IMG/M metagenome (GOLD analysis project Ga0307513, IMG submission 202174) | Populus trichocarpa ectomycorrhiza microbial communities from riparian zone in the Pacific Northwest, United States - 15_EM | ecosystem: Host-associated > Plants > Roots > Unclassified | place...
ACCTATTCTTCTTAACCTTATTGTTCTAAGGTTGTGGCCGGTGGGCACCCTTTAAATACATAAACAATACTGACTTGAGCGGATATCTCCAGAACATCATCAGATGGTTTCTTTACTTTCTCACGCCCTTGACATACCCCTCTTTCTCCACTCTGCTCCCCCACCTTGCTTCCCCTCTTTACTTTCCCACTTTGGTATGAGTTTTACCCCGCTTACCCCTCTTACCCCGCTTACCCCTCTTACCCCGCTTACCCCTCACTTCGTCCTTCTCACCGAGTATGTAACTTCGGTGAGTTCACCGGAATTCTTCTCGTAGGTTCTAACACATCGTAGAGTAGGATTCGTCTCCGGTGAGCACCGGTGAATAATAACACCTCCCCTCACCGGGGCTCCCGGCCTCGGTCTCGGAGTCGAATTCCTCGTAGGATTCCTCGGCACCCAGCTCGGTTTCTTGCAGAATCATAACTGAGCGATCAATGAGGCCTAAGCCAAGGTTATGCCTGGTAAAGGCCGGCTGTGGGAGGGCCTTTGTGAAAATGTCGGCAGTCATTTCACTTGAGGGGCAGTAAGTAAGTTGAATTGTTTAGTTTTCTGTGTGTTGGCGAACAAAGTGATATTGAATATCAATATGCTTTGTTCGTGCATGGAATTCTGGATTCCTAGCTAATGCAATGGCCCCTTGGTTGTCGATATAGATATTGCGGATCTCGTCTATATGTCGTCGTGCCCCCAGGTCTAGTAATAGGGCTTGGAGCCAGATCGATTCCTTCACTGCCTGAGTTAAAGCTATATATTCCGCTTCGGTTGAAGATAGCGCTACCGTACTCTGTTTCTTGCTGTTTCATGATATTGCTGACCCATTAAGCAGGAATGTATAACCTCCGATGGATTTCCGGTCCTCGCTTGACCCCCAATCAGCGTCAGTAAACCCTGCCCCTAACCCTTGCATTCCATAATAAAGTCCTCGGTTCGTAGTCCCTGCCAGATACCGAAATATTCTTTTGACCGCCGTCCAATGGGTAGGGTTTGGGTTAGTGCTGTATTGGCTAACTTTAGATACAGCGTAGGATATATCCGGTCGTGTTCCAAGAATGGCGTACATTAGGCATCCCACAGTGGATTGGTAGTCTTTCTTGTCTTTCTCGCTTGCTTGAAAGTCCGGTTTACTTTTCTCTAGTCGAATATGAGGATCGGCCGGGGTTGTCGTTGGGTTGCATCCCTGCATGCCATGATGCTGGAGTATCCTTTCGATATACTTTGCTTGGGAGAGATGGAGAATTCTTTTTGTACGGGCCCGGTTAATCTCGAGTCCCAAAAAGGTTTTAAGTTTACTGAGGTCCGTAATCTCAAATTCCGCATGGAGTTTGGTACGTATCTAATTGATCTGAAGGGTTGTTGGGGCCGCTAGAAGTAGGTCATCTACATATAGTAGAAGAATGACTTTTCTGTCATAGTTTATAAATAAACTATGATCTGCATCGCTTCGTATAAAATCATGCGATCGAAAGAACATATCGATCCTGCCATACCAGGCCCTCGGGGACTGCTTGAGTCCATAAATTGATTTCGGTAAGCGGCACGCCATCGGTTGCTGGTACTGCGGTTTGACTTCCTTAGTAGGTATCGAGACACCTTCAGGAATCTGCATATAGACCGTCTCCTGCAATGCACTATTGAGGAATGCGGTCTTTACATCCATTCCGTGCACCTCCCAATTACTCTCGCAACTTAGGGCTAAGAGTACTCGAATGGTTGTAAATTTCGCTACAGGCGCGTATGTTTCGTCGTAATCTATTCCTGGTTTTTGGCTAAAGCCTTTCGCAACTAGCCGCACTTTGTAGCGCCCATCACCCTTCTTCCGGAAAAGCCACCGACAACCTATCGCTGTTCTGCCGGCAGGGAGAGGCTCAATCACCCATGTTTTATTTTTCGCCAATGAGGTAAGTTCTGCCTCCCATGCAGGCTTCCATTTATCCTTTTCCGGACTGTTGAGTGCGTCAGTCAAGGTTTGAGGTTCCAGACCATCCGCATCCGCTATTACGGCAAGGTTCATGGCTGAAGAAAACAATTCTTCGCGTCTTCGGTTTCTTGCAGATCTCCGCACTCCTGGGTCTTGTGGCCCTGTATATCCCCCCTTCTGTTGATTGCAGGTTGGGTAAGGGCTGCTGAACGACGATCGTGTCCTGAATACCAGAGTTGTTGGTAATTGCGCTCGGTAGCAGGGTTGAGGTTCGAGTGGGTGTCGGGCAAATTGGCTCCAATGGGAGATACTGCTGACTGGAGTCATCGCTAATCTTTAGTTCTTCGATTGCTGGTTCTGATTCTACTTCCATCGTTGCTCTTAGACTCTCAGTGCTTGTGTTGTGTTTAAGACCCGGCGACTCTTCAATTATCACATCTCGTGATCTTATAATCCTCTTGTGTACTGGGTCATACACACGGTAAACCTTTGACCCTGCGTCTTCATCATATCCTACAAAGATACATTTCTTGGACTTAGGATCTAACTTGCGTCTCTGTTCTTTAGGTATGTGTACCCAAGCGGTCGACCCGAATATCCGGAGGTGTCCTAGCCCTGGTTCCTGACCCGTCCAGTGCGCAATGGGTGAGGAATCCTTACGGGTATGTGAGTGTAGGCGATTATGAATGTGGGCAGAGGTGAGTACTGCTTCCCCCCAAAAAGCATTGCTGAGCTTGGAGTCTTGTAAGATACATCGTGCGTTCTCCATTATTGTTCGGTTCATTCTTTCGGCACGGCCGTTTTGGGCAGGACTATACGGGGGGGTAACAGTATGTTGAATTCCGGACTCTTGTAGGTATTGCTGAAAGCTCTTGCTAAGGTATTCTCCTCCACCATCACTGCGTAGCGATTTTATTTGTTTTCCGCTTGCCTTTTCGGCTCTAGCTCGATAGTCCTGGAAAGCAGCAAGTCCCCCAGCCTTTGAATGCAGTAGACGGATGCTGACCCTTCCACTCATTTCATCGGTGAATGCAATGAAGTATTTCTCACCATTTAGGGTGGCCGTTTGCATTGGTCCACAGACATCGGTATGTATAACCTGTAAGAGCTCTGTTGCTCTTTCGCGGCTCTTTGTTTCTGATTCTTTATGTTGTCTCCCTAGTGCACATATCCCGCATACTTTTGGTACATCATCCTTCGTTTCGATAACATTCAGGTCGGCAACTTTGGTCGATAGATAGCGAGCTGTGTTTTTGTCGAGTGTTTGATGGCATAGTCGTCTATGCCAGGTTTCAAGTGTGGCCCTTGGGGATTGGTTTGTGGCAAGTCCGAGGTTGGCTGTGTTTGCTGGATCCGATTCTATGGTCGAGTGTGGGCTAACCTGGTTGAGCTGATACAAACTGCCCTTTCGGTATCCTAGTTTTGTCTTAAGGCCATCATTACTGACGAAGCACAAAGATCTTCCAAACTCGACCGTATATCCAGCGTCCACCATCCGTGCAACCAAAATTAGACTCGTCGTTATGTTGGGAACATGCCAGACCTCCCTCAACCTAATGACTCCGGCTTCTGTTGTTACATCTATATCGCCTATTCCGTGGGCCTCCAGCCTTGTGCCATCTGCAGTAGTGATTGCTTGGGATTGATTAACCCTCTGGTATGTTAGGAATTCCGTTCGATTGCGAGACAGATGTTGGCTCGCACCGGAGTCAATGATCCAATTGCCCCCAAGCAGATTCCAGGGATCCTCAGCTAAAAAGGTAAACTGTCTGGTACGTCCCATACTTGTAGCTCCTCCTTCCTCTGCCTTACGCTTATAGCAATCCTTTTTCCAGTGCGCACTTTTACCACAGTGGTAGCACTTGCTTCCATTCGGGACTTGGCTACTTGTAGCCCGGATAGACCTCCGCCCTTCGCTATGGTTTCCGCTAAAACCTTGACGGAAACTGGGAGGAAATCCTCCCCTACCTCGGCTATTATAATGGTGTCCGCCCCGGCCTTGACCGTTCCTTGTCCCAAAGATAGGTCGCTGTACTGCGAATGCAGTATTTTGTGTTTCTCTTCCGCCATTACTTATCATCGTAGGTTGATTAATCTGGCGTCTCCCAGATTCCTGGAGCAGTCGACCTGGCATTAGGTCAAAGGTTACCATATCGCTTCGGGATTGCAATGCCATTACCAATGGCTCGTAGGATGCTGGAATGCTTAGAGTAAGTATCGTTACTAGCTCTGTATCATCCATTCCCTTCCCATCCGCAGATAAACTTCATAACTGATTGGCTATTTCCCTAAATTCGTTGAGGTGCTGAGCCATATCCTCTTCTTCGGACATTCGTAAACCCCAAAGGCGCTGCATGAGCACCATTCTACCGTTCATTCCTATTCCCTGGTGGACCTCCTGGAGGGCGCTCCATGCTTCCTTAGTGCTTGTGGCATCCTGTATATAAGGGATTTGGGAATCCTTGATATTCAAGGTAATAATGGTAAAAGCCTGATCGTCCTTGTTGGAACTAAGAGTATTGCTGGAATCTTCTATGGCTGACAACAGATCTTTCTCTTTGAGGATGCGGATTATTCTAAACCGCCAAGCGTTATAATTACTCTGGCCTGTAGCCATGGCTCCATCGAGTTTCTCGATCGATTGGGTAAGTGAGGTCATGCTCACGCTGGTAGTTTTGCTCGTGCTTGTCGAACTGGTACTGGCCGAAGCGCTCTCTGCGGTTCCGCTGGCTGGGGCCGACATCTCGCTACTGTTTCTGTCTGTTTAATGTTCGCTGGGTGATACTCGTTGTTGGTAGGTTAGGTGCGCTCCCCGGGCTCATAACCTATAAAAATATTCTTAAGCGGATATGGGTCGTGGGTCAAAAAAAAGCGTTTAAAGAAAATGAAACGGATGTACCAAAGCGAGACCTATTCTTCTTAACCTTATTGTTCTAAGGTTGTGGCCGGTGGGCACCCTTTAAATACATAAACAATACTGACTTGAGCGGATATCTCCAGAACATCATCACATGGTTTCTTTACTTTCTCACGCCCTTGACATACCCCTCTTTCTCCACTCTGCTCTTTTATCTTTTTCCAAACAACTACCAATTGTATATAAAGAAGCCCAGGAGAGAATCAAAAGACGTAGGAGAGGAACAAACTATTCGCTGACTTGCCTTCTACACTTGTGCTTGAAGCGAACCCTTAAGTACAAAAGCCCAGATGTCCTCGCTTTCATAGTCGTCCCACTAACATCATACCATATTGTCCCATTCGGGCTATCCTCTTACCCCTCATTGCATCGGTCAAGCTCTCACCGATTTACCCCTCTTTTTCTCACCGCGACCCCGCCTTTCCTTCACCGCTACCCCGCCTTTCGCACCATTCACCGAGTTGTCTACGCTAGTATGACAGTGCAGGAGAGAGTGCCGGAGAGAGTGCCGGTGAATTACAATACCACCCCTCACCGGTACTCCCTTCGCACCTGTAGTCGGTATAGCCGTTCGAGTGCTGTCGTGCTGAAAGGCTTGTGGTCTCTTGTAGCATGAAGGCCGAAAGGTCAGTTAGTCCAAGGCCGAGGTTATGCTTAACAAACAATGGTTGAGGCAGTGCCTTCGTAAAGATATCTGCAGTCATTTCGCCGGTTGCGCAGTAACTGAGGGTAATGGTTTGTTTCTCGACATGTTCTCGTACAAAGTGATACTGAATGTCGATGTGCTTGGTCCTTGCATGGAACTGGGGATTGCGGGCGAGGGCCAGAGCTCCCTGATTGTCGATATTAATATTCCGTATCTCCTCCAAATGTCTTCGTGCTCCCAGATCTTCAAGTATTGCCAGTAACCAAAGGGCTTCCTTGACTGCTTGCGTCAAGGCCATATATTCGGCCTCAGTTGATGATAGAGCCACGGTACTCTGTTTCTTGCTACTCCAGCAGACTGCGGCCCCATTTAATAAAAAGGTATAACCACCAATAGATTTTCTGTCGTCTCCCGCACCCCAATCAGCATCTGTAAAACTAGTGCCCCGTCCTCCTATCCCATAGCAGAGGCCCCTATTTGTTGTACCCGCAAGGTACCTGAATACTCGCTTCACGGCAGTCCAGTGAGTGGGGTCCCGTTCGCACAGTATTGACTTATCTTTGACACTACATAGGCAATATCCGGCCGGGTCCCAAGCATCGCGTACATCAAGGATCCTACTGCCGATTGATATTGCCTACACTCCCCAGGGGTTGCCTCAAAGTCAGGATGACTTTTCTCCAAACGGACATGCGGGTCCGCAGGAGTCAGTGCCGGATTGCAAAGCTCCATCCCGTGCGTACGGAGCACTTTCTGTATGTATTGGCTTTGAGATAGGTGAAGTGTTCTCTCCCTCCTATTTCGCTGAATCTCTAGCCCAAGGAAGGTTGACAGCGGGCCAAGGTCGGTCATTTCAAATTCTGTATGCAGTTTTATGCGAATCCAGTCGATTGATTCCTTGGTCGGTGCTGCTATGACCAGGTCGTCTACATAAAGCAATAGTAGAACTTGCTTTTCGTAGTTAATGAAAAGGCTATGATCCTGGTCGCTTCGTGTGAAGTTGTTGTCTTGGAAAAAACTATTGATCCTCCCGTAACATGCGCGAGGAGACTGTTTTAATCCATATATTGCTTTGATTAATCGACAGGCTATCGGGCGTTGATATCCGTATCCCTGCTTGTTTGTTGGGATAGCTACCCCTTCCGGAACCTCCATATAGATTTGTTCCTCCAGTCGCCCATTAAGGAATGCAGTCTTCACGTCCATTCCCTCTAACTCCCAACTATTCTCACAGGTAAGCGCGAGCACTAGCCGTATTGTGGTAAATTTTGCGACCGGGGCGAATGTTTCCTCGTAATCGATCCCTGCCTCTTGGCTGTACCCTTTCGCCACTAGGCGTGCTTTATACTGTCCATCACCCTTTTTCTTAAACAACCAGCGATAACCAATTGCTTTTCGGTTCTCGGGTAGTTGCTCAATTACCCAGGTCTGATTTCTTGAAAGTGAGTCCAGTTCAGACTCCCAAGCGAATTTCCACTCTTCCCGGTTGTTGCCACTAAGAGCCTCGGTTAAAGTTTCCGGTTCTTCCTCTACTCCACCAGCAAACAAGGCATAGTGGGCCTGCCGGTCTGTTTCCCTATTTTGTGGAGCGGTTCTTTGCGACCTTTGTGGCTGTGAACTAACACGAAGCGGGGCTTGTGGTGTAGCGCTTGAAGCTACTTGTCGGGTATCTGAGATAGTCCTACGGGGTAAGACTGGCCGGACAGTAATAGCTTCCTGCATTTCCGCACTAGGAATAGGTTGACCGACAGGTGGGGTTATCGTATCTAGTGGACGAAAATCATCATCGATTACCGGTACTTCTTTCAAGTCAGTAGTTTCACTCGCATTCCGCCAGCCTATTGTCGTATCACTTCCCTCATAGTGTTGATATGACAGGGATGATTCGTCAATTATCACATCACGTTAGGACAGGAATCTTTTCTTTTCCCTATCAAATAGCCGGTATACCCTTGACCCAGCATTTTCTTCGTAACCGACAAGAACACACTTTACTGATTTTGGATCTAGTTTCTGGCTCTTTTCATTTGGTATATGTACCCAGGCGAGAGAGCCAAAAACGCGCAGATGCCCGACTCCGGGTGGTTTGCCCGTCCAGTATTCGAGTGGGGATTTATTATCATGACTTCGTGAGGGCAGATGGTTGTGAACATGAGCCGCTGTTAGCACAGCCTGTCCCCAGACCTCCTTGCCTAGATTTGACCCTTCCAACGCACAGCGTGCGTTCTCCATAATCGTTCGGTTGGCTCTTTCAGTCCGACCATTTTGCGCAGCGGAATATGGTGGCGCGATAATGTGCAGTATTCCTGCCTCTTCTAGATACCGCTTGAATGCCTTGTTGACATATTCACCGCCACCATCAGTGCGGAGTCCTTTGATCCGCTTTTCGCTGCTTGTTTCTGCCCTTGCTCGGTATGCTTGAAATGCACTAAGCGCTTCATCCTTTCTTCTTAAAAGTGATAGGCTAACTCGTCCACTCATCTCGTCTATAAAGGTAATAAAGTACCTTTCTCCGCTGAGTCCGGCTGTTTGCATTGGACCACACAGGTCCGAGTGTACAACCTCAAGTATTTGTTCACCCCTTGCCTGAGCGCCTGTTCCCGCCTCTTTATGCTGACGACCAATCGCGCAAATTCCACATATCTTATGTTGTGGTTTATCTTTGTCGCTAACCTCCATATCCTGTACCTTTGAGGAGATGTATTTAACTGATACATCATCTAGGGTGCGATGGCAAAATCTCCGGTGCCAGACTTCAATAGTAGTACTCGGGGATCGGTTACTGGTTAAACCAAGGTTTGCCTCCACTCTCTGATCTTCCTCCTCTGCTATGGATCTCTTGCTTACCAGGTGATACAGCCTTCGGTGCCGCTGTCCCAACTCGCTTTGGGTTCTACCTTTTCTGATTGTGCAAGCTGTCGGTCCAAATTCAACCGTATATCCTGCATCTACCATTCTGGATACGGACATGAGATTTCCACCTATTTCTGGCACATGCCAGACGTCACGTAGTATAATGCTTTGGCCTTGCGTGGCTATCGCTATCTCTCCTATTCCTTTTGCTTCTATCTTTGTCCCATCGGCAATAGTGATTTCCTGATTCTCGCTCATAATGTTGTAGGTCGTAAACAGTGCTCGATCTCCACACAGGTGCTGACTCGCTCCCGAGTCTATAATCCAGCCCACCGGTACCGACTCCGCTGGGACCTTTGCCAAAAAGGTAAAGTCCCGTTTCTCTCCCTTGTCGCTGGTGCCCATTCCACTGCTCCCTTCCTCAGCCTTTCTCTTATAACAGTCCCTTTTCCAGTGTCCCTCTTTACCACAATAATGACACCTCGATCCCAAGGTCGGCCTTATCCTACTCGATGTTGTGTTGCCCCTATAGATTGGTCCTCCACTGCTTCCACCGTAGTGACCTCGGAACCCCCCACGCGAACCTCCTCTGCCCCGACCATTTACCGGAAAGCTAACACGTCCTGGGGAAAATCGCTGGTTTGCCATAGGGCGATTAACCGTAAACGCCGTATTGCTTCCTGCCGTACTGTTGCTCTCTAAGGCTCTATGTGTGACTTGCCCTACATGCCGTCTGGATGATTCCTGAAGGAGTCTACCAGCCATGATATCGAAGGTGATAAGGTCTGATCGAGACTGAAGGGCCATCACCAATGGTTCGTACGATTCTGGAAGACTTAATGTCAGAATTGTCAGAAGTTCAGTATCGTCAAGGCTTTTTCCCTCGACCAATAACCCTCGTAGCTGGTTTGCCAACTCCCGAAATTGGTTTAAGTGTTGGGCCATGTCTTGCCCCTCGGCCATTTTCAAAGCCCACAAGCGCTGCATTAAAACCATTCTCCCGTTCGTGCCGATACCCTGATAGACCTCTTTAAGTGAGGCCCATGCCGCACTGGCTGTCGTGGCATCCTGGATGTGGGGAATTTGGGAATCCTTAATGTTGAGTGTAATGATCGTGAAGGCTTGGTCGTCCTTGGTAGAGCTGACTGTGGCCTCTTCAATCGCTTCCAGTAGGTCTTTTTCTTTGAGAATCCGAATTATCCGAAACCGCCATGCATTGTAGTTGCTCTGCCCCGTAGCCATGGAGCCATCCAACTTTTCAATCGACTGTGTGAGCGATGTGGTACTTGTATGGGTATTCTTATTGCTTGTGCTACTTGCACCTGTTTCCGTGGTGGTGTCTGCGCCTGACATTGCTGAAGCCGTGAATTTGCTAAATCGAATGTTGTTCTTGGTGTCACTTAGTTTTCACAATTGCCGCGTTGTTGTCCAAGAGCGCTCGCCGGGCTCATAACCTTTTATCTTTTTCCAAACAACTACCAATTGTATATAAAGAAGCCCAGGAGAGAATCAAAAGACGTAGGAGAGGAACAAACTATTCGCTGACTTGTCTTCTACACTTGTGCTTGAAGCGAACCCTTAAGTACAAAAGCCCAGATGTCCTCGCTCTCATAGTCGTCCCACTAACATCATACCATATTGTCCCATTGGGGCTATCCTCTTACCCCTCATTGCATCGGTCAAGCTCTCACCGATTTACCCCTCCTTTTCTCACCGCGACCCCGCCTTTCCTTCACCGCTACCCCGCCTTTCGCACCATTCACCGAGTTGTCTACGCTAGTATGACAGTGCAGGAGAGAGTGCCGGAGAGAGTGCCGGTGAATTACAATATGCTCCCCCACCTTGCTTCCCCTCTTTACTTTCCCGCTTTGGTATGAGTTTTACCCCGCTTACCCCTCTTACCCCGCTTACCCCTCACTTCGTCCTTCTCACCGAGTATGTAACTTCGGTGAGTTCACCGGAATTCTTCTCGTAGGTTCTAACACATCGTAGAGTAGGATTCTTCTCCGGTGAGCACCGGTGAATAATAACACTTTTCACTTGCGCGATCTTCTCGAAAATGGTATTCTCACGCACGATATGAAAATCGGTTCCGTGCCCCTAGAATACTCAGTTCTTTTCTCCTCATCTGACATTTGGCGGGTATAGGCTCCCAGTCGCTCTAGGAGAAACGGAAATACAGTACATGTCAGAGGGTATTTTACATTTGTTACCTCCAATCCCTTTTTTTTCATTTTCGTTCTATTTGTTTTGTCTAGTTGTGACTTTTACGTGAGGAATTGCGTTATATTGCGTTTCCACATACGTACAGAAGTATCATATTTTCCTTTCTTTCTCCTATCTATCTTTCGTTCTTAGTTCTTCCTGGTTAAGTTTACTTGAGAGTAGGGGTTCGTAGGTCCTCAAATAGTATAAGGTGAAAAAGTGTTAGAAAATCCAGTGTTATTAAATTCATGGAGGTATCGGTAATCGTTTCTTTTTTTTTTGTTAGATTTACTTGCTATAATAGATTATTATAGATCAGAGGGTGTTTTACAGCGATTTGCAAATGTTTTGTCCAAGGCGGAGGAAAGAGAGAAAAATTTGTTAAATGCAAGTGGGGCAAACTAGTGTGCACTATATTAAGACTGGATGTATTGGGGCATTTTGGGGTGAGAGAGTGTATACCCATCTGGTATATTTGCTGATTTCGCTTCTCCCAGATCTGTGAGGCATGGTATTGCTTGTACGAAAAAACAATTTCCGGTATCATGATTATCCAACTTTGTCTTCTATCACTTTCCTTGCTCTCGCTCTGAACCCACTTATGACCTCAATTTGCTCTTCTCTCTCGCCCTAATTTTCCCAACATATATGTTCTAACTACAGTTGGTATAGCACACGATAGCGTATCCCGCTAATATACAACGAAAAAATCACAAACTTTCCATCTCGTTGGACAAAACATTTGCAAATCGCTGTAATTGAGCCACCTGTAAATCAACCTCAATGCTACCTGCATTACGGGTGAGTCTTCGCTTGATCAATATTTAGAAAATTTGTTACGTCATGACTTTTGAACTTGAACACTCTCCATAGATTGGTAACGGTAATTCTTATACTCTGAGCAATAAATTCGCTATTGGTTCAAAGTTCTAGTATTCCATGAAGAGAAAATTATATTGTGCAGCACTTAACAAATTGGGAAACAACGAATAAGTGATAACTATAGAATGCATTGGGAACGTATTTGGGTAGTTTGATGATGAAATGAAAGAGATTATTCACTGCTGTTTCTCCGCTGTTGACTTCTTACTTCCATGAATTAGGGGTTCGAATTACAAGTTAGATATAAAGTTATTTGCTATTGTCAAGATGAGGGATTAGAGGGGAAGATTGGGTGTCACTGATGACCGGACGGTTTTGATGTATGATAATGATGGGTGATATTAAACTACAGTAGTACATGGACAATCAGCCTGATACTGTGTCTAAGTTATCATAGACTTGAAGGTCCGTGTAAGACCTTAACCTTTCATGCTTTGGGCTTGTTTACCTATGTGGTCGTCCATCAGCTCGAAAGGGTGGGGGCAGTTAATGGGATCTTGACAGTTGGAGGTGTGCGGAGTCGTGCGGGGAACTATATGGCGTTTACTGTACCTACGATGGTGTGCCGCCTGCAGTCTAGTATCCGGTAGAATTTATAAACGCATCCCCGAGGCAACATCATGTTTCGACCCTCCAGCAACGAGAATTTAGGACGGTAGAGCATTGGGTAAAGACTTTTGCGCCGTCTATCATTCGGACGCCGGTTGAGACGCCACCGTTTGTTTTCATCGCCCAAATTTTAGAACTACACGGTTAGGTAAATAGACTCTTAATGCGATTGGTGGAAGTCTTTGATGTTGCTCAGCATGCTCAGCCTACACAAAGCTCCCCACCCCCCATCGTACGGACATAGCCTTCAGATATACGCTTGGGATCGGTGTAGCGCCGGGAGGAATGCGAGTCTGAAAGAGTCGGATACGGGACAGAGGAGGATGCAGGAAAGAGTCGGATGCGCGGAGGCTATGGAAAGCGGGAGGTCTCTGTGATGTTTGTATTTCCTTTGTTAGTAGGAAAGTTTGCGGGAGAGAATAGGGGAGATGAGTGGCAGGGAGTGGACCTGTATCGCGATCGAGAGAAGGGTGGGAGGAAGAATTTGTTGTGTTTATATATTCCTGTCTTTACCGTTCGTTAGTTGAGCGTGGTAGTTGTGAGAGTCGTTGAATGAGAAAGAAGTTCCTCTCTGAGTTGGGCGTTGGCGATTGTCTTCTGTGTTGATTTAATCTTGGCGTTTCGTTGTAGAGCCGCCGCCGTTTCCTCGTTTAACCACCCAGCCATCGCTGCCTAATGCAATTACCGGTGTGGGGTAGGGTCATATCATGCGGTAGTTAGACGGTCACACTTGGTGTTGAGTCCCGTTGTGACTCACCCACTTAGTAGATAGCTTGGCGTGCAGAATTTTCTGTATATAGCCTCTTCAACCTTCTGTAACTAGACAAGCGGGCACAACACACAAGTCAAGCACACTATTGTCATTTCACCTCTAGCGACGTGTCATATTCTTTAGTGTTGACCAATCTGTCCCCTTGATTCTTATCGTGGCCGTTCTCACGATAGCTTCAAGTCTTTAACTTCAAGTACTCCGTTGGGCTCTGCTTGGTTTTAATTCTTTGATTTACAGGCTCTGTTTTATCCTGTTCATCAATCTTCGAGGTTCCTCATCTTCCCCTCTGCTTTCTTCTTCCTTCGGTCGGCTTGCCCTCTGCTTCTTCCTTCCTTTCGGGGTTAACGCACCTGCTTCTTCCTCCTTTGGTTGAGTGCTGGCGGTTTCCTCCCTTCGGTACGGTCGAAAGGTCGGTGGTTTTTCCCATCGGTCGGTTAGTCGTCACGGTCAGTCTTCTGTCGGTCAAGTTGATCGTCATGGTTAAGCGAGGTTCCTCAACCTTTTCTGCCGCCGCGGTCGCGAGATCGGGTCTGGCTCTCGGGTTGTCGGTCGAGAAAACTTTGGCCCTCGAGGCCGAGGTTTCCCGTCTTCGACACCACATTTCCGTCCTCTCCCGTCGGCTACATTTGTCGGCTCAGGAGAGTGAGTCCCTGCGCCGTGAGCTCGATGCTCTTCGCTCGGTCGCTCCCCTCTCTCGTGAGGGTGACGGTGCTGAAGCCTCTTCTCCTCTTCGTGAGGGGGTGGCTGATGAAGTGGCGGTGCTCGCCCCGGTGGCTGAGCCTGCTGCGCTTACGGTGGCGTCCCTCGGGGCGCATGTGGAGGCGTTGACGGTAACTACTGTGGCTTCCGCTGTCATGGCGCAGGAGCCTGAGCCCGGTGTGGCGGAGCCAGTGTTACCGGTGGTGGTAGAGGTTGAACGGTCGCCGTCGGCGGATGGGACTGTTGCCGGACGTCACCCGCGTCGTGTGCGTTGGGTGGACGATGAGGCTGGCGTGGCTTCTCGGAAGGCTCGGGTGATTGAGGTTGTTTCCTCGTCGCCTCCTCCGGTTCCCCCTGGTCATACCAGTTCTCGGGTGGCCTCGGCTGCTCGGGGGGAAGGGTCCGATCGTCATGCTCGTGATCCTGGTTTTATTACCGTCGGCCATGGTCGGCGTCGGAAGGGGCGTGGTGGGCGCCATTAAGATTGTGTTGGATTTCTTTTGTCGTGTTTGCGTGACCGGTTTGCCGGAATGTAGACTTGGTTGTGGCTATGACCTTGCTTACGGTAGTGTTTGATGGATGGATATGGGAGGTGGATTTACTTTGTTCGTACCCTAGTTGGGTGGTTTATTTTGTGATTCCCGTGTGCTGGCCGGATACTCGGACTTCGGTCTACGAATCGCGCGGGTGGTACTTTTCCTGATGTACTGCGGGCTAGGCGGGTTGGACTGGCGTACTCCTTGGAACGTACTGCTGTATGGTTGTGCAAGCCCGGATAGGTAGTCGCTCCATTAGCTAGTTTAGTTATAAATAAAGATATTGAAACTATTGTCAACGTTTCCTTTTTCTACTTTGATTGGGTCAAGCACTTCTCTCCTACTATCCTCTATCCGGTGAATTAAGTGGGTCAGCATCGAGTCAATCCTCTACCCAACTATCTTACGGTTTAGAAGAAGGTCACGCCGCGGGCGACAGGAGTGGAATACAGCTTGCGCGACACACCATCCACACAAGGGCAGAAGTGAGAGAGCCCGACACCGGTATCCTGCTGTCCCCCAATGGCCGAAACCCAAAGATTCTATCCATGACAGCTGGCAATTCAGGATACTAGGATAGGTTTTGGCATTAAGAAATTGGGAACACTAAAGTTCATGTCAAGCACTAGGGTATCGGTAGAATCGGGATTAGGAACAGCTGATTGTGACATCACGGTACTGGTAGTCTAGCTCGAACTTCGCACAGTAAACTCCTTTACTCGAGTACCGTAAAAACTTTTGCGATTCGCTGTCGCAGGAAGAGGCGGCAGGTCCTGTAGATCCCGTATTCACAGGGGTGAAGGTTAAGCGAGACATGACTCATGGGGGCTGAGTGATAGGAGGTGATGCGGAAATTAAGTTTCCACTGAGTATGATATAAAATTAAGTCTGTATACGAGAATCAGATTAGTTGAAGTCTCAACAACAAAGACTTAAAAATGAGTAGGCAGGATGACTCTTTGAAGAATTGTCATGGCTCTAGGATAGATAGTAAAACGGGAGGTGTAGAGGCTTGAGATCAAAGGAATTGCAGTAGATACTGGAGTTGTTATGACTCCTAATACGAGAGCTGTAACAATAATTAGATGGGAATATTGTGAGATCAATGGAGAATAAAGGGGAACAACAAACCGTTAAACTTTGGTAAGAAAAACAAGTGCGTCAATTTCACCATTTCCTTTACTCTAAATTCTGAATTCCAGTTTTATCTATCATGCCTTCAAGACGGATCACTAAGAAGCGTGGGCCAAAACCTAAATTGATTAGCAAAAGAGCATTGGATCGACAAAGCATCAATTGAATTGTGCGAGTGGAGCGTACGTACAGCCACCAGCAGAAAATTCGGGTCCTTACCTATCTCGAGCCCTAGCAAATCCCTCGGCAAAGGCCAGGCAGATTTCGCAAGCCAATCCACCAAGAAGCGGCAGACAAATTCCAGATTCCACCAAGAACGATTAGCGAATGGGTGAAAAAGAGGGGAGAAATAGAGAAGGTGGGAATCAATACAAAGGGGAGAGCTCCAGACCCAGATATTGGAAATTATAGCCAATGCTGGTGGCCGGAGCTCGAGGAAAAATTGTATAGCGACTATCTAGAGTGGCGAGAGCAGGGGCGAATAGTGAGGAGGGGGTGGTTTCAGGTACGGGCGGGATTTCGGTTTCGTGAGCTCTATTCTGATAGGGATCCAGCAGGCTTCCAGTTCAATAATGGGTGGTTTGCTGGATTCTTAGGTCGACATCAAATTAGTCTACGTAGCGTAACCAAAAAAGCACAAAACGTCTCAGTTGAGTACCAGACCTTGGTACTCAACTGGCTTTGATTCAACCGGAGGAACTCACAGCCTCGCCTGACCAAGTTCCTAGAAACTGTGCTAGAGCCACAAGTTAGTCGCTTTTTGGAGTCCAATATATGCAACCTCGATGAGACCCCAATCCCCTTCGAGTATTTAGAAGGCAAGACGTACGATATTAAGGGGGAAAGAACCGTCTGGGCAAAGCTGTTCCAAAATGGTTGGGACAAGCGCCAGGCTTCCCTGGTTCTCTGCATCTTCGCAGATGGGATACCCCGGGTACCACCTATGATTATTTTTCGTGGCAAGGGGGATCAATTAGGACGAGAGCGAGAGGAGTATCATCCTGGAGTCGAGGTGGAATTTAACGATTAGGCCTATATGAATGATCAGCTTTTGTTGCGCTACATCAATACCTACCTAATACCAGCATTAGGAGGCCGGCCAACTCTTTTTGCATTAGACTTGATGGGGTCTCACAAAACACCTGCAGTACTTGAGAAGCTCCGCCAACACGATATTATACCCTCAATGATTCCTGGAGGCTGCACCAGCCTCGTTCAGCCTCTAGATGTCTCGATCAACAAGCCTTTCAAAGAAATTATGCGGGAACTTACGGATACCGCGATCTTTGAAGCCGAAAGTGCTGAGGTCTTCCACCGGTGGAGTGTTCGCGATCGCCGCATACTCACTACCTCATGTGTCGGAGATGCCTACTACCGGTTTCACCTTAGCAAAGGTGATTTAATACGTCGTGTATTCCGAAAAGTGGGCTTATCCTTTCCGGCTAATGGGTCTTGTGATGCCGAGTTGGACATCAATGGATTTGTGGACTTGGTGATTGGAGATTGGAGTAATGACTATGAAGTTGTAGATGCAACGGCTGATATTCCTGTTGATAATGATAATGATAATACGATCGAATTTGTGTAATTTATTTTTGTTTATAAAATTTATCCTATGTACTACTTCATCTGATGGCTAACACTAATCAAAAAAGCAATTACATGTCTTATTCGTCATTGCTGATCACTCACTCAATTGGGCAAGCCAAGACCTTACTGGCAGTTTTCGTCATCTGCCACACTGTCCTGAGACGGCGAATCGCAAAAGTTTTTACGGTACTAGTACTCGGGGGTGTACGTGGGTGATTGGATGGACAGGGGTCAGAAAATGTACTCGTATGTATCAGCATACATTTTCTGACCCTGTCCATCCAATCACCCACGTACACCCCCGAGTACGAGTAATCCCCGATCGCTCAGCACCTTCGTGCATTGCGCAACCCCCCCGGGCTTGGGTTTAGCGCCAGATCCCCGATTGTGGATTCGCCGAGTTTTTACTGCACGGATATAGACTGGATCCCTATAGCTAGTCATGAGAGTAAACGAACCTGTCATTAAATTTTGACCTTGCTGCGAGCGAGAGCGACAGCGGCTCTGGGTTTTGGTGTTGTGCGACAGGTGGTAGCTGACTGAAGAAGCACTGACAGCATATGAGTTTTGGGGGCTGATGAGATCTGCCATTCGCCATTAACATTAACAAGCCGGCAGTCATTGCACTAGAGTGGCTTTTTAAGGTCACTTAACTTAGGGCTGTGTTGCAAAACAACTGGGAATTATGTATCCAGGAGGAATAGAGATTGTCGATTACAGTGAGTGGGGGCTGAGGTGAGGGCGACTCCCTGCACCTAGTTTTGCGCACATTTTTTGCCCGGCGAGGGAACTCCCTAATTGACTCCTCGGCCCAGGGCCTTCTCAACCACACAGAGCGTAGTGTCTTCTCTCCCACCTACACCAGGAGTTGGACAGACTTTTCCCCCCACCGGAAATCGGTGCGCTATCCTGCTCATTTATCGTACATGTATTTACGAATAGTATACTCGAGTAGTTGCTTGGCTGTTATTATGCACATGCGGTCTCGACCAACCAGATCACAGATTCGAGCAACCTTTGTGTATTCTCTGCCCATTGGTAGACCACTCGAGTTATTGGCTTTAGATTTATGCTTGTTTGGGGGGGGGGGACAACTTGGCAAGAAAAAGCAACCTTAATACGCTGCCCCAAATACAGTCAGCAAGCGGTGCTTAGAGAACCTTGTCTTTTCGCCCTTCCCGCCTTCCCCCAAGGCCTCACAAAAAATGGCTTGATCGCCTGTGATCTGCGAATAGCACCACTACCACTACCGCTGTCACCATCACCATCACCATCACCATCACTATCACTATCACTATCACTATCACTATCACTATCACTATCACTATCACTATCACTACCACCGGCGGCTAGAGGAGCTATACAGTAGACGAGGCAAGATGGATTCTACAACATATCAAAACCCCACCATTAACATCAACCAAAACGTTGGCAACGTGACTGACAGTTACAAGAATGTCTGGAATATATCTGTGTCTGACGAGAAGCCCAGGATTCTAGAGTGGCTGTCTCCCATGGCAGCTCGGGAAAGACATCAGGCTGTGCGTGAGCGCCGGATGGATGGAGTGGGAGGCTGGCTTCTCCGAACAAACGAGTTTGAGGAGTGGCATACAAGCGAGGATCACGCTGTCCATCCGCTGTTATTCTGTTACGGAGATCCAGGAGTCGGAAAGACATATCTGAGGTGTGTTGATGTAACTTTCATTTCACTTCAAATACTGGCAACTTGTATAACTAACTTGAGCACGGAAACAAAAGTTCTCTTGTAATAGACAAACTGTGTGACGCGTCTGATAGAGACAATGTGGTCGTGGCCTGCCTATACTGTGACTTCCATGCGCATAAAGAACAATCGGCGACTGGCCTATTAGCATCTCTTTTGAAGCAATTTGTCGCAGGGGTGGAACCAATGCCAAGGGGGGTAAAGGAGGCCTTTGACAAAGCGAAGCGCCAGGTGGACGGTCGGGCGCTCCGGCTACCTGAAATCTGCGCGATGCTCATCAAGTCCATCTCCTTGTTGCGGCGGGGATTTATCTGCATTGATGCTTTAGATGAATTTCCCGCAAAACATCGACCTGATCTTTGGCACTCTTTACAGCACATTATCAAGGAGTGTCCAAACGTTCGACTATTCATTACAGGGAGGCCCCACATTGGCGAGGAAGCGGAGAGATATCTCCCTGGATATCCCGATCTACCCTTTAGACAACCTACCAAAGAGGATATTAAGGGATATCTTGCCATGAGATTGAAAAAGGACCCTGATCCGTATGCAATAGATATGCAATTGGAGGCCGATATTCTTACAATTATTCCGGACAGGATTTCGGGGGCGTATGTAAAATCTATCCGAAGTGAATCTAAGATTAACGGCTAACATGGATATATAGATTTCTTCTCGTTTCCCTAGTTATGGATGCAGTTCTGGCAGGGGTGACCAAACGCCGGAGAAGGGAAACCCTCCTCCAAATGACCAACGGCATCGGTTTAGATGATGCATACGGCGCGACATTGGATCGCATGAGAGAGCAGGGAAGAGACAGGGAGAAGCTAGGAATGGAGGTGCTGATGTGGGTTTCATGTTCTGAGAGGCCGTTAAAAGTAGAAGAGCTCCGCCATGCATTGGGGGTGGAAGTAGGCACCACAGACCTCGATGACGAGAATTTTCCGGCAACACAGACCTTGATGAGCTGCACACTAGGACTGGTGACAATAGATGAGCCCTCATCGACAGTGCGGCTCGTGCATTTCACACTCCAGGAGTATCTTGCCGCACATCCTGACTTATTCCCGACACCTCACTCGATGATGGCCGAAATATGCCTCACTTATTTGAGCTTCCAGTCTGTCTGCGAGCTTTCAACCACTCTCCATACTATCCCATCGACAATGCCGTTTCTCCATTATGCCTCGTGTTCCTGGGGGTTCCATGCTAGGAAAGAGGTCACAGAAGGTTTGAAACGTCTTGCCTTACAAGTTCTTAAGCGAGATGCGAACTACATATCCGCCGATATTCTTCTGCATGAGGAGAGCGTTGATTTCATGTCCTGGTGGGATCGTAGCATTGGCGGTCATCCTGATCTTGGTGGATTCACTGGACTACACTGCATAGCATACATGGGGATTACGGAAATCGCGATTGACATGTTGAGGCCGAGAAGATGGGATCCAAACGGGCGCGATTCTAATGGCGCAACGCCGCTAATATGGGCTGCTAAATATGGCAATTGCGAGCTCGCAGAGCTGCTTCTTGCTCAGGGCGGTGTCGATCCCACATTCTCAGACAACCAGGGCCTAACGCCACTTACACATGCTGCGAGGTCTGGGCATGAGGGCATTGTGGAGCTACTCCTAGGGCGAGTAGATGTTAATCCCGATCCGCCGGATGCATCTGGCCGGACCCCACTATCGCATGCTGCTAGGTTTGGACATGAGCACGTGGTGGAAACGCTCCTACAGCGTACGGGTGTTGATCCCAGTGTTCCCAAGCGTCCAGTCCGTCCGTCTTTTGCCTAGGACGGGACGGACGCCAAATTTGCGGCCCTTGGACGAGACGGACGCCAAATTGTAGTCCGTCCTAACCCATGCCCGGGACGGACGGCCGGGCCCTACAGGTGTCTCAGTTGAACTGCTATTTTAAAATTTCCGAGCCGGGAGTCTGTGCTTGAAGAAACGAAACATCTTTATTAC
>Ga0307513_10003754_pt1 | contig 20491 bp, 10 predicted proteins | sample 15_EM_MG_FD_202174 | JGI IMG/M metagenome (GOLD analysis project Ga0307513, IMG submission 202174) | Populus trichocarpa ectomycorrhiza microbial communities from riparian zone in the Pacific Northwest, United States - 15_EM | ecosystem: Host-associated > Plants > Roots > Unclassified | place...
TGGATTACATCACAAGTCAACGTTTTTAATTCTGGTTTTATTGCCCAATGACGGGGGTTTGAGACTGGAACCTCACCTGAGAATCCTATGCCATAGGGATGAGAAATTTACTATAAAAGTCTTCTCATATAATTGGTTTGTTCGACAATCACCTAACAGTGAAGAACATTGGCATTTGACAAAGCTCCCTTCACTTTTACTTTGCCTCCTTAATTAACTAAAATTCCTAACTTCCTTTTAACTAATTTACAACCCAAAATTACCTTAATTAACTTAGGTATATCATTAACAGCAAAAACATAAGACTTCAGAGCGAATGCAAATATAAAAAAGGATAAAAATATGTTTTTCGATAAAAGAATTGGGAATTGGCCCGTGCCATACGTGATCTGCTCAAAATGAATTCATTGGGTATAAAAATCTCATGTTTTCCAGTGTTACCAGTTGCTCATGCTACACAGTTCGTTTCTAAATCTGCTCAAAAGAACGTTATGGTGTTCTCAATGTGTTTGTCATGGAGCGAAACATTTAGTAAAATGGTTTTAGTATTACACATGAGACAAGGATAATATGATTACAAATTGATAATGATAAAAAAAAATAAAACCTAGATTAAGCTGGATTAACATGTAAACCCACCCTGAAAAGATCTAAGCAAATTAGTTTCATTTTTTAAATTTGTGATCTTATTATTCCAAACCGCAATGCCAATAAGACTATCCCTTTTAGTTATTTTTAAAGAGCAAATAAGTGTAGGAAGAGATTCTAACTAAGACTACAGATAAGTAAAAAAAAAGATTACAATGCTAACTAAATTTAAATCATGAAATTTAGTGACATGTATAGATAAAGATTACTGATCTAAAAGAGGGTTAGATGACCGAGAAAACTCGATTTGATCTGAAACAAAATTTGAAGTCTTCTATGCAAATAAGTGTAAAAAGAGATTCTAATGTCAACTAAAGATTACATATTTTAACTCTAACTAAAATCTAAATGGTGAAGTTAAAAGATCTAAATATATAAAGATGCCCGATCTAAAGGTGGAGGTGGATGACTGGTCAAAACTTGATTCAATCCAAAACAAAGTTTCTATTTGTTTTTAATATTCAGGTGATGATATCTTATATCAACATGGATCAACCTAGATTAATCTACCATGCTTATGACTCGGGTTATAGATCTAATTGTGTTTAATAATTTTATTTTGTAAAAATTATTTTTATTTAATTATATGTAATAAAAATAGACAATTATAGTAAAACAACCAAATGAAATATAAAAAGAATGAGGTTGTATATAAAAAAAAAAGCTTGCTAATATTATAAAAAGTCTCTATAATAGTATTAAGAAAACACAATAAAAATTTAATAGTATTAAATAAAAAAATATTTACTTAGTTGAACCACACTTAACCACTAGTCAAATCAAAAGTCTTTTAACGCAATAAATAAATGCATGAGCATTTCTAATGTGTTTGTTATATATAAAGATTTTCTTAATGATGAATTGAAAAGCTAATGCATATAATTAATTAAATAAATTAAGAATTATATGTGCCAATAAATATAAGAATAAATATTCAACATCAATTAAATACTAAAATGAGAAGTTGAGAGATAGTTGCAAATGAATAAATCTGATCTAACATAACGATCCATATATCTGATTCTGTTTAATAAATTTGTTTTTTGAAACCAATTTCTTATTTAATTAAGTGATAATAAAAATAAACAATTATAAAGAAAAAAAACATTACGTAGGATTGTGTGAAAAGGAAACTCACTAATATTAGAAAAAATGTTATAATCTTATTAAAAAACAAAGTATAGATTAAAAAATATTTTAATAAAAAAAATCATAAAAAAAATTATAATTAATTAATTTTAACTAATTTCAACTAAAATTAAACACCCGGTACGCTAGGCATGCCACATATATACTTACTAATCTATTTTAATAACTCTAAGTTTATACAAAAGAAACAAAAAAGATAAAAACTAAAAAGGGACCAAGTGTCTAGGCTTGTCAACAAAAGACTAGGCCATGCAAGTGGGCTTCTGCACTTGAACTTTATTTTTTTTTGGTCCTGGCATAAAGGAAAACAAATAAAAAATAAACGAAGACACCACATCCTTTACTACGACAGATGACTTGTTATTTACTTGCTCATTTCTAATCATTGTAGTGGTGGTTGAAGATCAAGTTGGGTCATTTTTTACAACCCCCTAATTTTTAACATATTTTCATCTAAAAACAGCTAAATAAATTGTATAACCTTAAAAAAACCGATTTCAACCTAAAAAGCCCTAATTTGGTAAAAAGAAAACACAATATCAATTCATGGAAAAAAAGCCTCCCTCAACCCGTTATACTTTTTCTAGCAACACAAAACCTTAAAAACACCTCAATTGCGTTCCTCTCGTCAAGAAAAATATTTTGACATCAAATTTGGCCTTTTAGTCATTAAAATTCGACCAACTAACCTCTTCCTCTCTTCTTTGTTATTTTTTGACAATCCTTCCTCTTATCTCTCAAACCCAGGGGCTATAATATAAACAAATTGAAGTTTTGTACCAAAATGTATAACTATGAAACTAAAAAGAAAAAAAAAATGATTTTGGATCATTTTTAAGGCTAGAAGGCGTTGGAATATTTTTCTATTAAAAAAGGTTGTTATTTTTCTTCTTTTTTAATTTGGGCCCCAACTCTAAATCTTTTACAAACAATAAAGTTGATTTTCGATCAACTAACCTCTTTCTCTCTTCTTTGTTATTTTTTGACAATCCTTTCTCTTATCTCTCAAACCCAGGGGCTAAAATATAAACAAATTGAAGTTTTGTACCAAAATGTATAACTATGAAACTAAAAAGAAAAAAAAATGATTTTGGATCATTTTTAAGGCTAGAAGGCGTTGGAATATTTTTCTATTAAAAAAGGTTTCTATTTTTCTTCTTTCTTAATTTGGGCCCCCAACTCTAAATATTTTACAAACAATAAAGTTGATTTTTTTTTTCCTGTAGAATTGAGAACCAACAAAAAATTAAGATAATTTTTTAAGACAACGATAACCCAATATAAATAAAATCAAAATAAATTATAAAACTCAATTCCTAATAAATACAATATTAAGGGACTAAATAAAAAAAATCAAATGACGAACAAAATTAAAAGGATGGGAAAAAAAGCAAGTCATTAAATGAATCAGCGTAACTTGTAAATGGATCAACAATGAAAGTTGGATCTTTGTTTTTTGTTCTTAACATGGAAAAGGATAAACAAGTTGAAAGACTAAAATAGCATCTAAGAAGGGGGCATATTAGGTGTAAATTAAACTTTTCAAACTTCAATAAAATCACCATTCAATTTTAGTAACAACATATAATAATGTAAGGCATAAATAAATCGAGATAAGGAGTAAGAGAGACAAACCAATTTTATAGTGGTTCAAACAATTGTCTAATCCACTTCTTGAACGTTGTTCAAGTATTTACTATCACTCAACGGTCTTTTTAACGGGTGAGACCTTACTGATTACACTAGTCTTTTTCGATGATCAAAATTAAAAAACTTTACACAATCTTTTTCTAGTATTAAAATTAAAACCTATCACAATATTTTTCAAGGCTCAAGATTATTTGCGCAAGTGGATGGTAAGACATGCTTATTTGAAATTATTATTGGCTACTACTTTCATACAGTGTTGTTGAAGGTTATCGTTAGCGAGGGAAGATCTCTTAATACTTAAACAAAAGGTTAATTAAATGGCTACTTCAACTTTAGCTACTGGAATGAAGAGTTTAGAATTTGAAATTTCTGTAGAGGATTCTGTCAATAATGATATGATTCTTTATAGTGCAGAACTAATTCCAGCCCCATGATTTATTGATGGGTTGAAGAATACATGAGCGATTTCATGAAAGATCATGATGTATCAATTACACCTGGTTATGATTTGAGGATGAATTATCTTGAAGAAAGAGAAAACAATACAGTCCAACCAACGAAAAAACATTCAGATTTGATTTATGCCGCAATGTTCCTAAATGTTTAGTTTTATGGAAAAAAAATGTAACTCTCAATCCGACCGTTGGATTGGATTGAAAATTTACCAAGAGTCTTGCAAACATATTATTAGATGTTAGGTTAAAGTTTTAGATAAATCAAAGTTCAATAAGACAACACAACATATATCAGAAGCTTTTATACAAGTTTTATTATCTGGTTCCTTTTGATTTATAGTCTTTTTATTTGTTATGGACTCTTATCCTAGTGTATGATTTTAACCTTTGTGTTCATATTGATTTGGTGCCTATTCCACTTAACAAGAGGACTTTTATGGATGGAGTGAAAAAGGCAGAAATGATGGAAAAAAACTTCATGACGAGGTTCAATCTCATATTGGGGATAAGGCATCAAAATATGCTAAACATGCTAATAAAAGGTGAAAAATAGTCAGATTTGAGCTGTGAGATCTTATTTGGATTTATCTTAATAAAGGTAGATTTCCAAGCAAGCGAAAGTCTTGCCACCATATTTGGAAGATATTAACGATTGTGATTTAATGGAGATCTTGATGTTGAGAGTTGATGGGTCATTTCGGGTTCTTGAAAGGGTGAATGATAATGCTTACAAGGTTGACCTTCCTGGTGAGTATAATGTTTCAACTATTTTTAATTTAAAAGACTTGTGACCTTACTTGATGACACGAGCAAATGATTGATGTTTTATCCTAAGTGCATGAGTGTCAAAGTAATAAATAACTCGGCAAGACAAGTGTCGAATCACAAGGAGGTCAACTATATAAAATTACAAATAACAAATGGAAAGGAGTTGAAGAGAACTTTTGCGATGAGATATTGATGTTAAACAAAGATAAAACAATTGTCAAGGTTAGAGGATCCACTAATGGTATTTCAAATAAGTATAATATTAACTCCTCTTATTACTCAACTGGAAACCACACACAAATAAGGTTCTAATCGGATTATAAATTATTAACATGATCATATTAATTATCTTATTTGAGTAATGCCAATACTTGTAAATGTTGTCAGGTATTCATGGTGATAACATATGTCAACAACAAATCAAGTTCTTTCATAGCACATGTGTCGATTATACCATACAGTAGGCTATGAAAGGGTCAAGTATTTGTTATACCAAGGGTTGTACAACACAAATCTAGATTAACCATTTAACAAACAATGTAGTAAGAGTGAGTAAGATAACAATTATAAATATGTTAATATCAAACATTAAAGTCCATGTTGAGTTTATATTATACTTATTCTTACACCATTAATGTAACCTTTTCACCTTGATAAAATTAACTTAGCTAAACATAATGAAGAAGAGAAACATAAATAAATAAGATAAGAGCATAGTTATAATATAAGTTAACTAAGTATAATAAAGGAAATGAAAAGTATAAACAAGAGATTAATGAAATTATAACATGAAATAAAACTTGAACATTACAAAAAATACAAAAAAAAGCAAGATCTTAATTTGAAAACTAAGATGCCTAAATTTATGGCAAATGCCTCTTTTTATAGGTTAAAATTTGGAACTATTGATTTGATGACTAATTATTGAGTGGGTGGCCACCTCTTGACTTGGTGGCTAGCTATTGACTTATTAGATGGACAAAACATCTTGTTAACATCAAAATTTGAATAGATAATATTCATGAAAGTTCTGGACATTTGTCTCAGCTTTCCACCAAAAAAAAAAATGAGCTCATTTAAACTTCTAGCACTCAAGATATGGGCTGAGCACTGAACAATGTTTAGACTGCATAACAGATTCAGATTTCTCTTTTGTTGCTAAGCTTTGAGCTTGAAAACGGCAGTTGTGAATTTTGGACTCTCATGAATGTTTTAGGCCTATGTCTTAGCTTTCCATAAAGATAAACCAGATCTAAATCCAAGGTCTACAACTCCAATTATGACCTAATAATCGAATGGTGTTCCAGTTTGAATTGAACCAACATCACTTCTCTAAACTTAACCCTTTCTTTGTCTTCTCAACTTTAATAGTTAAACACATATGTCATAACCCAATTCTGGGTTATTCCCTAAAATTCACTCTTAAAAAAATAATAAAAAAATAAAGGTTGGCAATGTGGAGAAAGCAAGCCGGGGAATCAAGCTGCAATTTTGAAGGAAATTCAAGGCCTAATTGTACCCTATTATGCCCAAAAAAGGAGAAACAATGCAAATTCAAGGTCAAATTAAATGATTATTGGATGCATTTGCATAAAAATTAAGTTCAAAAACATAATTAAATTTTTAATAAGCCAATTTGATTTAATCATGGGCCAAATTGAATTTTAATTATGTTTAAGAATTAATTTGGGTCAAATTGAAGGATTTAATTAAGTGCAAGGACTTAATTATACTTGAAATGGGTCAAATTAATTTTATTTAGGGCTTAATTGGTGAAAAATTAAGTTTGTGAGCCTAATTTGGGCTTAATTGAGAAGATTGGAATTTTAAGAGACCAAATTTAACTTTTACCAAGTTAATTGATTGAAATCAGGGGCCAAATTGCAAGAAAATTGAAGTTTTGAGGTCAATTAGGGGTTAAATTAACAAAATTCGCAGCCAAGAGCCAATCTGCAAAAGACGCCAAACTATAGGGGCTTAATTGACCAAAACCAGGGGTGAAATTGAAGAAAATGAAAGTTTAATGGTCAATTAGGGGTTAAATTACATAAAACTAAGACCAGGGATCACAGTGCAAAAGGCGCGTAAATTCGGGGTTCTAATTCAAGTTCGGCAATGGTTAAATTGCACTAAATTAAAAGTATAGGGTCAATTATGGGTGCAATTAAATCAAATTGAAATAGGGAGGATTGAAATGAACTTTAACCAAAAACAGAACTCTAGTACTGTTCATCTTCTTCTTTAATTTTCTCTTAAATGACAACTCAAGAAGGCTACTTTGCAGGTGCATTTAATGCATCTAACGTCCATCAAAATTGACAAATCTTGCACGCAAATGATCCTCTGCAATTTCTCTACAACCCCGTAGGGCCCGTTCAGGTTGAATGACAACCCATCGGTGCCGACGCCGGCCTAAAGAGGCCAACTTAGTCAGCCTTTCCCTACAAATTTGACAACTCAGGATGCCTACTTTGAATCAACGGTTGAGATCCTTCCCAACTGAATCAAGGGCTGCAATTTCCCCCCCATTGTAGACAAGATTGCCCACTTCCACCGCCTATAAATAGAAATGGATTTCATGCACCGAGGGAGAAGAAAATCAAGTCTAAAGTTAGCCAAAAAACCAGTTTTTTCTGGTTTCTGCACATTTCTTCTCTCTTTCTCTCTCCACCGTGTGTTCAGCCATTGAAGACCCCCACATAAACCTTTCTCCTCTACCAACAGACGGTTGCTCAGCCTCCCTACGAACCCAAATCCTCGCCAGTGATAGGGGCGACCACCGCAAGGTCCTCCCTCTCCTTGTTGCAGATTTTCTTCTTCTGCTTCTTTTTTTTTCTTCCTCCGCCACAGGAAGCCAACATCGACACCATTTCTTCCACCAGCACCTCCACCCAGTTCACTCTAGGCCAGTAACAACAACTTCATCCCCTCCGCCAGGTCGCCTCCTATTTTTCTCTCCCACCGTCTGCAATTGTGTAGTTGCAAGCAGAACATGAACTGCTGTTCACGATCGGCAAAATAATTAACATCTTCTTTGGGACGGGCCAGTTCTAGCCCAGCCTAAATGGCTGGGTCGGGTCTGGCCTGGCCCCATTAAAAAAAGAAAAAAAATATATGTTGGGCCGATATCAGCCCACCTTTTTCTGAGTCTGTGCTTGGCCCAGTCAACTGGGCCGGTCCAACCCATGTATATTTACTATATATATTTATTTATAATAATATATATTATAATATTACAATATTAAAAAACAAAAAAAAATTATCCAAAAAAATTTCAAAAATCATTTCAAAAAAATTGTGATTTTCTCAAATATTTTTCTACCAATTTTGCTTAATATCGGGTTGTATATTTACACTATAAAATACAAATCCGGTATTAAAATACCTGGTTTTCTTCGAAATATTTCAAAAAAAATTCAAAACATTTTCAAAAAAAAAATCTCAAAAACTTTTAAATTAATTTCCCTTTTCAAAAACAAAAAAAATATTTTGTTTTCATGCATATGGCCAAATTCTAAAACTTTTCCAAGTATATTTTCATTAAAAAATTGCATCTTTCTCATGTTTTAAAAATTTTAAAAATAGATATCATAACCAGTTTATGATCATCCATTAGGGTTTGACCAAAATATCAAAAACCTTTTTCCAATCTTTGTTAGGGTATAGATGTAGACTTTAATATCTGTGAGGTGTAAAGTTACACGATAAAGTACACTCCTAAGTATTAAAGATATAAGGTGTAAATAAATACGATGCTAAAATTCAGACTTTAGAACGGTTAGGATTTAACCCAATAAGGTAGAGACTTTCTCATGAAGAGAGATTTACCTTTAACCTTAGAAAAGACCAACAAATAGAAACCCGACAAAAAAAAAACAAAACAATCAAACAACAATGCAGCTTACCTTAGGTAGGGTGCACTGGGGTGATGCGTCTTCCCCTTGCACAATCAGTCCCTTACTCAGACTCTCGCAGACTATAGGTTCCTAGTGACCATAATACTAGGTGACAACTCATAAACATTAATCATAATTTTATGATAAAATCTAAAAATCCTTCCCAACACACAACACCTCACATATGAGACACGACAAAAGCCTCGATCATCGCTAGATGATGTCGCGGTGCGACCCCGCGACAACATCAATCAATTCTTTAAATTGTGAGATATGCCTGCATTCAAAATGAGCATTTACTATAATTTAATGATACTTTAAGTGCAATATGATGATATAAAACCTTGATGAAAATGCACTTTTAAATATTAATCACTTGGAAGATGTTGACGATTGTGATTTGAAGAAAAATGTCTTGGAAGATGTTGACAATTGTAATTTGAAGAAAAATCACTTTCAACTCGAGGGTGATGATATGCATCATGATTCTATTATGGAAGGGTTTTATTTTAATATGTATAGGCATTCATATGGTTTAATGATGAGATCTTGGACGGAACAACTATAAAATGCCTTAACAAGTCAGATTAGCATGACTGAAGTTTTGAAGAATTTAAAAGCTTGTAAGAAAAATGGGAATGATTCAAATATGTTTGTTTGTTTTAAAATAAGGCTTAAATCATGATTTGGAAGTTTTGAAGAGTTTGAGTTTGTTGTCAGCCCATAAGCCAATTTGAGTCTGAATTCTCACCACCTTATTGCATTGGAAAATAAGCTTATGTTATATGGCTTTCAAGTTTTGAATGTCATATTTCCAGATTGTCCAACCATGCATACATTAAAGTTGAGTGTAAGAAGTTATGGTTGTTTTAATTTTATGTTTTTGTGTGTGTTCTATAAGTAAAAGAACATGTGTTATTTATTATTTGTCTAGTTTTTTTTTTTTAACAAAGTCATTTATTTGGGTTTTAATTATGTCATTTTTGTATTTCCTAGACTTGGAGGGTTACTCCAAGTAAATAATGATGTTCAAGACCAATTATTAAAACTTGTAGAAACAAAATATAAAACTTTTCAACTTCTTATTTAGAGAGCTTTCTTCCTTGTTCTTCCATTACCAGAATTGATTGAATAACAAATCAGACTTATCACTTTTAATCAGAAAGAGTGTGACATTTTTATCCTGATTGGAATTCCTTTATGGCATTTTTGACTTATCAAAGAGTTTTATTAAGACTTTATCCCCAATTTCCATTACAAATCATGTAATTTTCAGCTTCAATACTATAAGAAAAATCATATAACCAAACCTACCTTCCTTCATCTTCATATCAGATTGCTAGTTTGTTTGGGTTAGGAAGCCAAGGCACATCAATAACCCATCACTCAATGGCTCTTAACTAAAGATTACCCATGTGGTTCAAGTGTCACCTACATTTTTACAATAATCATAACTCTTTTAAGAGTTATCTCACTTTATAAGAGAATATCAAAAAGGATTAAGCTCAAGTCTTTATTGAATTATAATCTAACTAAAGAATATGAAAGATGGATTTGATGCACTTTAGGATTTAAAGATTTAAGAGAATGTAGCGAGGAGTAAAAGTTTTTTAGAGGATTAAAGCATCAAGAGTATGAATTGTAAAATTGCAAGAGTGTAAGAGTAAATAGAGTTTTATCATGAAATCAAAAGGGTATTTTTTATGAGAAAACTCATTGATGGCCGTTACCCACAAAAAGAAAACAAGAAAGAAAAAAAATTAGTTTTTTTCAAGTGTTCTTCTAATGGCAAGAACGATTATATGTCTAATTTTGAGAGAGAAAAAATGTTACAAACAACTTGAGTATTAAACACATTATACGAACTCGGGGGGTAAGAATTCTTGAACCCATAAACAAAATAGAAACAATTCAAGAAAACTAAAATCAAACTGAAAGAGCTTGATCCAATGATTACCTGAACTAAAGAATCAAAGTTAATGGATGAAAGACCCCAACCTGTTAATTATAAAGAATCAAGAACTAGAAGTATAAGGAAGAATGCTACAAAGACAGTTAATCTTTGATAAGTCATGAAAAGTTTAATGAAGAACTAAGAATATGAGCAACCTAGCACATACACAATATCATTTTTAAATAAACCAAGTCTTTTTTTTTTAAATAAACTAAATACAATCTAAATAACCATATTTATACTAGGTAAAACATTTTAAATTTTTTTTGAAAAAATAACAAAAGAGTTATAAATAAAATAGAAAATAGAATTCTAAACTAAAAAAAAATAATACGATTCATGTACAATTTCTTATATGCTTTATCATAAGGCCTTACTGAACTCTAATTACTATAGAATTTTAACTCTATAGACAACAAAGCATTCAGAATCTTCTGGAAATATTTTAGCTCAATCCAACGATCGAATCAAAAGTTATGTTTGTCATAGTAAACTTATACATTAGGAAAGAAATAAGCCCAAAACCACCTCTCCTTGTCAAATCCGCAAGCTACCAACTTGGTATCCTTGAGAATTAAAGATTCCTTGCAAAACAAAACTCCAAAGCTGTTAACTTTATTTCCTTGAATAAATAGGACTTCTAATACTGCCAAATTTGTTGAAATCTTTCCTTGTAGAAAAAGGATTATTGCCTAATTGATCTTTTTGTAAAGTAAGGAATCCTTGCAAAATAAGGATTTCATATGTAATTAAATCATTTCCTTGTAAAAATCCACAAATCATATAAAAAGCAGTCATTTTTTGACTTTCTTGTTTTGCTAGTAGATTTCAAGCTTGATCTCAAACATGTCATTTTCTCTTGTTTGGATGAGTTACCGGGCCTACCATAAATATATGAAAAACTTGAGATGTCTAGTTTCTAATCCCGACCAGGATCGAAGAAAAAATTTACCTATAACTTTAGATATTTCCTAAAAAGTACATGAACATCTAGTTTGATAGATTTTCAACTTTTTAACCCAAACATCTTGACTTAGTCCATTAAATCTATCTTTGACCTTCTTAGTTTTAGACCTTGTAATAGGCTCAATTTATACTCTAATGTATCATTTGATGATGCTTGTTGATTCTCATCATTTTCCCTTCTTAAAAGAATTATTCATCAAATCAATAATAGGAACACTAATAGGCTAGATTTGTATTATAATGTATCATTCAATGATGTTTGTTGATTCTCATCATCTCCCCTCTTCTCAAAAGGAATCGTCATTGAATCAATAATAAGAACACCATTTATGGGAAATATGTCCATATAATCCCACAATAAAAAATTTATAACATTATTTTGCATGGGCTTGTTAGTATAAAAAATAATAATTTAAAACCTTCTCTCTTGTATAAAAGTTCTTATGCTTCTTTGTTTTTTCCTCAACACTCTCATTTCGTTGCTTTGATTTTTTTTCTCCTCTATTATTCTCTCTACTATCAGCCAACTCTTTATTCTTTTCTCTCTTAGTCAAATATGAGTTTATTCTCCTCTCATAGGTTATGACATTTTCTCTCATCTCATGGCTCACAATATTTTTTAAATTCTCAATCTCATTGGCCTTACTTTTCATTTTGAATTTCAATTGGTCCATATAAACTTATTTTGGTGACAATGGTACAAGAGTGATAGATTCTTATATTTTAATAAAGAATACATGTTTCTAAACTCATCATGTTCAACCTTTCTATCAAACTGTCACAATCTCTCTAATAACAAATGACTCGCATGTATAGAAACAACATCACACAAAACTTCATCATTATATCTCCCAATTGAAAACAAAATCAAAACCTATTTATTAACCTCTATCTTCCCATATTTATTCAACCACCTAAATCTACAAGATATGTGATACTTTATAATTTTCCAAAAGTTCTTAACAAAGCTAGTACTAGCTATATTAACATAACTCTTATCATCTATAATCATACTACACCTATTGATGTGGCATATCATATGGAAAATATTCTCTATTTCTTGCTCCAAATCATCCTCATTGACCTAAACATTTAATGTTTGACAAATCACAAATGATTCACCTTGAATCAGATACTTTACATCTCCATCACTAGCTTTCTTTAAGTGGTGGTATCCTTCATCATTGATGTCATTTATGGACATAATCTCACTATGATCATGTATTATCATAACTCTCTTGTTAGGATATTAAGATGTTATATGATATATTCTCAAACATAAAAAATAATTAACATCATGATCACGAGGTGTTTGAGTGTCAGATTTACCTCTAATATCAGTATAGGCTTTTTCTTGCCTTTTGATGGTTCGGTTTTAGCTTCTATATTTGGCTTGATTTGAACAACCCTATCTCTCTTATAATTTGACCTCCATGTCAAATAAAAACCCAATTTTAATACCATGTTTTCTCTTTTGGTGATAATTTGTTTTTTTGAAAGATTGGTTGAAAATGAGTTTTCATAAGCGATGATCCAAGTTCTTATCAGTATATCTTTACCAAAAAACATCGGATCAAAAAAGATTTACGGGTATAATTTTCATGAAAAAAAGTATAACCCAACGAGGTGTACTGGGCTTGGCAATGTGCCAAGCCCCGAGCATGCTAGATCTAGTGCTAGCCAAACCAAGACGTGATTGAGCTTGACAGTGTGCCAAGCCCCAGAGATCGCCAGACCCAAACACAAATGTTGGGCTTGACAGTGTGTTAGGCCCCGGGCATACTAAGCTTGGTAGTGTGTCAAGCCCCAAGCACACTCAAGAGAATACACATCCTTCTTTGGGCATACCCAAGGGAATGAGATAATGTAGGTCTAACATGTTTACTTGGACTTAATAGTCCTCTAAGTCCATTACACTTGGACTAGGCATTTAGCTAAGTCCAAGGTAACATGGGTTTGACAACTATACAAGACCTAAACATTTGGACTTGGTTGTTAGCCAAGTCCATTACACTTGGACTTGACAGTTAGTCAAATCCAAGATAACGCGGGTTTAGAAAACATGCGAGACCCAAAGTATTAGGACTTGGTCATCCATTAAGTCTAAGGTAACGTGGATCTAGAAAACATGTCAGACCCAAGGTAATTGGACTTGGAAGTTACCCAAGTCCAAGGTAACGACCATCCTTTCTTGGCATGTCTAAGGGAATTACGATCATCTCTTCTCACGCCCAAGGGAATGATCATTCTCCTTTGGCACACCTAAGAGAATACACATCCTCTCATGAGCACACCCAATAAAATAAGATAATTTGGATCTGGTAAACATGCCAGACCCAAGGCACTTGGACTTGGCAGTCAACCAAGTCCATTGCACTTGGACTTACCAGTCAGTTAAGTCCAAAATAACATGAGTATGACAATCATGCTAGACCCAAAGTACTTAGACTTGTCCATCCGTCAAGTCTAAGGTAATATGGGTTTTGCGAACATGCCAAACCTAAGGTGTTTGGACTTGGCCTAACAAATATGTTAGACCTACGACACTTGGACTTGACATTTAGTCAAGTCCAAGGTAGCACAGGTCTGACAGTAATGTCAAACCTAAAGTACTTCGACTTGGCCATCCTCCAAGTCCAAGGTACTTGGACTTCAGTTAGGCAAGTCCAAGATAACATGGGTCTCGCAAACATGTCAGACCTAAGACATTTGGACTTGACATCCCAACAAGTTTAAAGTATTTGGACTTGACAGTTAGCCAAGTCCAAAGCAACCATCATCCTCTATTGGCACGCCCAAAGGAATAACCATCCTCTATTGGCACACCTAAGGGAATGCCCACATCCTCCATTGGCACATTCAAGGGAATGACCATCCTTCATTGGCATGCCCAATGGGATGACCATCATTCCTTGGGTCTAGTCCAGGAAAACGTTTTGGACCCTAATCTCCCTACATCTTTTAGGTGTATAAAAGTCCTTCAAGGACCCACCATATTTCTATCAAACATTAATATAGATATAAGTGATATTTATATCTCATTGAATGCTATAAGGGTAAAATTACACTCCAGACCCTCATATTCACAAAAGAACAAGACTCATGGGCTATAAATACACCATAAGACCTTCAAAACAAAGGTTCACAATCTTCATTCTTTACTACATATATATTTTCAGAGCATCTCTCTCTAGATTATTCTTGTATTTTTCCACTCTAAAAAGATACTTATTTAAGCATCGTTGAGTCCCCACCTCTACCAAAAGGGACCTTTTGCAGGTACTAGCCACAAACCACCTTGACTTATAAAGCACCAAATACAAGTTATCAACCACCTTGGCTAGAGAGAATGCATGAGATTGTTATGACCAATTAACTAACTGATTATCCTACTTTGGAGCTCTATTGCTAGGCTACTTAGATTTTTAAGACTTCATCATTGGCGCTGTTTGTGGTAACATTTTTCAAAAATTCATAAATAACTTTATTATTATACAATTTTCCCTAGATACCGTTATTAATGGTAGATAACCAAGACACTCCTAGAATAAGATGATTTACTTATCTTTCTACCATAACAGATACATCAACCCCCGCATAGCCAATCCTCCAATAACTGATAGAGTAAATGTAACTCCTTACTTAAATAGTTTTAGGAAATCAACAAGCTAAATAAAATCCACCACCACGGACCAAGGCTCTTCCGCAGCCAGTCGTTGCATTTCTACATTTGCCTCCACAACAACCAGCTGCACCAAGAGCCCATGAACAATTACACTACCTAGACGAGACTAGACAAAATGATATTTATAGAAGTTCCTCAAGGGACCACTCACGCATTTGCCACACCCATGCACAAATACTCTAAACACACTCCTCTTAGTTACTATGGGATTGATATCGGTCATTGTAACCGCCATTATATGCCAAGCTCTTCGGGCTTGTAAGAGCCCAACAGAAAAAAAACTAAGAGATAATTTATTCATGAGCATACCTAGGGGAATGTTTATAACCCCTATCAGTGAGGGGTTTCTCCAATTATCCAAACATATTGAACACTTGACTCCCTAAGGACTATTTTGTCCATGAAAATAAGTTTGGATAACTATGACGGCTTGGCCTACCCAAGAAAGCACATGCAAAATATATGCAGTAGCTTAGAATTGATCATCCAAGATCACATACTCTATTGAAAGCTTGACCAAAGTGAATCAATTTGCAAGCTACTTATTGAAAGCTTAACCAAAGTGAATCAATTTATAGAAAATCAAAGATCACATTGAGCACATGCCATCTAGAAAAAACCTTATGCCTTATCAGATAAAAGCTTGACCAAAGTGAATCAATTTATAGAAAATCACATACGGGTTGAAGAGGCTAGTTTGATATGACATAGACCTTCTTATTTTTATAAGGACAACTAACATTAATGACCTTCTAGATGAAGTAATTAGGGTAGTCAAAGAAAACTTCTTAATGCCACATTCAAGACATATTCCTCCAAAGAACTTTCATCGTACCTATCACCCAGGTCATCTCAAGATGTATAATCCTTAATAAGAATGTAAGTTTTTGAATATAAATGACTTATTCAAAATGACTTTTTATTCTTTCCAAGTAATGGCTGAAGTCTACTGTCCAAGGAATTAACTTGGTCTTCCTAGTGCTATATGCACCAATCTCCAAGGGATAGATATAATCTTCTCAGCGCTATATACATCAATCTCCAAGCGAAGGATGTGATTGGTGTCCCTAGTACAAATAACAACATCATGTAATCACCACTCTCAGTGGGGGGCTCTTATGCCCTGTAAAAATATTAATGAAGGCCACTCTTTAGTGGATGGCTTTTAAGCCTCATGACAATGATGGGAAAGCTACAGGTTTCCACTCCCCAAAAACCTATAATCACTTAGAAGTTTCTAAGTATAGGTTCACCCTTATTAGGTTCTACATAACCAATTGGGAATTTATATAGATTATGGGCATGGTACTCTCAATCTCTTATTTGCTAAGTACAAATTCTTGTTCTTTTGTATACAAAAGAATTTCTTTTAGTCCATATGCATATTTCTTTATATTGTTCCTGACTTACTACCCCCTTTTCATACGAGCAAAACTCACTACTCTATCTGAAGTTAGAGATTAATTAAAGTCTTTGCATATTATTATATCGCAAAGACTGGTGGTCCACTGATGAACCAAGTTTTTATTAGTATATCTTTACCAAAAAACACCGAATAAAAAAATTTACGAATATAAATTTTCAAGAAAACAAGCATGCCCCAGTCAAGTCACATTAGGCTTGGTAGTATGCCAAGTCTTGGGAATGTTGGGTCTGGCACTAGTTAAACCCATATGCGATTGGGCTTGGCAGTGTGCCAAGCCCCGAAGATGATGTGTGCCAAGCCCAGGGCACACCCAAGTGAATACACATCCTCTCTTAGACACACTTAAGAGAATGAGGTAATGTGGGTCTGGCGAACATGCCAGACCTAAGACACTTGGACTTGGTAGTCCGCGAAGTCCATTGCACTTGAACTTGGCATTCAACCAAGTCCAAGGTAACATGGGTCTGGCAACTATGCCACACCCAATGTACTTGGACTTAGCAGTCAGCTAAGTCCAAGATAACGTGGATCTGGAAAACATGTTAGACCCAACGTACTGGGACTTGGCCATCCATCAAGTCTAAGGTAATGCGAGTCTAGCAAACATACCAAACCCAAGGCACTTGGACTTAGAAGTTAGCTAAGTCCAAAGTAATAACAATTCTCTCTTGGCATGCCCAAAGGAATGACTATCATCCCTTGACACGGTCAAGGGAATAACCATTCTCTCTTGGCATGCCTAATGAAATGTGCATTCTTCATTGGGTATGCCCAAGGGAATGAGGTAATGAACATACTAGACCCAAAATACTTGGACTTGACATGTAGCTAAGTCCAAGGTAACGTGAGTTTGACAAATATGTCAAACCCAAGGCACTTGGACTTGGCAATTAGCCATGTCTAAGGTAACATGGGTCTGGAAAACATGCCAGATCCAAAGCACTTGGACTTGGCATTCCATGAAGTCCAAGGCACTTGGACTTGACAATCAGCCAAGTCCATTACATTTAGACTTGTCTATCTGTCATGTTTAAGGTAACGTGGGTCTAGCAAACATACAAGACCCAGGGTACTTGGACTTAACATTTAGCCAAGTCCAAGGTAATATGGGTCTACCAAACATGCCAGAACTCAAGGCATATGGACTTGGCAGTTAGCCAAGTCCACGGTAATACCGGTTTGACAATAATGCCAGACCTCAAATACTTTGACTTCGCCATCTACCAAGTCCAAGGTACTTGGACTTCAGTTAGCCAAGTCTAAGTTGGACTTGGCAGTCAACCAAGTCCATTACACTTGGACTTCAGTCAGTCAAGTCCAAGATAATGTGGTTCTAGAAAACTTACCAGACACAAAGTACATGGATGTGACAGTTAGCTAAGTCTAAGGCAACGTGGGTTTAACAAACAACATGTCAGACCCAAGGTACTTAGACGTGACAGTTAGTCAAGTCCAAGGTAACAACCATTCTCCCTTAGTATACCTAAATGAATGACCATCATCCTTTACCATACACAAGGAAATAACCATTCTCCTTTGGAACACCTAGGGGAATGTGCATCCTCCGTTGGGCAGCCCAGGAGAATGAGGTAACGTGGGTCTGATCAAACCCAATGTACTTGGACTTGACAATTAGACAAGTCCAAGATAACGTGGGTCTGACAATCATGCCAAACCTAAAGTACTTGGACTTGTCCATTTGCTAAATCCAAGGTAATGTAGGTTTGACAAACATGTCAGACTCAAGTCACTTGAACTTGGCAGTCAGCCAAGTCCATTACACTTGGACTTGGCATTTAGCCAAGTCCAGGATAACATGGGTCTGGCAATCATGTCATACCCAAAGTACTTCTTCTTGGCCATCTGCCAAGTCCAAGGTACTTGGAGTTTAGTTAGCCAAGTTCAAGGTAACGTGGGTCTAGCAAACATGCTAGACCTAAGGCACTTGGACTTAACAGTCCGACAAGTCCAAAGTACTTGGACTTGGCAGTTAACTAAGTCCAAGGTAACGACTATCCTCTTTTGGCATGCTTAAGGGAATCACCATCCTTTTTTAGCACACCCAAAGGAATGCTCACATCCTACCTTAACACGTTTAAGTGAATAACCATCCTTTCTTGGGCATGTCTAAAGGGATGACCATCCCACCTGGAGCGCGCACAAAGGGATGACCCTCTTTCCTTGGGTCTAGTCTAGGGAAAGAACTCAACCTCCATGGACTCATTTACATCTGATATCTTGGACCTTAATCTCCATACCTTTTAGGTGTATAAAAGTCCTTTAGGGACCCACCATATTTCTATCAAATATTAATATAGATGTAAAGGATATTTATATTTCATTGAATGCTATCAGGGTAAAAATTACACTTTAGACCCTCATTTTAACCAAAAAACAAGACTCATAAGTTATAAATACACTATAAGACCTTCAAAACAAGGTTCACAATTTTCATTATATATATATGTATGTATGTATATATATATGTATGTATGTATGTATATTCAGAGCATATTTTTTTAGAATATTCTTGTATTTTCTCCATCTAAAAAGCTATTTAAGCATTGTAAAGTCCATATCTCCACCAAAAAAGATCTTTTACAGGTACTAGCCATAAGCTATATTGGCTTATAAAGTACCAAATATAAGTTATCAACTATTTTAGGTAGGAAGAATGCATAAGATTGTTAGGACCAATTATCCAACTCAAGAGCTATATTTCTAGGCTACTTGGTTTTTTTAGACTTAATCAATAACATATAATTATCTAGAAATTTTATAAATGAACAATATTTGAATTCTGAAGAGAAATGTAAAGAATTCTTGCAATTGATGATGAACAATATTGCAAGAATTTTGTTAGGTTTCATTTTTCCCCGGAGATGTAATAGTGTTCATATGGCTGCCAAAGTAATTTTGAGTTTTGTGACCAATAGTGTTCAAATAAACCATCTTTATTACCGTCGTAGCATTGGAGTCCAATAGTTGCTATCCAAGAATTAGAATAAGCCAGCAACCAATGTTCTAGGCCTAATACCTTTTGCCGTAGGGCTAGCTATTTACGTACTTGGAGCCCATCGCGTCTTCTTGGCTAAATTAGCCCATTACTCAATCCTAATAACAATCTCTCTGGTTCAGAAGGCAGAACGGACTGTGGCTGCCAAAGGGGAGCGTGGAGAAGAGAAAAATGGCGGTGAAGAGGTTTATAACTTTAGAATCTCTTGGTCTCTGCAAATCTCACCACCTCAAGAATTTCCACCCAAATCATTTCACAATCTCTTCAAATTCATATCTTTATAGAACCAGGTATCTCTCTCCCTTCCCTTGTGTTTTTTTTTTTTTTTTTATGTTTGTTTTTATGTAAATTATTTTTTGCCTGTGAAGTGTGCTTTTCATTTCAGCTTCTGTCATTTTCTTTTTCTTTTTTCTTGAATTCTGGAAAAAGAAAAAAGAAACATAAATTTTACCTGCAGTGTTTCTTAATTAGGTTTGAATTTATCATTTTTCAGTAAACTTCAAATTTTAGTGAAGATTAATTAAACTCATGGTTTAGTAGTTTGGTTGATGTGATGTGCAAGGCTCTTGGTCAGAGACCAGTGTATAACGTTAAAGGGCATCTTGTTCCTTTGGTGGGTCATTTATGGATTCACTCTTGTCCATCTCTAAACGATGTTGACAAAGTTGTGGAGCCAACCGAAAATTTTGAGAAAACCGCGGCGGTCTTTAGTGGTAGTGATGTTAAAGTGAAGAGACCAAAGCTCAAAGGCAAACGAGCGGTGGTGAGGTGGTTAAAGTTCTTCAGGTGGAAGAAGAAGAAAGAGTACGAGAGAATGACAGCTGAAGAGAAAATCTTATACAAGTTGAGAAAGGTGAGTTTTGGTTTTGTTGATTTAA
>Ga0307513_10003755_pt1 | contig 20487 bp, 24 predicted proteins | sample 15_EM_MG_FD_202174 | JGI IMG/M metagenome (GOLD analysis project Ga0307513, IMG submission 202174) | Populus trichocarpa ectomycorrhiza microbial communities from riparian zone in the Pacific Northwest, United States - 15_EM | ecosystem: Host-associated > Plants > Roots > Unclassified | place...
GACGGAGAGAAGGACAAAGGTCCTGTCATCTTTGTTTGGGTAAACGATGATGGTGGTTTGTCACGTGCTTTCCGCTTGTTCAAAGTCCGAATTCTAATCTACGCTGCGCTAAGACGAGAATGTCAATCCCGCCATTGGCCAATCCGGGTTCGTCGTCGTTGGCGACACCGAAACTCTACTTCCCGTCGTTGTTGTCGTCATCGTCGTCGGTGGAGGCCATGGCGGTATAACATTCGGAGGAACCTCCACTGGTGTAACCGTCCTAGCAGTCCCACTCCTCGACATGGAAGCCATCATTGACGTAGAGCTCGAAGACGACCCCACCCCTGTTGAATTCGTCGTAATCGTCTCTGCCCTCCTCTTGCCCACCTCCGGGGTTTGTCCAGCCGCAGATTGCACATGGAACGTTAAATAATTAAGATTCGTCGGTCCTGCATCGAATGCTGATACTGGTGTTGACTCGGTGCCGTACTAGGTATCGCCGGCTCTTTCATCCTCACTCGCGAAGCCGAAGCCACCTGAACGTGGTGCGGCTGAATCGTCTGATCCCTGGCCATACTGCTCTCTGCACGCGCCGCCGTCGATGTCGATGTGGTGGGGTTCACATACGTCGTCGTCGTTGATCCACTTGCAGAGACCGCTTCCTCTCTCGCTCTCTCTCCGTCTTCTCTGGCCGCTGCGTGGTATGCACAGGAACGCGAACATCCGCACCTCCGCCTTCCACGTCGATGTGGATGCTAGCACCCGATGTTTCCGCCGACGGCGTATTGACGGCGTGGGTGGTACTGGTGCTGGTCTGGTTTGACTGCGAATGATCGCCGAGGGTGTCTTCCTGTACACCTTTTGCGCTACACCAGAACCGATGTCCTTCGCTCCATGCTTTGCTTTGGCATTCTTTGCCGCAATACTTGGCTTTTTACATCTCCGGCATTTCGCAAATTTGCGAGGGTAGGTCTCCCATTTGCCACATATCGCTACAAGAGAGGAAGGAGGAAGGTTAGTTTCTCACCCTACAAGAAAACGAAAGAAGTAGATAAAAGGAAAACGACAAAGTGCTGCAAAGATAAAAGCCCAACAATCATCAGAAAAACACTCACTATTCGCACACTGCCAAACGCATTCCACATGATCACATCCGCCCAATACTGAATTTCCGAGGGAAGCCTCGGCGACGGGTTCGGCAAATCCATATCCATCGAATGCGGCTTAAACGTAAATCGCTCCACCACATTCATTTGGCGTGCAGAGGAAGGCACTCCTCAGTGGTGGCGGTGGCGAGAACCGGGGTTTGTGTCGACTGCGTTTGCATAGACGTTGAAATGGAGGAGGAGGAAGGGGGCGGTGGTGCTTGTGCGCGGTTTTTACCCCGCGAAGAGCCTCCTGTCGCAGCATTTGCAAACAGCAGTAGTGGCGTCGATGTTATCCATCGCGTTAGGTAGAGCGGGGTGTCCACGGATAGTCGCGGTCCGTTGGTGCTGTCCACTCCGAACGGTGATATTCCCAGGGACCATTGGCAGACCCACTACAGCTGGGAGGGACGAGCACCGGAAATTCAAAAAAGCGCAGCTTATATGAGGGAAGCGGAAACCCTCGATATAAGGACTGGAAAACCGGGTCTTTCCGGCTCATGTCGCGCGCTATGATCGAGAGTGGAGCATCAATGGATCAAAAACGCTCCTTTTAAAGACAAGGTCCTCAAAAATGAAGGTGGGCTTTTGGCAGAGCATCTGGGCGTGGATTCGCGTTTGCTGTTCCTTTCATAACAAATCCCCCTATTTATCTTTTATTCACTGGTAGTATTGCTCATACTAGCTATTATACCTTGACTATCAACCAGAACCACATCTCTGTCTGTACTCACTCTCCAGGAGAGGGTTTCACCGCATAAACATCAGGAATCCAGGAGGATTCAGGATGACAATGCATATCGTCACTAAAAGAAGGAAGGGGCTCATTTTATTACTTATACACTTAAATATAATTAAAAGAGAAAGTTTTTGAACATGGTTTTATGTCGAATGGGAGGACGGGACAAGCGCTATAATGAAACAGAGAAATCCCCTGCCAAAAGTACACCTTCCTATTTGAGGACTTTCTCTTTATGGGGAGCGTTTTTGATCCACTGATGCTCCACTTTCGATCATAGCGCGCGACACGAGCCGGCAATACCCGCTTTACAGGTCCTAGTTTACGCACATGATAGGACCTGTCACAGGTCTAGAACACAGATACCGCCAGGGATAGCCACACACTGCTTGGCATGGGCACTGCTGAGCACAGCCACCTCCCACAAGCACGATAACTCTACCCCTCTTAATCCTCTCCATTCTTTCCCCTCTACATTCTCCCCCCAACCCCACTGTACTGAGCTTCCAATTAATTTTCTTGATGAATTCGAATGATAGTGGCGAGCATGAAAGCGGGACTGGCGATCACAAGAAACGGAAGATGATCTGGGACCAGGAGCTCCCCCACAACCTACGGAAACGAATCAGGGTAGGGTGTATTGTCATACTTACATGGTCTCGTTCTAACTGTTTGTTCTGCAGAAATCTGTCTCAAGTCAGGGCTTATCCGAGGCTAGTTCGACGCCCGCTATGGGGCAGGAACTTGAAAGCAGCTCTGGTTCTGTAAGCGTCAAAATGGACAACTGTCTTATATCTGACTTTGATCAATTCCTACTTTACAGAGGCCTCTGCAGACCTCCCTAGGTCTTTTACACACAGCACAATTCAGGTTCTGGCGGTTTCTTGACTTTATCGATGGCATACTGACGTTCCCTAGTGCATCCCACTTCTCTGGCGCCCACAATTGTGTATTTAATGGGACAGCGTTTAACAATATTCTTAATAATTACGTAGTCGTGGAAGAACCAGGTTAGTATGGAAATCGTTAACTTGCGTCTTATTAAAATTTCAACGCTATGGTGGATATAGATTCTCAGGCTGGAAGCTCGAGTGGCATCATCGAAGACTTCCCTGTAGTATGTGCTTGCATGCAGTTATGTTCCTTTAATTGACTATGCACAGCTCTCCCCCGAGGATGTTTCTATGGAACGAGAAATTTATAAGGGTCGCGGATATCGGCTACACGTTGGCAAAATGTCGGGAAAGGTTGTCACGATCAAGGTCTATGAGGGCAAACGCGCACGCGAGGTAAGCTTTACATTGACGAACCACATTCATTCTGATTGTTTTGTTGAAGCGGTGCTCCGAAGCAGCCAGATTCAACCAGAAAGTTATGTAAGTTGTCGGTTCATATTCAATTATGATTTAGAACTCACTATTCGTTCAATAGGCACCCAAATATCGCTCAAATGATTGGAGTTTCTCCTCTCAAGTCCGACCTTTCTTATCTTATCTTCGATGGAGGTCCGTAGAAACACGTCTGTAGTTGCCAGTGGTACTAAGTATGAGTGAGAACAGAATACGAAGGATCTGTCCACGATATCCTTGGTCATGCTCTCAAGAAGGATCTTAAGCAAATTGTGACCTTAGGGCTCCAGACGGTATGTAAGCTGCTTTGGCGACATTTCAACTGTTCTCAAATTTTCCAAGGTTGTCGGGCTCTCTGTACGAATGACACCCCTACTTTTCTCGCATAGGATACTCACCGAAATTTACAGTCAGGTTTAGATTATCTTCAAGATTTGGAATACCCTTTTGCATGTGCGGGATTAGACGTGAGCGACAAGTGACGACATTTTCCGTCCCTACCACTGAACCCCCTCTAGCATTTTGCCGTCTTGAGCCGTAAGGGGAAGCCAGTGATCTGCTTTGATCCGGACGACCTGAGTCAGATAAACCAATCTGACGATAAACCTGACGTATCTAATAGTGCGGAGGATGTTTTCCACAAACTTTGTGCAAGGGTAAATTCTTCTGTGGTCGAAATTACGAAACCAACTCATGCTTTATGTCAGACTTTTGATAATGCTTGCAAAGCCCGCTACGAAAGTGAGTTGTTCTGTTCTCCTCATCTTTATCGCTCTTAACAAGTAACAACTATTAAGGCAACCAAATTCAACGCGCTTACGCTGATGAATTCGATACAAATGGCAATGATCTGCCAGAGAGTCGGTTTGAAGACCTAGATTCAAGTGACCTTGTCTCATCTTCGTCGACCTCACGAGGGCCATCAACAAGAATACCCCCCCGAAAAGTACTTCCAAGCGGACGTCTTCAGGAATTGGTGTGGAAACCTTCAACGGCAGAACCTGTCGGACTCGATGATATATCACATCAATTCCAAAACTTCCTAAATGCACACCTATTGTCTTCGGAACCGGCTCTCATGCGTCGTCGCGGACGATATACGGGTAGAACTGCCCATCGGTGTCTGGGATATAACCGTATCGAGATTACTTTGACTGCAAACATTACACGCAGTGCCATTGTTTCACATTCTAGTCCCATTCCACACGAAATATGTCCTGTTTGCAAGCAAGTTGTAAAAGATACAGATGTGTTCAACTGCATGTGTGGTGGTGATGGTGAGTAGATGCGCGCTTGTCCTTTTCTGAACGTTAATCGTTTGAGTAGATGATGAATCCATGCCTACTGTCCGATGTACGAGGTGCTCTGAATGGCATCATCAGTCCTGTGTCATCGCATTGGATGTTGAACCCCTTACATACATATGCGCGCGGTGCCAGGTAAGTGTCAATAGGGTGGGCTGGAATAGTTCAGAAAGTAATCATCCACTTTTTTGGTTCTTGAAGGAACGGGATGCAGAGCAAGTTGGCCCCGATCAAGAGGCATTGGATCCGAGACCTCCACTTCTCCCCTACCGGTATGCGTCGCTCCGCAATTTTGTTTTTGCACTCGATACACGATTTCGGAAACAGGGAGACCTTAAGGACCTGGAGGAATCCATCCAGTACCGTCGAGAGGCATTGGAGCTAATTCCTGTATCTTACCGGAGCCGGTCTGAGTCGCTCGACGACTTTGGTTGTAACCTCAGAACACTTTTTGAGCACAAGGGAGACTTAAAGAACCTGGAGGAATCTATCCATTACTGTCGAGAAGCCTTGGAGTTGAGACCTCCACTTCACCCCCGCCGGGTTCTGTCGCTCATTGACTTGGGACATGCGCTCTTAGCATATTATCTCCAGAAGGGAGCGTTCGAGGACTTGGAAGAGTGCATCAGATACGCTCAAGAGGCATTGGAGCTGACACCTCCACTTCACTCCCACCGGTCTGTCTCGCTCCATAACCTCGCGTTGATGCTCCAAGAACGATTTGAGCAAACGGGAGACTCTGAGGACCTGGAGGAAGGCATCAGATACCATCAAGAGGCATTGGAGCTGAGACCTCCATCTCACCCCTACCGGCTTTTCTCACTCCATAACCTCGGAATTGCGCTCCACATGCGATTTTGTCAAACGGGAGACATTGAGGACCTGGATGAATCCATCCGATGTTTTCAAGAAGTATTGGAGCTATTCCCTGCACCCCAAGCGGCTTCTGTCGCTCAAACGAACCTCGCAATTGCGCTCTCTACACGATTTCACAGTAAGGGAGATATTGAAGACCTGGATGAATCCATCCGATGCCATCAAGAGGCATTGGAGCTGAGGCAAACTTGAGGACGACGCAGACGAAGACAGCGACAATGCTCAAGGGCGCAGTAGATGGGGATGTACTGCATAGTGTGGATGATGGATTGATGGATACGGGATATTTGCGAATGCATATGTAGCATGCGTGGTGTAGATTGTATCGACTGCGTTGTATGGGGTTGGTTGTACGGAATGGATTGTCTTGGTGGTTGTTGAAAAAACAAACGAGTCGTTTCGTGATGGAGCAATGGCAGCACATCTAATGGTCGTGAACACAAAACTGAAATGGCGGTTGGTAGATTGCTGGTGAGTTGGGTTGGATACGTATGTATATATGTTCGCAGAAACGGTGGTGGCGGGTTCCGCATGTGCAGTCGAAATGTGGTGGTGCCTCTGGCAAACGGTAGGCAGGCAAATGGATAACATTTGTTCATCCAAGAACCATATCATCCTGATCCTCCTCACTAGCCTACGGTCTCACAGTATTAGCATTCGAAATCCTCTGGTGATGCGTATGGGCATTCGCGTGAACCTGGTGGTGATGCTGATGCCGCCTCAAAGGTCGCGCAGAAGGCGATCCCGCCATCAGCCAATCCGGGTTCGTCGTCGTCGGCGAGACCAAAACTCTACTTCCCGTCGTTTTTGTCGTCATCGTCGTCGGTGTGGTATAACATTCGGAGGAACCTCCACTGGAGTAACCGTCCTAGCTGTGCCACTCCTCGACATGGAAGCACCCATTGACGCAGAGCTTGAAGACAACCCACCGCCGAATTCGTCGTAATCGTTTCCGCCCTCCTTCTACCCGCCTCCAGGTTTTATCCAGCTGCAGATTGTACATGGAACATCAAATAATTGACATTCATCGGGTCCTGCATCTAGTGCTAATACTGACGTTGACTCTGCACACTAGGCATCACCGGCTCTCTCGTCCTCACTTGCGAAGCGGAAGCCGCGTGAACATGGTGTGGCTGAATCATCCGATGCCTGCTCATACTGCTCTCCACCAGCGCAGACATCGTCGATGTCGTGGGGTTCACGTACAATGTTGTCGATTATCTTGCGATTATCCACCTGGGAGGAAGGCGGCAGGGGTGGTATCATGGGATCGATGAGGCCCATGATGGGAAGTGCGCACGGTACCCATATCGCTATCCCCATCGTACCTCGACACCCGTCTCCTCTCTCGCTCTCTCTCTGTCCTCTCCAGCCGCTGCGTAGTATGTAGTGTTTGAAAGTCCGGTCCGGTCCGGTCTTTTGCCTCGAGAGGCTTGGACCGAGACCGAGACCGGTCTTCGTAAATTGAAAAGCTGCCAAAGACTGGACCAAACCGCCAAAGACCGGTCTTAGGGGGTCGGTCTCGGTCTTTCCACGGTTACAAGACCAGTCCTAACCGGTTACGGTCTCAACCGGTTGAAAACAGGTCTGGACCGGTCTTTATTCCCTATGTACACGAAAAAAGTAAAGTACATTTTATATATCCCTAACTACAGTATTTATGGGGAATTTGGGGGTGCATGCGATGGCCGATGGTCGAGATGGTGATGCCTGAGCTGCCCGTGAGGTCCTGATCAACGAGTCAGGGCGTGTATGGTCATCCCCAAGTAGATCTGTGGCAATGGTGAGTGGGAGCGAAAAGGAAATAAAGAGAACGACCTGTACCTTTGCCCTGGTGATCTTTATCGAATGAGACCCCTGCTGCCTGCCCACTCTTGTTGTCGGCAGCACCATCCCTACTCCCATTGCTTGAGTTATGTGGCATTGTCATAGATGCCAGTGCGGTGTTTGTCGACGTGGGTGGACTGCATTCGAGGTTGACGCGAGTGGCTTCAACAGCGGTGGGTTTAAGGTCAACGCGGGTGACGTGGCATTTGTAGGTGGTGTTGGGAATCGACGCGTGAGGGAGGACTGACTGCGCTTGTCGACTGGGAGGTGGGTGTTGATGCGTGACGTGGCATCGTTCAGGCCGAGAGGAGGGTTCGGTGGCCACCGTGCTTGTCGACTGGAGCTGAGGTGGGTGTTGACGCGGATGTGGCATCGTTCAGGCTGAGTGGAGGGTTTGGTGGCCACGACAAGGGCAGTCGGGTACCCACATCCCTAGCTGAGGGGAGGGGTATGTGATCTAACCTAACTAGATTCAAACGGTATCAGTTTACAAACATGTAATAAATAACTAACCTTGACCTTTAGAGGGTTTCCGTGTTGGAAGACCAGTGCATGGGTGTGACGGAGGCAGATGATGGTGGTTGATGATAGTGACGAACAACGATCATGGTTGTTGATTGCATATCCGGAAAATTCCGACGGTGCAGGCTTAAATATAAATGAGTTATACACGAATTTAGGCGTAACTTGCTTCATTCTCAAGCCAAAATTATGATTTTATATTTATTCGAAAGGTTGTACACGAGGCTACCTTCTTGTATTTTTAGGGGCCCAAAGACCAGTTCAAACCAGTCTAAACCGGTTTTTGGCGGTCTTTATAATTTCCCAAAGCTGCAGGACTGAAGACTGGACCGTGGTTATGGTCTTCATCGGTCCTAAGAATTTCCGGTCTTTATCGGTTAAGGTCCGGTCTGGTCTCGGTCTTTTTCCAGTCTTGTAACTGGACTTTCAAACACTAGTAGTATGCACAGGAACACAAATGTCTGCACCTCCACCTTCCATCGCAATGTGGATGCTAGCAGCCAATGTTTCTGTCGACAGCATATTGATGGCATTGGTGGTGGTGGTGCTGGTTCTGTTTGACTACGAATGATCGCCGAGGGTGTCTTCCTCTACATCTTTTGTGCCACGCCAGAGCCAATGTCCTTTGCTCCATGCCGTCCTTTGGCATCCTTTGTTGGAGACATGAAGTTTGTTTTTTCCTTTTATCTACTTCTTTCGTTTTCTTGTAAGATGAGAAACTAAGAAAAACGACAAAGCGCTGCAAAGATCAAAGGTTAAAAATCATCTGAAAAAACACTCACTATTCACAATGCCGAATCCCACCCCTACTATCATCCTTCCTACATGCATTCTGCATAATCACACCAGCCCAACACTGAATCTCTGACAGAAGCCTCGGCGGCAGATTTGGCAAATTCATCTCCATCGAACTCAGCTTAAACATAAATCATTCCACCCACAAAAACACATTCATTTGACATGCAGAGGAAGGCACCTGTGGTGGCGGTGGTGGCGATCACCTGGGTTTGTGTTGACTGCATTTGCATAGATGTTGAAGTGGAGGAGGAGGAAGAGGGCAGTGGTGCTGATGCGCGGTCTTTACCCTGCGAAGAGCCTCCTGTCGCAGCCACTGCAGCAGGGGTAGTGGCATTGATGTTATCCAGAGAGGGACTTCCACAGATAGTCACGGTCAGTTGGCACTGTCCACCCCGAGCTGTGATATTCCCAGCAACCATGGGCAAACCCACTACAGCTGCGAAGGACAAGCAATTATTTAAGCATGAGGAATGCCACTGGAAATCCAGAGAAGCAAAGAATGTGATTAGGATCAACACAGCCACCTTCCACAAGCATGATTAACTCTACCCCTCTTAATCCTCTCCATTCTTCCCCTCTTCATTCTTCCCCCCAGCACCACTGTACTGAGCTTCCAATTAATTTTCTTGATGAATTCGAATGATAGTGGTGAGCATAAAAGCAGGTACCTACATGGTCTCATTCTAACTGTTTGTCCTCCAGAGTGCTGTCTCAAGCCAGCACTTATCTGAGGCTAGTTTGATGCCTGGTATGGGGCAGGAACTTGAAAGCAGCTTTGGTTCTGTAAGCGTCCAAATGGAAAATGCTCTTACATATGACTTTAATCAATTCATACTTTCCAGCAGCCCCATCAGACCTCCCTAGATGCTCTACACACAGCACAATTCAGGTTTCTACTGTTCTGGCAGTTTCTTGACTTTTTCGATGGCATACTGACGTTCCCTAGTCCATCCCTCATCTCTGGCACCCACAATTGTGTATTTAATGGGGCAGCATTTAACAATATTCTTAATAATTATGTAGTTGTGGAAGAACTAGGTTAGTATGGAACTTGTTAACTTGTGTCTCATTAAAATTTCAATGCTATATTGGATATAGATTCTCAGACTGGAAGCTCGAACAGCATCATTGAAGGCTTCTCTGTAGTATGTGCTTGCATCCAGTTTTGTTCCTTTAATTGACTATGCACAGCTCTCCACTGAGGATGTTTTTATGGAACGAGAAATTTATAAGGGTTGCAGATATCAGCTACACACTGGCAAAATATCGGGAAAGGTTGTCATGATGAAGGTCTATGAAGGCAAATGTGCACATGAGATAAGCTTTACATTGATGAACTGCATTCATTCTGACTGCTTTGTTGAAGTGGTGCTCCGAAGCTGCCAGATTCAACCAGAAGGTTATGTATGGTGTCGGCCTTCATATTCAACTATAATTTGGAACTGACGATTTGATTGCCAGTCACCCAAATATCACTCAAATGATTGGAGTTACTTCTCTCAAATCTGACCTTTCTTATCTTGTCTTTGATGGAGGTTCATGGAAAATCACCCTAGTTGCCAGTTTTACTAAGTATGAGCAAGAACAGATCATGAAAGAGCTCTCCAGGATATTCTTGGTCAGGCTCTCAAGAAGGATCTCAAGAAAAGACTTTAGGAATCCAGACAGTACTGTACTATTATGACTGATCGTTCAGTCATATGTCATGAAGGGTCATGAACTGAACAAATTTGGAACTTGTCATATGTCATTTGGTCCTATGAACATCTTCAAAACACACCGAAAATAGGCTAAAAATGAAAAAAATCCCCAATTTTGTCTATATTTGGACTATTTTGCTTAATTGATAAACCTGGAGGGCAGCTTCCCCGAAAAACATGTAATCTGACTCTGTATAATCCATAATTTTTGGGTTTACTTTATGGTGTGAACAATTTTTTTTCCAGTCATTGGTCACTTGGAGATTTGAACAGCATAGTCTTTTGTTACATAGCCTCTTTATGTGGAATGCTGGTTCATTTAGTCATTGTGTTTTACTGCCCCCTTTTTTTTTTTCTAGACAGTTCCATTTTTTTTTTTCCTAGACAGTTTTACTGGCTCCTTTGTCATGTTTTTTAAATGATATTTAATCCCATGTACTTTCTGTTCCACTGCATTCAATCCCAACTCTTCCTGCAATGTCCCCACCTGTTCCAAATGAATTCTTGGGCCATATATGTGCTCTTCTGGATAAGCAACTTGTTGGGAAGCCCCTTGAAGAGGAAATCAATGATGATCTCAAAGGCGAATGCAAAATGATTCCTGACCTTATGGCTGCTGACTTGGAAGATCTCGACAATGAGAACCCAGGGCCTTTCGCTTCCACTTGGTGGGCTTCCATTGCAAGCGTGTCCAAAGGAATCACTGACAAAACAGATTCCAAGTACCAACGGTGAGCCTTTTGGCCATTTTTCTCACATTTGCTGACTTAGGCTCTGCTAGTCTTGCAAAACAATGTTGTGTATTCAACAATTACAGCCTTAGACTCTATATTTCTATACCAAACCTGGGGTTTAGCCCACTATACATGATCAATGTATATGGGACTAATTCCACCACCCAAAAAACAGAGTAAATCAGGGTGTATGCCGGAGAGCCAGGGCTCATTAGGATGACAAATAGGGTCTTTTGAGTGAGTGGGTAGGGTATTGGATATGCCGAGGGTGCTGGATGGGAGGGCAGGAGTGTGTAGTAGGGCAGGGGTGTTGAGCAGGGGGTAGGGGGTGCTAGTAAATAGATGACAATAATGCCAGATGTAGCAGGCAGGTGGGTGCGCTCGCTGTTGGGTGCGCTGGGGGCAGGAAATTGTATATTTTGGGGGTAGTAGGGTATGTATGTTACACCCATCTGGGATGTTTTGGTGCCTGAGGGGGAATGGGAGGAGGCTGCAAAGCATGTATATGGTCCCATATTAATCAAATTTTTCCCAATTAGGCAAGTGGTGCCAGGTGGACTTGCTCAGGCTCACTTTTGCTCCTGGGCTTGTTGTGCTTTGTTTTTCATAGAAAAAAAAGTGTATTGTAGAAAGTACAGTATATTTACATGTAATCTAGTGTTTTCTAAATGTCTGGGTAGGCGAGAATGGATGGGTGGCACAGAATAGGTTTGGATGACACCCTGATGATGCCTTCCTAATTAAGCAGGCGCTCCCAGTTGGGCCTTGGTTTTGGTTCTTGGGCTTGCTGGGGTCACTTTTCCATAGCAAAACTTGTATATTATAATATGTAGATATTTCCAGGGGAGGGCTAGCCCCTCCCCTGGAGTTGTACATAGGTACATGAAGGATAATTTTTAAAAAAGGAAAAGAAACAAGCAGAGCCGCAGGCAGCTCTGCTCGATTGTCATCCCCCCTCCTCCTGTTCGTTTTTTCTCACGTTGTTTCTCCACGCCGTTTACCCCCCTCCTCCTCTTTGTCATTTCCCTTCTTCAGGTGGCTTTCCCCTCCTCTGCCTTCTTCTTGTCTTGCCCCTCCTCCTTCTTGTCTCCCCCCCCTCCTTCACCTCCTCCTCATCTCGCCCCCCTCCCTCTCTTGTCGCAGGGTTTCCAACCCCTCCGTTGGTCGTGGTCGTGGTCGGCATTCCCACCCAACAGTGTTGTTGAGGTGTTGGGGTGTCGTTTGATTTCCCTGCTCATCGTCATCTTCGTCTCGCCCCTCCTGCTTCTCCTCTTGCTCTTTCTCGTTGTCTCACTGCCTTTGCTCTTTGTCGTATTCTCCTCATCGTTTCCCTCCTTCATTTCCCTCCTCATTTCCCCTATTCTCCTCATTTCCCCTCTTTGTTTCTTCTGCTTCTCATGGTTTCCCCTTCCCCTTCCTCCTCGTTTCCCCTTCCTGCTCCCCATCGTTTCCCTCCTTTGCATTGTTTCATTGTTGTCGTATCATGGATAGCGAACACGAACCATGACAAATGTTGTGGCTCGTGTTTCATAACTCCACCGGGGCCTCCCACTTTATGGGTCCCCCTCGACTTTCTCCTTCCCCAGATCCTCCATCGAGCGAGGCTAAGCTGCCCACATTCCTTTGGAAAGGGGAGGGGCAGCTGGGCTGCATCCTCGCTTGTGAGGGAGCAGTGGTGGTGGAAGTCGAGCCCACATCCCTCAATAGAGGAGAGGGGCTCATGATGGAGTCGCCAGGCGACGTTGTAGGCAGTGTGGGCACAAGTGAAGGTGGTGGAGGGGTGGAGGAGAGGTGGTGGTGGACGAACGAGAGTTGAATTCAACCATTGATGGAGTTGATGTTGAATTAAAACTCCACTCTCCCCAATAGATAATGCTAGATATAAGCACCTATTAGTCCGATAGTGAAATAAAACATTGTAGTATTTTATAACTAGTCTAAGGATTATAGATCCAAAATATCAGACAGAAGTTCACAGAAATGAGCATGTAATTTAAGAAATATGGAAAAATGGTGGTAAATACCATACCTCTTGTCAATTCTCTACTGTAACCTCTATATTATTTGGAAAATGTATTGTAATATCATTTTAGGACCCTAATAAATGAGTTTTAGATACTTTGGATGATATAACTATTCTTTGTGGAAGCTGAAATGGTCAGAATTTAGTTATGGACCATAATGAATGGACTTATGGTCCATAACTAAATTTTGGTCGTTCCAGGTTCCACAATGAGTAGTTGGCTTGGCCAAACTATCTAAATATGATTTATTAGTGTACTAAAATGATATTCCAGGTCATTTTCCAAATAATATACAGTTTATAATAGTGAATTCACGAAAGGTATGGTATTTACCACCATTTTTCCATATTTCTTAAATTACATGCTTATTTCTGCGAACCTTTGTTTGAAATCTTGGATCTATTATCTCTAAACTACTTATAAAATACTACAATTTTTATTTCACTATCAGACTAATAGGTGCTTATATCTAGCGTTATCTATTGGGGAGAGCAGAGTTTTAATTCAACATCAACGGTTGAATTCAACTCTTGTTCGTCCACCACCACCTCTCCTCCACCCCTCCACCACCTTCACTCGTGCCCACACCGCCTACAATGTCACCTGGCAACCCTGTCACGAGCCCCTCCCCTCTATTGAGAGATGTGGGCTCGACTTCCACCACCACTGCTCCCTCACAAGCGAGGATGCAGCCCATGGCTTAGGCTCGCTCAATGGAGGATCCGGGGAAGGAGGAAGTCGAGGGGGGACCCATAAAGTGGGAGGCCCCAGGAGAGTTATGAAACGCGAGCCACGACATTTGTCATGGTTTGTGTTTGCCATCCAGTGTGTCGCAAAAATGTGCTATGACATTTGTCATAGCCCGTTTTTCTCTCATTCCCCACCCCCCAACCCACCCCTGATGATATCAAACCCCACATAGCATCCACCGCCCACACCGTCACTGCCACGACAACATGACTCACAACGCCTGTGAACAGATGATGATGATGACAGCAGCAACGAGGGTGATAACAGGAACGACAATGACAGCACATCGCGAGGAGGCAAACCCAGTGACAGCAAGTGCCCAGCGGTGGCGAGTTGAACAGGAGGAGGGTTGATGAAGAGGAAAAGAGTTGATGAGGAGGAATGAGGGCAACGCAACAATAGGAAGACGAACATGGATACGATGACAAAGGGAGATAAATAACCAGGAGGAGAAGGAGGGCAAAAGGCTGCAGCAAAACAATGAGGAGGAGGGGGGAAATTATGTGAAAGAAGGGCGAGATGAGGAAGAGGAGGAGGGGTGAGATGAGGAGGAGGGGCAAGATGAGGAAGAGGAGGAGTGAGATGAGGAAGAGAAGGGACAAGATGGGGAGCAGGGGTAGGAGGAGGTGCAAAATGAGGAGGAGAAGAAGGAGGAGCCGAGAGATGACGAGAAGGAGGAGGAGGAGGGCTGAGACAATGACAAGGGGAAGGAGGAGGGGGAAAACTATGCAAAGAATGGGAGAAATGACAAACAGGAGGAGGAACGACATGACAAGGGAGGAGGGCTGACATGATGAGAAGGAGGGGGGGAAACAATGTGACACCCAGACACCTGGACGAGGCACACAGAACAGCACAATGGGTATTCTGTGCTGACGACAACAATCGAGCAGAGCTGTCTGTGGCTCTGCTTGTTTCTTTTCCTTTTTTAAAAATTATCCTTCATGTACCTATGTACAACTCCAGGGGAGGGGCTAGCCCTCCCCTGGAAATATCTACATATTATAATATACAAGTTTTGCTATGGAAAACCGACCCCAGCAAGCCCAAGAACCAAAACCAAGGCCCAACTGGGAGCGCCTGCTTAATTAGGAAGGCATCATCAGGGCGTCATCCAAACCTATTCTGTGCCATCCATCCATTCTCGCCTACCCAGACATTTAGAAAACACTAGATTACATGTAAATATACTGTACTTCCTACAATACACTTTTTTTTCTATGAAAAACAAAGCACAACAAGCCCAGGAGCAAAAGTGAGCCTGAGCAAGTCCACCTGGCACCGCTGTCAGGCTTGAATTATGTTTCGAGTAAATTCCCCATAAATCCTCCATAATAACTCAACACAAAATACACATATGACAGTGTAACACTTACCTTACTAGCATGTGTCACGTAAAATATGATGTCTTGATGGTCATGGAGCTAGCCGGACTGACTCGTAAGGGACAACTGTCACGTTGATCACGGTCCAGCTGGATTGGGTACAAACTCGCGTAGGGAGCCGATCATTTGCATGCAAATGGGTTGGGTGGATGCGGCTTTTCAATTCGGTTCCCGTGCGATCCCCCGCGGATTTGTGCCGCCTCCGGTCCCCGTCGCATTTCCCCTGTGGGGTTTGGCCACCGCATTGCTGATTCGGTTCCCACCGGGTTTTTCCAACCTGATTAGGCATGCTGAAGAGGACCATTCATGCAAAATTCCACAGTATTCCTTCCCTGTAGTATTTTTTACCTGTCCTTAAATCAGACATTGGCGACGCACGGACTACCATGTTATTATACTTTGGATTCAGCTGATCACAATCGATTTTTACACTTCCTATTAAACAATGTAACTACATCCAAGGGCGCAGTAAATCTTCAATGTTATCCAGTTCCTCTTCTACATCCGACAGAATATTCACGGAAAGAATTTCTGCCCGCAATTGGTTACGACGGGCGCCGATCAACACGTGTAATTTATCTTCGTAGGTATTGAGATCGAAGTCACAGTTCTCGACATTCAAGTGCACGTTGTGGAGCTGTTGTTCAGTGTAATGCTATGTCTAGAGTTAGTTGCACAGCGAAGTAATTTCAGTATATAAAGACGCACGAAAGTGAATGGAGGATCAAAGTTTGAGGGACAACTAGTTGAATCCAAGTCGATATCCGAGGGCCCGATTGGTCTTTCGTATTGGGCAACAGGTGACATGGGCCCCTCCATTGCTCTAGCGACATTTCTGTTCGACAAATAACGAGCCTCAGTGGGTGGGTTGAAGTATTTATGGTTTCTTTCAGACGCAGAATTGTTGATAATCGCAGACACTTTCTCCGCAAGAGAAGGTTCCGTTGCGGGAACTGGGGAACCCGTCGGTTGGCATTCATCACCCATGGTTGGAACTTCCACATCCGCAAATTGTGCGTCTTGGGGGGATTTAAACTCCAATAAGTCGTCAATAGACTTGAAACTTACCGCCGGATATATCGAGATCTTTAAACCCCTTCGCCGTGGCATTGTCCTCATTAGATCCCACCGACTTGTCAGCACCACTGCCTAAATGAAAGTCAGGTTTTAAGACGTGCATGAATGTTGTACAAATTACCAGATGTAGTCCCCGGGTCCACAGAGTCACCAATAATAACCAGTTTAGTAGGGACAGTGTCCGTCGCTGTAATGCGTTCGGCATCCGAGCGGGAAACATGTTCGGCGCCCGTGTTTGTGACCGATGTGGCCTTGGGGGATGATGATTCGTCTAATTATATTGTGAGCTGGTGATACCTTGAATCCCTGTGCACAAACCTGATGAGATATCTATCGCAATTCTCTGCACAATTTTCAAAGGCTTGTTCCCCTCGTTTGATTTATCTGCAGGTACAGTGAGCATAGTTCTGTCACGATTGAATCAGACCAATAGAGATATTACCTTCGACAATTGTTGTGGGCATATTGCCTGTGGGATCATCTGAATCCGACCCAGATGAGATTCTTATTCTTTCGATGAGTGCCATTGGCTTGTTGCCCAAGGGCTTAGCTGATTCCGAGTCCGATGATGGCCCGCGGGCGGAATCCCCCATGGAATTGGATTCCGAGCTGGACGACCTTGCCAACCGTGAGACGAGCTTGGGTTGAGGTTTCATCGGCCTTGTCGGGGGTGGCTCGCGTAATTTGTCGAGAGCTTTCGATAACTCGGATAAGGCAGAACCTTCACCCTCGTTGACTTTCTCCGCTGTTGAAGTAAGTCTTAGTTACAGATACTCCAGCCATATCTGAGAGAAAATATAACGCACAATTAACATGGGCCCCGATACCCACCAGACCTCGGTGTTTATCTGAATCTCCTAGTTAGCCAGTCATTCAACTCCACCTTAAATATAATCAATACTCTTGTTATTTTTAGGAGATCCTAACACCCGGTATGGATAAGCCTTAGGAATGGAACAAGATTCTGACTTACTTTGTTTATTTTGACCGGGCGCTTGGGCGTCTGCCACCAACCAGGTAAATTTTGAAGATCCTGAGGTCCCATATCTGCTTTTTTTGACCGTTTGTTTTGTTTCGCCATATCGTAAAGGAAAGTTAGGAGGAGCAGGTAATCGATGAGATCGGAGTCTGTGAAAAGCACGTGACAACCCGGAGACCGTGAAATCCACGTGATGACATTGGTTGGTGGTATTTGTTCATAGTTGAAAGTTCGTTCTTGGTTCTGCACTACACCTTCGACACGTTGGACCCCATTTCCACTTCCCCCGTCGACTCGTCGCCACCGCTATCACACTCAACCGCATTCGCCCGCGTCTCGTCCCGCCACCGCCGCCATTTTCACTGGCCGTACGTTTCCAAAGTCGAAAGTCTCGCAATGGCATCCTCATCGAGAACCAAAGCCCGTTTCACAGAGGAGGAGGCGAATAGATTGGCAGACGCATTGGAAGCACATGTATTGGATATGGTGAGGAGGAATGATCAAGAGGGCTTCAACAAGGCTCAAGCGGAGTTGTATTCTGCCTTGGTGAGTCCTGTCTTTCGACTCAGTATCACAATATTCTAACGATAGTTTTCTAGCAAACCGCGAACAATGCCCTGACACCCTACCCTGTGAAAAGTGGGCGAGGCCGTCTCACAGACTACCTGGTCAAGGTGTTCAACCAGGGTCATGTTTTTACCCCCGACGGCCAACATGCGACATACAACATGGACTTCACCAAAGTGAAGAATCGCATCAAGAGATTCGAGGATGACATGGCTGCGGATGCCGCGGTACGGAGTGCGAAGGCCGTCGAGGTCGGAAAAGAAAAGCAACCCGCAACGTCGAAGGATAAAATGAAGGATGTGGTGGAGAAACCAAAGGAGGTTGCGAAGCCGAAAGAGAAAGAAGTGGCGAAGAAGACGCGGGAACGAAAGCAGGTGGGAAAGGCCGCGGACCCCGCAATATCGGCCTCCGACGGCGAGGATGGAAAGACGAAGGACAAGGCGCCGAGGGCGTTGGTTCACCGAGACAACGGTCGGATGACAGTAGAACGGAGGAAGCCGGCTGCGGTGCAACCGAAAGAACGGGGGAAGAAGATCAAGTCCACGTCTGTTGTGGGGACGACGGATGAAGAGGGAGAGGTTAAGAGGAAAGGGGATGCGGATGCCGAGGAATCAGGCAGGAAAAAGGCCCAGCGAAAGCCGAGGGCTGACGAGTCGGATGCCGAAGAACAAGAGGACAAGGCGAAAGGTCGGCGTAGGGGGAGTGCGCTCCCAAAAGTCATCCGGGAAGATTCGGACTCCGAGGGAGAGGAGAAGACGAAGAGCAAGTGGAAGGTGGTTGCCGAGGATACCCGCCAGAGGAAAAGGAAGGAAGATAGTGAGGAGGAGGATGGGGAGGATATAACCCCGCTCGAGCGAGCACGACAGCGGGCCGAATCGAAAGCGCCGGCCCCACCGCCCGAGGATTGTATCGAGGTCGAGGACAAGTGCGCACGGTGCGCGAAGATGAAGGTGACTTGTCTCTGGACTCCGGAGGCAATCAAGAAGTCTGGGCCCAAGGCTTGCTGGCGATGCAAGACCAAGAAGGTAGGGTGCATCAACTCTTACCACGCCTCGGGCCCCGTGATGGTCGATCTCGCCACACCGCTCGAGGAGCTCATCGAGCACCTCACTCCGCCCACGTCCAATGCCGCGGGGGTCCCGCGATCAGGAATTGCGGGCGAGGCAGAGAATCCAACGACCCTCGGCGAGCTACTTGTCGAGGTGCTGGCAAACATCCGTGCGGTGAAGGAAGAAAACACGGAGTTGAAGGCGCAGATGAAATCGATTCAGGGCACCTTGGATTCGATGATGGCGTATGACAGCAAGAGCCATCTTCAAGTCATGGAGGCCGTCAAGAACTTGCCAACGATCCCCCGTCGCGAGTTCTCTATGCCTGTGGCTTTATCACCCCCCATCTCCTCGTCCCATCACCCACCAACCCCTGCTGCCGCACGGCCACCATCTGCGTCACCTCCGCCGACATCCCCTCCAAGGCTTTTGCAAGCGCGGGTGCAATTGAATTTGACAGACAGCGAGGACGAGACCACCCCGCGGCGTCCGGCATTGAAGGGGGTGTCCAGTGCTTCCAGGGCGAACGAGGAAGGGGAGGTGCAGGCTGATGAAGAAGAATCAACCATCCCTTCCATGGTGGCGAATCATACAAGGCAGAAGACGCAGAAGACGAGGGCTGCTGCCAGTCCCGAGGAACCCAGCGAGGACGGCTCGGGGTCCGAAGATGATGATGAGCCCTCGCCCCAAACCACCAAGCCGAAGAAACGCAAGGTGACCGCGGTGGACAATGATGAGGACCCCGCGGTTCCCGCAAAGAAGACAAAGGTGGCTGGTGGAGCCAAGGCTAAGGATGCGAAGGTTGCGCCGATCCGCAAGCCTGTGGCGAAAAAGGGAAAAAACGCGGCTTCGTAGTTTTTTTGTTCACCGCGCTTTCCCCCATATCTTGTCCGGGTGGTAGGACTTTGACTCTCGGGACCTGACAATGTGTAGTTTATTTCTAGCACCCATTATTTTTGTTATAACTATCACATTGTCAATAATAAACGTTGTATCTTGCCTTCAAAGTATTGTGATTTTTAGTGTGATCAAGACTTCTTCCCTTTCCCTGTTTTCTTTTTTGCCACTGGTTTAACTACCCGTGTCCCCGTGGTCGCCGTCTGCCTTGGTCGAAGTTGTCTTTTCTGTGGTGAGCTTTCAGTTGACTGAACAATGGCTTCTGGAGTGAGCAATACGCGTGCTGCTGCCCTTGTTTTGCTTCGTGTCCCTTCCCTCGGCTGACCTGTCGTTGGGGTCATTGGTGATGATCCAGCTAGAGTGGGACTGGAATCAAAGGTGGGCGAGATTTCGAGGCGGCGCGGGGCCCGAGGTGTCGTCTTAGTTGGAGAGCCAGTACCTTCCGAGTCCACCGACATCACCCTTCCTTTTCGAGTGCTCCTGCCTCTGTTCAAATTCTGTATATGGTCTACTTCCTCATCTTCGTCAACGTCTGGAGCCCTCTCTTCACCATTGTTGTCCGGATCTTGCGCATCGGACCCCTCGCCTTCCTCCGGCGACCATATGCAGTATTTTTTCGGGATTCTCTCATTTTCAAGATCCTTACCAGGATCTCCCCCCTCGGACTGCTCGCTTTCTTCATCAGATGTCTCTATCCTGAACTTCTTCGGGATTGCATCACCATCATCGCTATCTTCATCATCGCTCTTTTCTGCATCTTCACACTGTGGGCCTAGACTACTG
>Ga0307513_10003756_pt1 | contig 20484 bp, 10 predicted proteins | sample 15_EM_MG_FD_202174 | JGI IMG/M metagenome (GOLD analysis project Ga0307513, IMG submission 202174) | Populus trichocarpa ectomycorrhiza microbial communities from riparian zone in the Pacific Northwest, United States - 15_EM | ecosystem: Host-associated > Plants > Roots > Unclassified | place...
CATCTTCGGGTCCAAGCAAGCTAGACCATTAACTTTTGCTGCCATATGAAAAAAATATTTGTAAGAAACAAGAGCCGAACATCTGACATGTACTGATTAATAGTCTGGAAAGAGCAGAAGCTAAAACATGCATCGTTTTTTATGCAATTAAAGCTACTTTATAAATTAGTAAGATCCTGACCTGAGCTAGTAGGATCTGCAACGCAGAAATCTTGCAATGGACTAGGCTCAAAGGCAGTAACCATGGCACAAGCAATGACTAGTAAACTTGCAATAACCAAAAGGTGATTAGCCATTTTGATTCTTCGAAGTATTGTTAGAGAGAGACTGATGAAGTAAGTTTGAGATGGAAAAGGATGGTTACAAGAACTCTTATATATAGTGAACATAGAGTGCAGATAAGCATTGGCATTAAAGGATGGATCAGAGTTTCAGGACTCCGTCTTTGAAGATATGATTAGCTGCTATCCAGTGTCTATATGTGTTGAAAGAGTCTGCCATCTTCCATACAATCTGAAAATATAACCAGAAGAAAATCATTTTGATCCAGATGTCTTGTTTTCTCCTAGGATGATCAATAAAATATGTGACTACAAAATCCTATTACGGGATGTGTTACACATATGAGTCCAATTTCTGTTTGTCTTACTAACATAGCCTCATATGCTCTGTGAGTTTAAGAGACTAGGTCAATCAACTCAGTTGTGCAAGTCTTGTACTCATGTGAATCCAAGCTTGAGTGGAAAATGGAAAAATAATGCTGTAGAACTGGTCATGAAATCCTTGTTTTGGACATAGGCTGTTGTCTGGGAAAGAATCTCAGTATGGTTTGATATGGACAAACCGTCTCATATGTTGTCGGTATTGGTTGTGAGATGGGGAAATTTCTTAGAAATTTTTTGCATAATAATGTTTATTGTATTATTTAAGAATTTTAGGTTTTGAAGATTTCAAGAAGAGTTTAAGATGTAATTTAGTAAAATAAGCATATTTTTTTATCTGGTTGTTGGATCAAGTTCAAATTTTAATAAATGATTCTGAAGACCTAGTTTCTTTTCAGGTTAAAATTTTACGATGATCGTAGATTGAGAATGCCATCAAATAAAATTTGGAATCTATTGTGATTTTTGTTGTTGTATTTGAATTATTTTTTCCACTTAGAACATGACTTTTAATTTAATTAATATTTTATTATTTAATAATCTTAATGCTAAATAAGTTCTATTAGTTAGGTAAGTTTTAATTAGAAATCATTTCCTATAAATAATTTTAGGTCTAGAACTAACATACATATAGATATCTAGTTTATTTTATGAACATTCAGATTTAGCATAGTTTTATCTACGCTATTCACCACGTCAATCGGTATCAGAGTAAATTGACCTTTTGATAGACAAAAACGACAACAACGTTATTGCAAATACTCCTCTACTTGTAAATGTTTCATCTACTATTGGTGAATAAAAAATCAAAAAAGCTTCTAAATTTGTATCACGTAGTGATTCTCAAGGTCTTGAATTAAGTACTATAAAAAAAACTAGAACAAGTTGTTGGAATTGCTTAGGAGGCTAAAGTTGGTATCAACAAGGACTTAAGTGTGGATGTGTCATCCAAACCAAGCTTATCCATATTATAAAATTATCAAATTGGTTGATAGGGAAGACGTTAACTAAAGTTGTTATTATCTCAAAAGATAGTTTCATGTGAGGCTTTTTTGGGTCTCGATAAGTTTTGTTTAGATTCATAAATTTTACATGATCATATCTTTGCTGAAATTAGATTTGAGATATTTGGAGCAACTATCTCATGAATAAATGGGTGACAATGTTATATTCAAAGTATCTTTTTCTTCAAAATGGTTGAGTTCAATTTTGACAGTTGTAACTCGAGGGCGAGTTTTTAAAAAATAGAAGGGACTTATGAAATGAAGAGATTTCTTCTATAATCTTGGTATCAAAATGTTTACTACATTATTTTATTAACGATCAAGATTTTCAAGTCAAGAGCTTAAGAAGAAAACCGATTCATTGATTAGAAAAGCATTTCAAGAGGTGCAACCGGTGATTCTTGACATTACAATGTGCATGTGTGTGGACACCATTGTAATGTTTTTTGTTTGAGGTTATTTTGAAGTACTGAAGCTTAATTACTCTGTCAGGATATAATTTTTTCTGTTTGGAATGAGGTCTTGTTTCTCTTAATCTCTGTTTGTTTTTGCATACGTTTTAAAAGTATGTTTGATTCGTCAAAGGCTTAACTCCGAACATTGTTAGTTACAACACTCTTATAACATCTTTTCAAGAATATGCACACCAATGGCAACCTCCCAAATTTATTTACCTGCTCAATAATCAGTTTCCTGAAGACTTGCTCCAGTGTTCCTTGATTGGTTCAATGAGGAAAATCAATTGATAATTCTCCCTAATTGTTGGTGCTCTAAGGTTCAGTAATTTTTAAGCTTAAAAACGGCATAGCAGACGCTAGCTACATCATTCAGAGTCTGAATCTCAAGGCCTGCAGGCTTTTGCCACAAACATTCTCACCAGCATGTAGCCGATTGAATGGAAACTTCAAGAAAAGATGAAAACTAATGAAAACTAGTGGATCTTTTTTACCCCAAAGTAATCATAAATGGATATTCAAGAAAAGATAAAAACTAATAAAACTATTAAAAAAAATATAAGACAAGACTTATTGTCAAAGGATTTAAACAACAAAAAGGTGTGGACTATTTTGACACGTGAATTCCATAAGAATATTAATAGTCATTCCAACTATGAATAAGCTTAAAATACATCAAATAAATATAAAAATAAACTTTCTAAATGGTAGCCTTGACAAAAAGATGTATATGAAACAACCCTATGTGTTAGTCATTAAATAATAACATTAAAGTTTTAGGTGTTGCTGGTGTCATACTAGGATTAAAATTTTTGAAACATCTGATAGATTATTATTGTCTCAATCATAATATGTTGAGAAAATTCACTATAAATTTTCTAAAATGACAATGGTATAATCAAAATGCCAATGAATGTAAGTATATATTAATTTAAATATTCTTGAATAATTAAAAACTTAATGTATATATTATGAATTACATATGATCAAATATTGCATACTTGGTTAACAAGCAAATAAGTTTACTAATAATGTGGGTATGAATCATTAAAAAGTAATAAATAGAGTAATTAAATATTTAAAATACAAATATTTTGACACATGTATGTTTTTTTAAAGCAAAATGTATAAATTTTATTAGAAATAAGTTTTTAGCCGATAAGAGGATGGATTAACAGTAGCTGTACAAATGGAAACCTTTTTGCCTCTGCATGCTAAATACATTTTAAATCATAACCACTATGCAAACATTCCATTATAAATAAATGTTATTGGAGTTTACAACGACAAAGCAGAAAGTTGGTACTTACGGGGTCGTAACAAAACAGTATTTGGCGTGGAAATTCCGACCACAAAACAGAAAATGTTCAATAACGTGACAGTGACACTTTCACTAGACCTTCTGACACCGGCAAGCTGGAATCGATCCTAGGATGTGGGTGGATGACTTGACTAGAAGTTGCTTATGCTCTAAGGAAATGCCCCTACCTGAAATGTTGTGCCATAAATATGAAATTGAAATTATTTCTGCAGTACCTACAACCATCTTCTGAGCACATAACACTGAATAATCATGAGGTTCACAATATCGTTCTTGCTTTGATTTTCTCTCCTTTTCAAGTCATGCTCGCCAATTCATCAGGGCACCCCGCATGCCATTGCGAAGAGCGCTCTGCCCTGTTGCAATTCAAGGAAAGCTTTATTCTTAGCCGGTCTGCTTCCAAATTCCCTTTTGCTTATCCAAAGGTTGAGTCCTCGAAGCTTGACGGAAATGGTAGTGACTGTTGCTTATGGGATGGTGTCGAGTGCGATGAGGATACTGGTCATGTGATTGAACTTGACTCAACGCTAGTTGTCTCTATGGTTCCATTGACTCCAACAGTAGTCTCTTCCGCCTAGTTCAACTTCAAAAGCTCAACCTCGTCAATAATGACTTCGGTAGTTCTCAAATACCGTCTGCATTAGGTAATCTTTCTGAGCTAACAGCTCTCGAACTCTCCCACTCCCTATTTGTTGGAGAAATTCCATCAGAAATTTCAAAGTTGTCCAAATCAACTTACCTTTCCCTGTTTTCCCACTATAATGTATATTCTAAAAGGTTTTTGAAACTTAAATTGCCTGATCTGAGATACCCGAATACATTGGGAATCTGAAGGGCCTTTGGTTACTCAACCTTTCCAACAATATCTTCTCTGGTTTCATCCCGTCATCCATTGGGAATCTAGCGAAGCTCGAAGCACTGGACTTGTCTCAAAACAAGCTTTCTGGGAACATCCCTAAGCAACTTGTGCAGCTAACCTTCCTTCAGTTCTTCAATGCATCTCATAATCATCTTACTGGGCCAATACCACGAGGAAACCAATTCAATACATTTCAGAAAGATTCATTTGATGGCAATTCAGGACTGAGCGGAGAGCCATTGTCAAACAAATGTGGAAGTCTCAAGGCCTTACCTGCTCCGGCTCCGGCTACAGGAGATGAACTTTTGGGACTTGACTGGAAATTTGTTCTGATTGGTTATGGAAGTGGATTTGTCATTGGAGCAGCTATAGGACACTTTGTAACGAAAAGAAAACATGATTGGTTCATGAGGACTTTTCGAATCAGGCAACAAAGAAGGCCAAAGCACACAAGGAGACATAGAAACTGAGCTTGCAAATGTCGGATGGATTTCATTTTCTGACATGGAAGAAGCAGCCTCCACGATCCTTTCTATGCCTGCTGATACACTGTACTACATATTTCAATGTTAGGTTCTCTGTTTATCTAGTCTAGTTCTAGTTCAGTTGTAAAATATTTCCAGGCTTTTGTGTTACTTCTTGTTGTAAATTCCCTACTTGAATATGAATAAAAAATGGAAAAATATTTATCAAGTGATCGAGTTTTAAAATATGCAGACAATCCTAAAACCAATACAGATTAAATGGAAAAGAACTTGAATTGAGAGTATATATATCAAGTGGATGACAGCAAAAATTGTCATCCAATCCTTCAACCAATTCATATTCTGATAGACATTACAACAACTTTTTCTTTTAATCTTTACATAAAAAAAAAAAAGGAAAGGAAAGGAAAAACAACAGCTCAAGTGCTTATTAATTAGTAGCCATATCATCCTTATAATTCATAAAAAAAAAAAAATTATTGTTTCTACTAGGTCTCATGTAAATCTGAGTTTATCCTTGTAAATTTAAGTAAACCTAATATATTTTAATTTTAATATTTTTTTAAAAAATATATTTTTAATTTTTTAATTAAATTATATTTTTATTGTTGGAGTTAGTTTTAAAACTATAAAAATAATTATATCACAACTTCCATGTAAATTTTTTTACTGTAAATCATATTAACAATTTTGAAATTGTATTTTAATTTTGTAAACAAGTCAATTTATCAACGGTCATATTTTATTTATTTAAAGGCCTTAGAAAGTTTGAATAGATTTTTTTTCCCCGTAAATTTCCAGGCTGGAAACATTTAGAATCCAACGTGAGTCCCATAATAAATTCAACGGTCCAGATTTCTCCAATCTCTACATCTTTCTCACTGCCACCACCACCTTTTTCTCTCATTTTCTTCCTGCAAAACACAAACACAGACAGACAAAAACAAAAACACCACAGCTTTGGTCTGGTTGTGGTGGTTTTTTGTTGTTCAAAGAGAAGAAAGGAAGAAACCCATTAAAGATTAAGGTTTGTTGATTCTAGATCCGACCTGCATTGCTTCTTTTCTCTTTAAAGTTTGTATCTTTTTGTTTTTTTTTTAATTATTCATTTTTGGATCTTAGTTTTCTTTTTTGTGTTTGAAACTTTGGATTTTTTATGCAGAAAATTTGTGGGTTCTTTTTCATGGAATGTGTGGTTGAAATTGGATTTGGGTAATAGGTGCATTTTGGTTTTTTTTTTTACCTGTTTGGTCACTGAGGAAATCTGGTTGCTCTTTTTGAATGAGAATTGAAAGAAAGATTGGGTTTTTATGAATTGTGTGGTTGATTTTTTGATCTAGAATTTGTGCTGAGTGTTGCATTGTTGGTTTGTTGATTAATGGTGAAAATTTTCTGTTTGTTTCCTGATAAAATGTGGTAAAAGGGAAGAAATTACTGTCTTTTGATTTTTTTTATATATTTTAACCAAAGTTGATAATTTACTTTAATCGAGATGTGAAAGTGTTCATGGTCCCATCCACATGTATATATGCCTGTGTATAAAAACGTTTTCAAGAGATTTATTAAAGAAAGTTCCAATCTTGAATTATAAGGCTCATTTGTAGGCGGAATGTGAGTTTGAATGTTTGTTATCAGGGTGGAACAATTTTGGTTTTTTAGGCTTGAATTGACTGGGACGTGGGACCTTTGAATCGAATAATGTTTTTCCCTTCTAGTAGGAGTAATTGATGCAAGTCATAACATCATACATGGTTGACGATGGTGATTGGAATTTTGGAGATTTAATTTTGAAGTTATGCTATATCATGCTCCAGTTTTTTATATTTGATAAAGTTTAATTTCTTTGAAGTATTGTATGCAAGTGATTACATTGCGAATTTGAAGTTGAAATTTGATAGGTATAGAGTAGCAGGCCCCTGGGGTAATATACAATTCAATGGCTTAATGTGTTGAATATACAATATTTGAAGTCCTATCTTTTTTTCTTTAGCATCTCTTTTCACAGTTTTCTTATAGATTTTGTTGTGTTTTTCTTTTCTTTTGACACATTTGTAGCTTATATATCTTTTCCAATGAGCCTTTTCAACTATTATGAGGAATGGGATATAGAAATACAATAATGTTAGATTGGAATTTTCTGTGCCAAAGACTTTTTGCTTCAAATATTTTGCAGAAATTATATTCTAGAATGTATTGTTCTATGTTATGTTTCCTGTACTTGTATAATTTGCCTATTGAACTTGTTCCTCATATTTTGCCTATATGTCTTCAGCTACACAACTAAGTGTCAAGATGGTCGCACAGGAATTCACTGTCGATCTAGATAAGCCCCTTGTCTTCCAGGTACATCATTGATTTTTTAATTCAGTCATAGGGTAGCTTCTTTCTCAAAGCACTTTTCAGCTTGCTTCATTATTCATATTGTCATTGTTAATTCTGTTAGCGATTAGAAATTCTTGAGATTTTATTGCAGGTTGGCCATCTAGGAGAAGCTTATGAAGAATGGGTCCACCAGCCTATTGTAAGCAGGGAAGGCCCTCGGTTTTTTGAGAGTGATTTTATGGAGGTATTGCTGCTTTGTCTCATACACAGAATCTACAATCTGCCACATGATCACAGATCATCTGTGCATATATATGCTAGTCAGAATTTTCATATTTGAATGCATTTTTTGAGAATAAATGACTGCATCTTTGACACTTATACTTGGAACAGTCCTTGACACGCACAGTTTGGTGGGCAATTCCATCTATTTGGCTGCCTGTTATATGCTATTTTGTCTTAAAATCTGTAAGGATGGGCCATACGCTTTCCGAGGTAGCCTTAATTGTGGTTGGTGGTGTTTTCATTTGGACATTGCTCGAATACACTTTGCATCGCTTCCTTTTCCACATAAAAACAAAAAGCTATTGGTCAGTCCTCTCTCTATTCGCACTCATGCACCGAAGTTATTACTTTCTTTAAAGTTATGTTATGGTAGAATAGTCTTCTGATAACTTGAACTTGCTTTAGGGGGAACACAATGCATTATCTTCTTCATGGTTGTCATCATAAGCACCCTATGGATGGTCTCCGCCTTGTTTTTCCTCCAGCAGCAACAGCTATTCTCTTGGTGCCGGTATGTGTTTTGTGGCTTTATAATGTCATATAGTTGATAAAAAATGTGTTTGATTGTTGAACACTTTAATATTTTCAAATGTTTACATTCAGGATTTTTCCCAAAATTTTATCAATTGGATTCTGTTCTTTTTTAACAAGTCAAGTTGTTTGTATTGTTTTTATGCATAAAAGCTGCTCTACATACATAATCATATTGGTTTTTATGGTAAATTTGTCGTGGCCAGTTCTGGAACATGGTCAAGTTGTTTTCTACTCCTTCAACTACTCCTGCTCTTTTTGGAGGTGGTTTACTGGGCTATGTGATATACGACTGCACTCATTACTACCTGCACCATGGTCAGCCCGCAAATGATGTACCAAAAAATCTCAAGGTAAGAGCAGCACAGCATCCATTTGCCTTTCCTTCTTTAATTACCAGTCATATAATCTTTTAGAATCACTACTTATTATTAATTCTAAATGGTTACAGTCAGCCTCATAAATAAATGCCTTTAGTTCCTAGGAGATTTGTAACCGGATGTAGTTTTGCATGATCATTGATCTCAAAATTTGTCAGTGTGATTAAAGCTGGCATACATCAATGATTTAAAGTTTTTGCTGTGAGTGTTTACTAATGTTGTTAGTTTCGTCAATTCTAATAAAGGGCGTGTCTGTGTTTTGCAGAAATATCACATGAATCATCACTTCCGGGTGCAAGATAAGGGCTTTGGAATCACTTCATCATTGTGGGACAGAGTGTTTGGAACACTTCCTCCATCAAAAGTGGCAAAGAAAATATAGATAATTTAATTGGAAGCCTAGTAGTCAATCTAGCAAGGGTCAGGGTGGAAGGTCCAAAATTCATTTTTCCTTGTTCCTTAAATTCATTCATCAGCTATCCATTGATTTAAACTATGTTAATCCAAGTGTTTTCTGCCAGGGTTTTATAATTGATATGAGCATTATAAATCTTTTCGGTCCCCTTTTCCCTATGGGAAGTTCTGTGTAAATTAAGCTTGGTTTATTTATTATTTGTTTGTGAGGGAAAATTTCCCTGTGTCAATACTGCTTTTAGTTATCCTCAGAACACTTTTACACTTTTATTTGGGATTTTGATTGTTTTTTAAAATAATTTTTATATAAAATATATTAAAATGATATTTTTTTTATTTTTAAAAAATTATTTTTGATATTAGCGCATCAAAATGATCTAAAAATACTAAAAAAGTATTAATTTAAAAAAAAATTAAAATTTTTTAAAAATTTTTTAAAATGTAAAAATAAACATGATCTAAAACAAAAGAGTATAATTTTGTTTTCCTGTATTTGCACAAGACTTTCATTTTTCTGAGTTTAATTTTTTTTGTTTCTTTTAATGGATTTTAATTTTAAAATTAGTATAGTAAATTAAAAATATTGGTGTAATATTACAATTAAAAAAAATTGATGAAATAGTATAATTTGGATTGTGATTGAGAAATATAACATTTACAACTTGTGATATCCGGAAAAAAAAATTATTAAATGGATAGGAAAGAAAAAAAAAACTTTGAAGAAATTGAAATATAACAAGATAAATTGAACGTCACATGGAAAGATTACAGCGACTATTGTATCATATTGTCTTTTGCTATTGTATCATATTAATTTAGTTAGATAAATCTTCCTGCATATATATATAAAAAAAGGCTACAATTAACCTTTTTATCATATGAATTAGAGCATTAACAAAAACTAACTCTTGCGAGAAAAGTGTTGTAGTTATCCTGTCACAAATTATTACAGATTCTAATAGTCAAAAAATTTAAATTTAGTTCTTGAACTTTTTTTTTTAGCACAATTTAGCTTTTTTGAGCTCAAAGTAGTACCTAATTATATATGTTTTTTTGAAAAGAAGGGTTAGAGTATCAAAGTAAAAGTGACAGGAAAATAGGTGATTGGTGATTATCCTTTTAGTTGTTTAAAATTTATAGGTGATTTGAAAAGGGTTAGAATTTCATATAAAAAATTTATTTTCATCTCCTATCTTTTTAGGTTTATAGGTGATTGGTCCTTTTAGTTGTTTAAAATTCAATTATGGTACAAAAATTTATTTTCATTATTTTTCAGTTATTTTTTGTTAGATGAGAGAGAGATGACACTAAATTCCGGTTTAAAAAGAGAAAATAGTTATCAACAATGATTCTAACCACCAAAAGGTTGAAATCAATGTCAATGGGTTCCATTTCATGAGGGTAGTTTTACCTAGGTGTTTTTTTTTCTTTTCCTTGCTCGATGAGGCAAATCTGACTAATAGAATGTTTTTGGGTTCGGACTGATTTTGATTTTTAAGCCATTTTTTAGTTTTGTTTAGGCCATAGATAGGTTCATCAAAGTGTTTTTGGTGTTTTTCTAGATATTTTGAGTCAATATGGGTTTTTAAACCAAAAAAACCAAAGCCCTGTTTTTCTAGCAATCTCTGGTCGTCGGATTCTGCAAAAGCAGACGATGCGTTGTTTCCACTCTCCTTTTTAATAAAAAAAATATGACGCTCACCCCTTTAAAAAACTAAAAAAAATAAAGACAGACCCAAGCACATGATTTGGGCTTGAAGGCCCGAGTGCCTAAGTTGTTTTTTTCAAAATGCCCAAGCCCACGCGTCTGAGCTCTTTTTGGGTATTTTTTTTTTTTTATGTTTGGGTTAAAAAAATTGTTGAACCTAATTGAGCCCATAAATCGGGTTGCATATTTAATGGGTTAATTTGTAGTATCCGAACTATTGTTTGTTTTTCTTTTTTTTTAGTTTAATGTTTTTACTATCCCTCAATTTAAACAAAAAAATACAATTTTATTATTTGTTATCAATAAAGTATTTTTACTATCACGGCACCACATTTCTATCATGGTTTTTTTACTTCTAAAATAAATATTTGATACAAAAAATTTATCATGTGATAAAAAAATTATCATGCAATTTATTGTTATATAATTAAATGAAAAATAATCTCTGAGATAAAAATTTTATTGAATCTGATACGTGCATGACTTGAATCGCGAGTTTGCTTTGTTGACTTAAGTTCACTTAGTTTTTTTTTTAAAGTAAATGCTATTTTTTTTTTACCAATTCTGTTCTACAACATTGAGTTAATTCAGAATTGAGCTTTTCAATTTGTTTTTTTCAAGATCAACCCATGTTAACCTAGTTAGATAAACTGTTTTTCCATCTCAATATTAGATAAAAAATTTATTTAATTCATGATTAAAATCTATTTTTTTAGAAGACACATTACTAATGCCTGGATAGTTTTTTTGCGCTTTAAATATTTTTTGCTCTAACCCGCATCACAGCGCAGTCTAAGAACTAGTTTTAGACTAAATAAAGTAAGTTCATCGACTGCTAGCTGGTTAAATATTGACATGTGTTATGTTTCTACAAAAAAAAAGGTTGAAACTAGATTTGTGACCTCCGCGATGCCGCGGGCCGGATCAAATTTTTTTAACCAAAAAAAAAAATTTAGGAGATGATCGTGTTTTTAAAGAAGTGAGAGAAATTTGATAATCGAGTTAAACTTAAATTATTTTGATAATACAATAAAAAATGTGGCAACAACAATAAAAAAAATGAAAAAAAAATTGCTCTGGTAAAGCTTAGTTAACATGTGAAATCCATGACTTGGACATGAGATATGTCAAGATTACATGTATGTCGTGCATCCTAGATTATGAGGTTAAGATAATTCGATAAAAAAAATTAATGATAAATAAAAATGAAATTGTGAAAATAAAAATATAAATATAAATCAAGATATTTAATAGCACCACACGGGTCATTTAATTGGTTATGTTTGATGAATTTGTTTATAAAACCAATTTGTATTAGAAATTCACAGACATATAAACTTTATTGATAAAATAAAAGGAAAGAAATACTAAGTAAGGTTGCACATATTAAAAATATCATAAAAAATAAAAAACAATTAATTTATATAAATATATATAAAAAAATGTTACAAATGAATCATAATAACCTCATGAAATATTAAAGACACCGAATATAATTAAAAATAAGTTATATTTAAAAAAAGCTAAATAAGCCAAAAAAAAATAACATACAAAGGTTATTAATTAAAAAAGAAACTTAAAAAATATTTTAAAAAAAAGATGGAAAAAGTTGTTGATTGGAAAAAAATACCCAAAAAGAAAAAGCCCGTGCATGTAAGCCTTGAAACCTAGGCTTGCGTGCCTGGCCTGCTATTTGTTTTTTTAAAGGGCAGACAACAGATCATTGCCCTATATTGTTTGAAAAATAATAATTAATAGGCAACAACATATCGCCCACTATTGCAGACGACGTGTCATTTGCCAACTCAGATTCCGACCACCACCGTGGTGGCTAAAAAATCAGGCCTACATGTTTTTTTACCTAAAAAACCGGTTTTCAACCCCTTCTAACCTCAAAACACTATATAAATACCCTTAAAGCACCAAGAAAACCAACTTATCAACCTATTAAACCAAAAAACAGTCCGAACCACCAAATCAAACTATAAAAAAATTGCATCATTGATTTAAAACTAACTTTTTAAGCTACATTGAGGCTTATAACAACCACCATATGACTCCTCACCTCGTGAAACCTGTTGACACTAATTTTACCTGTTTAGTGGTTGAAATCCTCGCCAATAAAGAGTTTTCTCTCTCTTCTCCAGAATTTGGTGGCTCCTCTCTCTCCCATTTATGAAAAATGATCTGAAAAATAAGAAAATAAATTTTGGTACCAAAATGTATTTTAAAAAAATTAAAGGGACTAGTCACCTTATAGCAAAAAAAAAGCTGAGTGACTAAAATGTACTTTACAAATAAATTTGAAAGCCACACCTATGTTACTCGTGTTTTTCACTTTAGTCCCTATTCTTTCAATTCAACTCTCCCTCCTTTAAAAAAACATGCAATTTAGTGTTAATTTGGACTCAAAATGACTCAATTATGCAATGACAAAGATCGAGAATCAAATTGAAAATTTTAAAAAATATCACTACTCTAATCCACACTGATTTGTGAGATAGTGAACAATGATTTTATGTTAATAAAAACACCACATGTTTTAGTTTTTGTTAATTATGTTCAAATTGAATGTGTAAATAACTCATCATATATTCCATCTGGCTTTTGACATCTACACAAGTCTAAATTATCAATTTTTAGAAAATTTATTTTACCATATAATAGAATGTTATTTTGTAAGCATATCACTTCTAATAAAAGTTACTAGCTATTTCACCACGGGTTATAGATTTTTTTTTTTAAAAAAAACCCAAGTATACAAGGTATTTCGATATGTTTCTTAATATAAAAAGATTCAAAGTGTAAATTGAAAAGCTTATACAAGCATATAATCAAATAAATTGATAATTATCTATATAAATAAACAAAAAAGAATTGTTAATAATAACTAAAAAAAACTGGATAAATTGAGGGATAGTTGTTGATCAAGATATTTGATTTCGCAAAATAAAACATTAACCCGTTTGTGTCTATTGAATTTGTTTATTAAAATAAATAAAAGATAATTGAAATAAAAACACATATAAAACTGAGTGAATAAAATAAAAGGAAAATTTTTTTATGTAGGGCCAAAATATTATAAATATTATTTCAAAATAACTATTTTTTAATAAAATAAATCTTATTTGTATAAAATAAAAAAATTCTTCAAAAATTAAATACAAAACAAAATAATTTTTTAAACAAAATAATTTTTTAAAAAATACCTTTATCCAAGAAAGGTATGCAAAACCTACTACTGAAGTCATTTGTCGTCTCACGCCACACCAGGAGGAAAAGAGTGAGGTGGTGCCACTAAATACATGTTAGAGCAAACATTTTGGCCATTAGGCCACATGCGCCGTCCAAAAGGCATGGATATCTTTTACGTGTTGATGTGTGATGCCTATGCCCCTACAACTTTATGATTTGAAAATTAATTACTAAGCGCAAAAAGTTTAAAATACCCTTCATGATTCTAGAATTAACAAAAAAACCCATTTAAAAAGATGAAATTGCCTCTAAACACTTGCCTCAATTTTTTTCGATTCTAGTGGCAAAAAAGTTATTTTACTGTTTTGTAAAAACAAAAAAGACAAACATACACTTGACCAACATTTCAATAAATTTTTAATCATGAGGTGAATAAGTAATTTAACTGTTAAAAAGTTAGAAAAATAAAAATAACCTTCGACAATTCTTTAATAATCAATTGAATATTTGAAAAGACCAAACCACCATCAAAACCAAAACACCTAAATTTTTTTTTCAAAGAATAAAATTGTATTTTAACTATCACAATGAAAACTTTTTGTTTTTGTTTAGTTTATATACACACACTGTTTTCTACAATGGTTAGCCTATGGGTTCTATTGTTTCTATTAACTAGGATTTTCCTTCTATTATTGTATTGTATTTATGTCTCTCTTTAAATTCAAATCATATAATATTATTAATAATTGCTTTTGGAGTTACATAAAATCTCTCTACCTATGACACACATGTGAAGTAAAGATATCTTGATTTATGCATAAAAGCTCGTCTATACTCGTGATTTAATTCATTCAAGATTTGAATGATTCAAGTTTTAAAATAATAATAATAAAAAAATTTATTGACTCGATAAAATCCGTTCTATTTTTAAATATAAGACTCAACTTTTTAATTTTTAATTTTTTTTGAATATCAACTTGAGTTTCGCCCCCTTTGCATGTGTTTGAAAATGTGATTGCGGTTGCTTTTTAAAATATTTTTCACTAAAACATATATTAAAATAATATTTTTTATTTTTTTAAAATTATTTTTGATATAGTGCATTAAAACAATCCAAAAAATATTAAAAAAATATTAATTTTATATAAAAAATAAAAATTTTAGAAATTCTGATTGGACCACGTTCCAAACGGTATGGACTTTTACAATTATGTGTCCGGGATCGAATATCATATCAGAAACCAAAATAAAGAAGCAAAAAGAAAAGCCCAAATGTCGGTTCTAATTTCCATTTGAGAGCAAGAGTCGGCCCATTTCGTCCCGTATCCGTATCCAATTAGGTTTCTTATTTTTTCCCTCTTGTTTTTCTTAAACTACTAGGGTTTTTTCTTTTCTCGTCCATTTTTAGGGTTTTTCTCTCCTCTCTGATTTATCACTCTAAATCAAAATCAAATCAAGTCCCTTTATTTATTAATAATCCAACTAGCAATGGCTCATGAATTAGCGTTTGATTTTTCTTGAAGAACCATGGCTGCTGATGTTTCAGTAAAGAAGGAAGCCACAGTGAATAATCCATGCTGCAAAGTGGTAAGTTATTGTTTTGTAGGATTTGATATTATAGTATGGTTTTTTTTTTCTGGTTTTTTCGGGTTTCTGATGATTAATGTTTTGTGGGTTTTTTTTTGAATTTAGTGGAAAGAGAAGTGTGGGAAGTTGGAAGAAGGAAGGAAGTGTTTGAGGCAAGCAGTTAAGCTTTTGACTGAACAAGCTGATAAGTTTCAAGCTGAGAATGTTAGTATCAATAAAGGTAAAAGTTTCATTTTTTTGAAGAACCTGATTTGATGTAGTTGTTAGATATGTTGTTTTTTGAAAAAGAATTAATGGAGTTTTTTTTTGTTGGATTTTCTTTTTGAAAAAAAAAAAACAGATTAGATGATCTTGTTATAATGTTGATTTGTTGGGTTGGCTTTTGGTTTGAAGTTGAAATTCTGATAGCCCATTTTTCTATTTGGTTGAATATATCTATCTCACTTGTTTTTTAGTACTGATGATAATGCCAAGTTTGTTAATTTGTGTAGAAGACGCGTGATGTTCGAATGAATGATTAGGAAAAGCCATGTTGGAAGCTACTTTTATTTGATATTGTATTGTACTACCTACTATGCATGTATGCTTTTTTGCATATGGTATAGAAATTTAAATTAGTTTGTTTTTGCAGCTTGTGAGGAAGAGAGAGCGAAGGTGGAAGCTGCAAAAGAGGGGAGAGAAAAAGAAGCGGCTTTGAGAGTTAAATTGGAGAAGGAGATTTCTGCCCTCCAGTCTGAAGTATCCACCTTAAATCAGAAGGGAAGTGCATTTCCAGAAGTTGAAAATACAGAGGTTAAGCTGCTTCAAGATCAGATTTTTAAAGGAGAGAAGGAAATCAGTAGGCTTAAGGAGCTTCTTGAGAGAGAGAAACTAAGAGCAGATTCTGAAAAGAAGAATGCTGAAGTGGAGAAGAAGAGTGCTGCTGATGCATGGAAGCATGTAAAAGCTGAGAAAGAGGGGAAAGAGAAAGAAGCGGCTTTGAGAGTCTCTTTGGAAAATGAGATTTCTGCCCTTAAGTCTGAAATATCATCCTTACAGCAGAAGGGAAGTATGGTCGATGAAGACAAAAATGGGGAGGTTAAGCTTCTTCAAGATCAAGTTTCTAAAGGGGAGAAGGAAATCAGTAGGCTCAAGGAGCTTCATGAGAGAGAGAAGACAAGGGCGGAATCTGAAAAGAAGAAGGCTGAGGTGGAGAGGAAGAGAGCTGCTGAAGCATGGCAACAAGTGAAAGCTGAAAAGGCTAAGGCCGATGAAGAGAGGAAGCATGCTAGTAGTGAGTGGAAGAAGGCTGAGGAATATCGGCTTCAGTTGGAGACATTGACGAAAGAAGCTGAGCTAGCAAAATCAAAGTTGGCTTCTGAAACTTTGAAGTTTGAAGAGGCAAACAAGAAGTTTGAAGCAGAAAAACTCAAGGTGACCAAAGAGAAAAAGCATGCTGATTCAGAGATGGCGAAAGCAGAGGCGCATAGAAAGCTTGCAGAAGCAAACTGGAAGAAGCTCATGGAAGAACAATCTCACACTGAAAATATTTGCAAGCAGTTGGAAGATGCGAGAAAAAGAATTGAGAAACCACAGAAGGCTGAGGAATATCAGCGTCAGTTAGAGTCTTTAAAAAAAGAAGCTGCTGAGTCAAAATCAAAATTGGTTGCTGAGACTCTGAAGCTTGAAGATGCAAACAAAATGTTAGAAGCAGAAAAAGCTAAGGTGATGAAAGAGAGAAAACGTGCTGATTCAGAGGTGGCTACAGCAAAGGAGCAAAGGAAACTTGCTGAAACAAATGGAAGGAAGGTCATAGAGGAAAAGTCTCGTGCTGATAATCTTTCTCGGCAGTTGGAAGATGGTAGAATAAAGATTGAGGAACTGGAGAAGGGGATAAATGGATTCATACAGTCCAAAAATATGGGTGGGACTTTTGATGATCAACATGATGAAACCACGAATGGTGAAGATGCCACAATTAGGGATTCATTGGAAAATTTGAAGAACAATTCAGATCAATCAAAGCTGGTTTTGGAGTTCTTAAATAACAAGGAAGCAACCAAAAGGTTAGATATTGAGAAGCGAAAAGCTATTACTGAGAAAAAACGTGCAGATTCAGAGATGGTGAAAGCAGAAAAGCTAAGAAACCTTTCAAAAATGAATAGAAAGATAGCAGCAGAAGAAAAATCCCGTGCTGATCAGCTGTCTCGTCAGCTTGATGAAGATAAAATAAAGATTGAAGAATTGCAGAAGCAGATACAGGAACTCCAATCCTCCAAAAAAGTTGTTGTGGCTTCTTCAGTTTTACCTGACAAAGTTATGAATGTGGAAAAGACAAAACTGAAGTTCTTGGAAAAGCAAGTGAAGCTTGAAAAGATGCGATTAAAGCATGCCAAAGTAGTGGCTAAGATGGAAAAAAACCGTAATAGTTTTCTTCAGCAAGAACTAGCTCGCTTGAAGCTTGATTTTGGTCAAATGTTGTTTCGCCTTGATGTACTGGATAGATATTTCTCATCCAGCGATGGAGGTACAGAGAAAATGGTAAAGGTCAATCTCGCTTTTGAATCACTTACAACTTATTCTTTTGAACTTTTAATCTGGAATACAAGACACTTGTTTTTATGATGGTGGCAATGCAATTTATTTTTGAAATTTAGCAAACAGGATTTGGCATTTGTTACTATACTTGGCTTCTGTTTGTTTTTCTTAGATGTGCTTGGTTACCTGATGCCTCTTTAAAGACATTTTCTCTCAATACTATCTTTTTATTGAAGTTTATGATTGCTGTGGTCGATATGTTTTACAATTGAACAATATGTATTGGAATTGTCATATACGTTAGAATCTTCTTTCCGCACTCTTTGAATAGGAAACTTGAGTTTTTCCTCTCTCTTTCTCTGCTTTCCTTCCCCTTCTTATTTATTTAGTTCACACAGAACACATTCATTCTTGATCATTTTGTAACATTCACTTTGTTTCTCATGTGGGAGTGTTAGTGCTAGCTATAAAACCGTGGTGGGCACTATGTATTAGATTTGAATTTTTATCAGCTGAAAAAAAGCATGGTGTCTCCCATGTTTATTCGATGTTTTGAGTGAATAATTATGCATCTTTTCATGGCTGTTGTAGCACATTGATTAGCATTTCAAATGTTTAGTTTAGTAATTATTCCAATGTTTATTTTAATAATTATATTTATATCATTGGACTTGAGAACTTAAATCAGTGTTATTTTTTCTTTGCTTGTGCGTTCATTGTTGTTTCTAATACATTTGTTCCATTCTATGTAATTAAAATCTGCACAAGCCTCGGCTAGTAGTTTGCTAACTGGATTGTTTGATGATCTTGGCAGTTTGGAAACCACGGAACCATGCAAAGGTCAAAGTTGAACAGAAAACTGTGTGCAGAAGAACAATGTCAGATGTATTCTAATAATGAAAGTGAACTTCTGAAGCCTAGTTGCATGGCTTTGGCTGTCTCTGAACCTCCCACGCAAACACTTCACTGTACAGTTCCGCTGGTTTCGCCATCCAGTGGGAACTATGCTGCCTCCATCTCAGGTATTGATTCTAAATTGGAGTCTCTGCTTGGAGGCTCTAACCAAAAACTGTTACAGACTTCTGCAATAAATTCCAGTTCGGCATCTTTTTCTGATGGTCAGTTGGTCGGATCACAGGAAAGGGGTCCATTTTTTCCCACATCAAAGAACTTGGTAGAAGATAACTTTAGGGCACAGACAACAATTTCTGGAATGTCTGATGAAGTCACTAAAGTACAGCACAATGAAAATCTTGCTGTGGTAGCTGACAATAGTGTTAGAAGTCCTCCTAGCTTTGACGTGATTGGAAGAGTTAATAGACATGGTAGGAAGAGGAGGATCCTTGATGCAGTTGAATCTGTTGAACTTTTGTATTCGGAGGGTAAGAAGCTGCATCTGCAGATGGAAGAGAAACTCTCTGCCTTGCATGGTATGTTAAACAGGCAAATTGAAAAACCAAAGGAAGAAGCCAAATATGTAGAACCTAATTTGCAAGGTGGTTCATATGGTAAGCATGGGAGGATTCATAAGAAAAAAAAGATATCTCATGAAGAGAATGTAATTGTCCACCGTTTATCTGGCATAGATCAGCTGGAGAAGACTGAAATAACTGGGAAAGAGGTCCATGAAGATGCAAATGCCTGTGGATATATCTCCACTACTGCCAATAATTTATTGGAAGCCTCAAAAGCATGCAGGGAAGGTTTGAGTTATTCTTTTGAAAGTAGCCCTGAAGGTATGGTAAGTTTTGAGGAAGTAGCCAATGGGGATTATATGAAATTGTTGGACTTGGATAACACTGCAGATGAGGAATGTTACAGGAGAGCAATGGAAATGCCTATGTCCCCAATTCTTCCTGAGATAGGGTCTTCAGGTGCTGAAATATCTGATAACATGGATAATTTTAAACCCATGCTTGATGAAAGCTTCCCTGGAAGTTTACCTAATGGAAAGGAATCTCTAGTGCCTTATTTCAGATTAGATGTCATTGATGCTGAAATTAGTTCCAAACAATTAAAAGACTGCTCCTTTGGAATTTCCTGTGCTGATGGACTGCATGAAAATGGAGGCCATGCAGATTCCCTTGATACATTAGGCAATAGAAGTGGCACTGGTAACGATGTTGATGCTGGAAAAGCTTCTGATGGTCAGACCAGAGGTTGTGGATCGGGATTGGAGATTGAGATGCTGAATATACCTAGTTCTAGTTATGAGGGCCTGAAGTTTCCAATTGAAGGCGAACCTGGTTCTAGACACGACAATATTCCTAAATACTGTGTTATGCAGTCAGATATAAAGGACACTATAAGCATGTCTAGAGTATTATCTGCGACTCGAACTTGTATGACACGCTGTTCTTTGGACATTCAAGCAGATTGTTTGGTTCAGAAGATCCTTTGTGCTCTAAAACTGGAAGAGAACAGTTTACCCAAGTAAGTACTGCATCTCTATTCAAGCATATCATATCTGCACCGCTGTAGAGTTTTACATGAGTTTAATTCCCAAGTTAGTTAATCGAGATTGGGTGCTTGGCTCAGTGTTGTCAAAGGCGAAAGGCACCAAGCCTGTAAAATGCCCGGGGTGCTAGGCGCATGCCTGAGTGAAACTAAGGCAATATGCTATAAATTAAATTTTTTTTATATTATATTATATTTTATAAATCTAAAATATATATCTTTCCAATTAAGATTAGATCATTAGAAAATCAAAGGAAAATATAAAATACCATAACATAGTCATATAAAGTTATATTTTTCAC
>Ga0307513_10003758_pt1 | contig 20481 bp, 23 predicted proteins | sample 15_EM_MG_FD_202174 | JGI IMG/M metagenome (GOLD analysis project Ga0307513, IMG submission 202174) | Populus trichocarpa ectomycorrhiza microbial communities from riparian zone in the Pacific Northwest, United States - 15_EM | ecosystem: Host-associated > Plants > Roots > Unclassified | place...
GCTTCCGAAACCCCGCGTTGTACGGTCCGTAACGCGGAATCAATCATCCTCGTTCCCTGTGGCCCGCAAGGGTCATGCTTGGGTGTGCATGGCCAACGCAAGCGATCAACGCGAGGTCGATTGACGCCTCCCTCGTTGACCTCACCTTATTAACAGAACGACCCGGGGCCTCGTTACCAGCTGCCTCCGCCGTTTTCTTCCCAATCTCAAGTAGACACCACGGCTCGGACGACCCAGATTAGGAAACTTATAGTTGTGATCAAGGCCAGGTCGTTGTCGAAATTCTGCCGAGTTTGGGAGGGTGCCGTGGCTTGGTCTGCTAACCAGGTTGGATTCGAAGAGCGGTTACCCCTGAGCTGTTTGAGGTGCCTGTGGTCATGAAAGCTGTAGTCACGCAAAACTTAGTGGCGCTATGCAGGACAAGCCCAAATTTATCGGTGCGGCGCGGTCTCGAGCGAGGAGAAAGCCCGCCCATAGATATGATTGAGCTTTCATCTCAACTTTCTCATTCTGGTCGTAACTGTTCTATCAAAAGTCGGGGTTCTAACCCATATCAGCGTTCGGGGTAGTATTGACCTCTTGGTATTGAACCTTTATCCATCGCCATGGTCTGTAAGTCATCCTGTCTTCATCTATCTCCACTAATGTGGTAATTTTCATGTCAACCTAGTGCAGATAGTCCTTTTGGGAGTATCATATTTTGTTTCAACCTGTCGCCGATACACGCGTAACACAATGGACTGTCCAACAAGCAAACGTGATCATGAAAGAAAATGATCAGAGGCCCCAAGGCACAAGGCGTACTGGCGACGTAACCGCTACTCACCGATATAGGATCTGCCTCATTTTCCAGACTCCCTTAGCCATTCTCCGGAGCTCCTTCATCCGTCCAGAGCTACTTTCCCCTCTGTTCCTATTTGGCCCTCTTCCACATTAATGTCAAATGTGATGTTTCGTTTACAACGAGGCTAAGACTTGAGTGCCGGGCACAAGCCAGGCAGACTACTCACGGTAGAGTTCTTTGCCTTCTCGGGCTCAACTTGGACTATCGGTCGGGGCGAGCCGATCGGCGGTCTTAGCCTTGGTCCTTTGCGACTTCTCTACCATCTCCGCCGTCCGCTGTGGCTCGAGGCCGTCTAACCAGTCATAGAGACCCACCAGCATTCCCAGCGCACTCTGCTCGCCGGCCTTCACAGCTTTGCGCAATTCCGTCTTCGTTTTCTTCATATTTGGATGGTCTGTGAGCTTGAGGTACTTCTTCTGGAGTGCGATGGGGTTGTTGAGGAGAAATTGAGGAGCGTCTTGGAGCATATCTGGGATAGTATCCCCGGAAAAGTTCCAATGGAGGGGGGTCAAGACATTGGTGAATATGAATGCGATATTACTAGCCAGGGATTTGGGGAAGATAGCGGATAGAGTGGAGAGCGCATAGTCGGCCCAGCAGTGACGCGCGGAACGGTGCAATTGGCGAGGTCAAAAATGGCAGTGACGTGGTCGATGTGCTCTTTTGATCTGCGTTGAAATGCTCTTCTTGGGTGTGGGTCAACGGGGCCAGGTCGAGAACGGAACGGCCGGACTCCGACGGACCATAGAACCCTCGAACATTCGAATACCGGTGCGTGTCAACGATCCTTAAATTTTCACTTTGTCGTTGGTGTCAACTCCGTCATTTGATCGCCAAAATCAGTTGTCACGCAGTTGTCACGCAGTTTGTCCCATTGTGGTGAACCCCTAGCCCTGTAAGCGGGACGCGTGGAGAGCGGACAGTGTCAGGTGTTTGCCATCGTTCTACCGAGGTGGTGGAGTTGGCGAACGCGGGGGTGGACCAAAATTGGAGAGGGCTCTCTGCCCACATTGTCCGGGTGTATTCGAAGCGGAACCGGCTACTTTCTATTGCTGTCTCCACTTCCATTCAGTGCAGAAAGTGGCCAGACAAAGCTCGGATATCCGATATCCATGCCAGAGAGTCATTAAAAAGGCGATCGCCCGAGTATTCTCCCAAACTCCCTCACCCTAAACTCTTCCCAAACTAACGCGCCTCTTGTACTATCGCCCGGCCGCGTTCATGTCGCCTGCAACTCGAGTCCCGTGAGTCTTTCCGCAGTCAACTACTGACTTAGGTGGTCCGTACTGACTTGGTCTACTCCGAAATCAATTGTCTGGGTCCACACAGGATCGCTTTGGAAGACAATGACGGTGATAACACCCCAAGTAACAAGTAGGTTACAACATCCGTCTTGGTGCATCAGGCCTGACTATATTTTCGAGCGACGTGCAGTCTCTCAAGCAGAGGATCATCAAGATACTGAAGAACACGGTTCAAACACCGTACACCATCCTTCTTGTTGGAGAGACTGGTGTTGGCAAATCCTCGTTCCTGGAATTCATCGCCAATGTTCTCATCGGCAGAGATATTGATCACTACGACTTTGAAATCCTCGACCCCACCAACGAGCAAGGTGGTTCTGATAATCAGAGTCAGACCAACTCAGCTCGTCTTTACGAACTTAGGGGCAACGACGGCATAATGGTAAGCGCCAGTGCTTCCCATGACTAGGCATGACCTCCTCCCAAAGGTTCGTATCCTCGACACGCCTGGGCTGGCCGACACCCGCGGTACTCAACAAGACGAGCTCCACAATGACATTATCGCAGCTCAGATCAAGGAGTACATCAACTCTGTCACCGTCATTCTCGTCCTCGCCAACGGCACGGTACCCGGGGTCACTGTTGGCACCACCCATGCACTCGCCACTCTATCCTCCAAGACGTCAGCCAACAACATTGGCGTCGTACTCACCAATGTTTCGAACCCTCTCTATAGTAATTTCGCTCGGAACGTCATTCCAGTGGTGCTAAAAGACGCCCCTCAATTTATCGTTAACAACCCCATCGCGCTCCAGAAAAAGTACCTCACGCTCAAGGATGATCCAAATATGAAGAAAACAAATACTGAATTGCGCAAAGCGGTGAAGGCCGGCGAGCGGAGTGCGTTGGAAATGCTGGTGGATCTCTTTGGTTGGTTGGAGTCCAGAAGGTCAAGCGGAAATTGATTAGGGGTGTATCCTCCGCTCCTTGGACTTAGCAGCTAGCATAGATTACTTGCCTCCCATGTGAAGGTTTTTTGCCTCCCCCCACAAGCGGTACATTCGTTTCCTCCCTCAGCTGTTTCTTCAATGGCTCCATCTGACAGGTAATTGGCCCATTACGGCGGTACCCCCAGGGTTTCTAAGCATGGTGAGCGCGTGACGATCGGCCGATGATGGACAATTGGACATCTCCGGGTATTGGACTTGGACATTGCATGTTATGGACATTGGACACCCTGACCGACACTGAGCGGTATCCGTAACCGACAGTAAGTAGGCGTGTTTCCATATATAATATATGGAGAGGTGGTTGCAATAGAGGATGAGGTGATGTGCGTAACATGAGGCCGGGAGTCATATATGAGTGTGATGCGCTGCAGCTTTTGTCCAATAACGCGACGGAGTAGAATTTCGAAAACCTTCTAAGGTATCTCCCGTACAAGTGTTTTCGAAGCTTTCCGATGTCCTGTTTGCCTTCACAGTTCCATTCCTTTTCCTTCCGTTCACTTGTACTCAGGCATAATGTGGTCCTATATCAAGAGGATCAAAGGTACTACTGAGACCTATTTCCACCCCCAGGATATCTCTCAAATGGGGTGGTCGCGCGGACCTTTCTCATTGCCAGCACACGGGATGTGGGACGGTGGTCCCAGTGGTAACTATTGGTACTACCAAATTCATCAAGGTATATCAGAAGGTAAATTTCCGGCTTTTCCATTCCGGCTATCGTTTTGCTTGATGAATCCCACAGCGCGTCAACCAAAACCGCACCGGAAGCCCATTGACGGTCATCCCAACATTACTTGAGATGGAACCGTTATGTTCCCCTGGATGCATCAGTATATCACCTTTGCCGTTTGTTTGCGCCCAAACATTCTGTAGCGTGCGTTACCCGGACCATATCTGGAGACACCAAATCCATCACCCACATCGCCAGAAACATCTCACCTCATAGACCTTTGCCTGATCCGCCTCCACCCGCGAGCCTAAATCCTTGGGTATACCGTCCAGCACGCACGTGGGCCATGTCAAAAATGCCCATCGCCCATGTCCATCGCCCATGTCTAACGCCCAACAGCCACGTCCATCAGCCATGTCCACCACCCAATATCCGTCCTCGATCACACCGCGGATGAATCGTTGAACTGTAATAGTCAAACTCTGCGCCGCTATGCGACAATTGTTGTTCTGCACGACGGTCCTGTCGTCCAGGAGTACACTCGTGCCAAATGCGAGGCCGCATTGGTTGCGGTTGAGAGCCGAGCGGGAACGAGGACACCCTGTGTTGAGGTGAGATACACTAGCGCCAGCGCCGTGAAGGGCGTGGATCACCATTTCTTGGCCCATCATGGGCAAGATGAATGCGCGCACTGTGAGAGCTCAGCTCGGGAAGCGAGGCAACACCTTGGCAGCTCTATTACGGCTGACCATTGCATGGAGCGATCACATCGTTCATAAGCAAGAGTCGTTGCCTGTACCCATTTTCAAACTTATCACCCAGACAATGTCGATCCTATCAGTTGGTTGGTCCAGCTTCGTCCAAGCAATGTCAGCGACTGTTCAAGTCGAGCACTCAGAGTCCTAATTAATTCTTTTACCTTTTTTCCAGTGGGAGGTTCCTCTGGTTCCACTACGTGTCGAAAAAGGACCCCAGAACCTCGACCAATCGCAACACTGCTACTGCCACGTGGGTTATAATGACATCTTGACACACCATGTTCTGATAGTATCTCCTAGAGAGTCTCCCACGAATCGAGCCAAGCTCAAGTTGTGAGTTTTCCATGTGCCTCTTCGTCGTCGATAATTACCCACTCGGATGGCCCTTCCAGTGACGAGGTCTCTCCTTTGTGGTCTCCCAGCAATTCTGCCCGCACAGCAGAGAGTTCCCCGACATACGATGAGAAGCCTCCTTACTCCGACGAGGATAACACCCCAAATATCAAGTTATAACGACGTCTTCGATGGACCAATTCTAACCGTATTTTTAGTGACATAGAGTCTCTCAAGAAGGGGATCATCAAGACATCAAAGAACAAGGCGGAAGCGCCATACACCGTCCTTCTTGTTGGAGAGACTGGTGTCGGAAAGTCCTCAGTCATGGAATTTATCGCTAATGTCCTTATTGGTAGAGACACTGACCACTCCGATTTCAACATCCTCGACTGCACCAATGAGCAAGGTGGTTCGGATAATCAGTCAGACCAACTCAGCCCGCCTGTATGAATTTACCAGCAGCAACGGGGCAGTAGTGAGTACAGGTTTTTTGACCGTGGTGAGTTATGTAACCCTTTCCCAAGGTCCGTATTCTCGACACGCCGGGGTTGGCCGACACTTGTGGTACTCAGCAAGACGATCTCAGCAAGGAAAGTATTGCAACTAAGATCAAGGAGCACATCGACTTTGTTACCGCCATTCTCGTCGTTGCCAATGGTACTGTACCCGGCATCACTGTCGGCACCACCCGTGCGCTCGCCATTCTCTCCTCCATTCTCCTCAAGGCATTATCCAATAACATTGGCGTCGTGTTGGCCCATGTCTCGAGCCCCATCCATTGCAATTTCGCTCAGAACTGTATCCCGGTGGTGCTCAAAACGCCCCGTCGTTCCTCCTTAGCAACCCGATCACGCTGCAGAAGAAGTACCTTGCGCTCAAGGATAACCCGAATATGACGAAAACGGCAAGAGCGGATTTGCGCGAATCTGTGAAGGCCGCCGAGCAGAGTGCGTTGGAAATGCTGGTGGATCTCTTTGATTGGTTGGACAACCTTGGCCCGCGGCCGACGGCAATCGGAGCTTGATCAGAGACGTCTCCTCCGCTCTTTGGACTTCGCAGCTAGATTAGGTTACATGCCTCCCTATACGAGAGTGGTTACGCCATTCTGGTCCTCACTTTTCTTGGCTATGTGTACTATCATAGGTATTATATGTGTTTGTTGGTCAGACTCTTGCACTATGCATGTACATAGAACATCGCGCAGGACGCGGTTCGTCTCCTCTGTACGAGGTTCAACCATTTTCTCTATCTGATGTCGTATCTACCTCACTCGAGGCTTCTGATGCAAGCCATAAATCGCGTGTTTGAAATATTTGATATGGGTTCCCAAAGCTACGAGGCAATCAATTTACATGCTTGGCTTGAGCCCGCCGTTCGATGCTAGTCCTTCATTCCTGGGAAGTTGCGGTGTTCGAGAGCCAGGCCATTGTCACCCGTCACCTCGCATGTTACCTGCAGTCCCTGGGTGGTGTGCGTAGTATTTCCCGCCCATTGCTAGTGTACTAGGATGGTCCGTTCCACCGTCCAGACCGTCCAGAATATTTTTATGTGATCTAAATATGGATTCAATAAAGGACGAGGTTCACCTCCACATGCAGCATTAGAAGCATCGCAACCCCCGACCGACGCATATGAGCCGAGGTATGAGCCGAGGATGCATGCGCATGCGCAACCTTCCGGACTCTATCGCCCAAAGTGCTCAATCGTAGGCCAAAATGATGTTCATTAACATCTCACAAAATAACCATTGGAAGACGGGCCCCAACTCGTCCATAGTGGACCATGCAAGGGATCTGCCAACCCTACTCAATCCATGGCCCCGTCTCAGCGCATGCTTAGAATCACACTGCCATATATACGATAACTCCGAGGACTGCGGCCGCACCGATATGAAGGGTCAGCCGTGGTACGCCGCTTTGCATTTCATCTTGCCTCCTTCGTTCTTCGGATTTCCTCGCGCTTCCCGAAATTAGAGTCTTGAAGGTCCTGAAGGCCATTTTCAGTCATATTTCGCGTACTATAGAATACTACTCACCAGGCCAGCACTTCGCTGCGTCATGGACACCTTGTTCAGGGTTCGAGCACCTTTGACTCCGGGAGGGACGTCTCTACCAGCTGCGTACCTATATCGAAACATCAATTGACTTTCCCTCCTCTTGAGGACCCGGCCCAGCCCTTACCGATTCGCGCCTCGACCTTCTGGACCTTCTCTTCATCCCTCTCAGTGACAAAGCTAACCGCCATCCCAGATCGCCCTTTTCTCGCCGCCCGTCCAACACGGTGCGTGTACTCCTCTGGTTCCGTGGGCGTATAAGTTCACAATCAAAGCAACGTCTTCAATATCCAACCCTCTCGCGCCTACATCAGTCGAGACCAGTACGGGAATCACCGACGCTCGGAAGAGGTACAAGTTCAACCTCTCTAGCTGAGTGAGCCAAGAATGAAGTGCTGTAGTATAGCGCGAATGTTAAGCACCTTCAAGAAGTGTTTGAGGTATGCAACCTTGTTGGGGCGAGTACAGAAAATGACAGTGGATGGAGGTTGTACTATTTCGTCTTCATCCACTGTAGCCACGTTGTTGGTCTTTGACCACTTAGATTTCGCCTTTGCCTTCGTTGTAGGCACCTTCGGTTACTTCTCCGGAGGCGCACGGCGCATGTACGCGACTTCGTCTGGTGGGTTGAGGAGTGGGTGGTATAAATAAGCCTCACGAACGTGTGAGGGTACGAGAAGATAAAACTGCTTTAGTGTTTCGACCGTCTCTATCCTATTGGACAGGTTTAGTGTTTGTCAGTTTTCGATTGGAGTGCTCTGGCTTACTTTGTAGTCATCCAGTGTATATAAGGCCCTCCATTTCCAGGCTTTGGTGATGCGGCCGCGATAGCTTCAATCGAATTGGCTATCGTGGCCGTAAAAAGAGACGTCTGGCGCTGGTTCAGTAGGGCACAGAATAAATGTGTAAGGTGCGTCGAAAATTTTGGTGTGAGGAGCCGGTCGACTTCGTCGAGGGCTGGTAGGAAAGGTGTAAAGCAACTGACGTCTGGAGGCAGTAAAGTGACATACCTAGAACTGGACTCTACTCAAGCCCCAATCACCACTTGTGCTGCGCAAATGGTCAACCATCCTACCTGGAGTCGCAACCACGACGTGCGGACTCGTTCCAGTTCGACTGCCTGCGCCATTATGTCTACCCCTCCTAAAATCACGCTGCTCGAACGTTCAAAGGTGCCCATAGCACTGCAAACTGATCGGCGATTTGGAATGCAAGCTCCCTGAGTAGTGGCACATGAATGAACACAGACGCCATACCCGTATACGCTTGTACCCACCTCGTGGGAGTCAAGACCAACACAACGATCCCATACGGATCTTGCGAGAGCTTTTGTAGCATCGGAACGGCAAATGGTACCGTTTTTCCCGATCCAGTCTTCGCATTGCCAATGCAATCTTTGCATGGGGCGAGTAATCGGACTACACTAGAGAAGAGAAGGTCGCACTAACTGCTAGAAGAGGTGGTATGCATACTGCTTACCTCCGTCGGTCTTCGAGTTGACATTTCCGCCAACGCCGAAACTATCTGCTTCGAGACGTGAAGGATCAGCATCAAATCAATTGCCTGGTGGGTTTTAATTTTGAAACCCATCAAATATGCCGAACACGCGATTTATGGCCCGAATCAGACGCATCGAGGGAGGTAGATACGACATCAGAGTAGAGAAGATGATCGAACCTACTACAGAGGAGACGAACGCGTAAGGCTGGCGCTCATGCGCGATCTTCTAGTACATGCCTAGGGCAAGAGCCTGACCAGTAAACACATGTGATCCATATCATAGTACGCATAGTCAAGAAAATGTGAGGATGAAAGAAATTCAGAATGGCGTGGCCACTGCCATTGCAAAGGGGTCATAGGGAGGTATGTAACCTAACCAGCTGCAAAGTCCAAAGAGGGGAGGAGACATCCCTGATCAATTTCTCGACCTTCCAGACTCCCTCCCGCACCATCTCTTCACCTTTCTCAAGAGGACCAACGCCCGCTTCATCCGCCTCAAGCTACCTCGCATATTCTCTAACTGCTCCGGACTAACCCCTTTCACCTCCATGTCCTTGCTGTCTTGTTCCAGAAGCCGGGCTGCCCTCTCCACGAGGACCGAGAAACTCCCTGATGGCCATCGGCCTGCGTACTCACCTGCAAGCCGTGGTGGGTCATCTGTAGCATTACTGATTGTATGGCTGATAGCCCCTTGACTCCACAGACGACAATGGAACAAGTAGGGGTGGGTGCACTCCGGACACCGAACCAGCTGGACCCAGGGGAGTAGCTTTCCAATCAAATCATAGACAGGAGGCAGTTGTCTAGAACAACTTGAATGGCAGTTGGGCACCGTGCAAAGGTGATGAGGGTGGGACATCGGCTTCTCCTTTGGGTTCGGGGCCTGGTTGGTTTTTGGACGTTAGGGGAGGGTTACATAGATAAGATTCAAACACCAAGTGAACACCAAGTGAAGACTCACGGGAGAGTTCTTTGCATTCTTGACCCTTACTGGGCTCATCAGGGCGGGGGTGTCCGTCTTCATGGACTTGACCTTCTGGGGTTCCTCACAGAGAGATACAACCCCTGCCGTCAGCTGTGGATCAAGGTTATCCAACCAATCAAAGAGATCCACCAGCATTTCCGATGCGCTCTGCTCGCCTGCCTCCACCGCTTTGCGCAATTCCGTCTTCGTTTTCTTCAAACTTGGGTTATCCTTGAGCTTGCAATACTTCTTCTGGAGCGCGACCGGGTTGTTGAGGAGAAATTGAGGGGCTTCTTTGAGCACATCTGGGATAGTATCCCCAGTGACGTTCCAATGGAGGGGGGTCGAGACATTGGTGAACATGAATGCGATATTACCGGCCAGGGAACTGGGGAAGATAGTGGATAGAGTGGAGAGTGCATAGTCGGTCCCAACAGTGAAGCGCGGAACGGTGCCATTGGCGAGGACGAGAATGGCGGTGACGGAGTCGATGTGCTTCTCGATCTGAGTTGCAATACTCTTCTTGTGGAGCTCGTCTTGCTGAGTACCGCGAGTGTCAGCTAACCCAGGCGTGTCGAGGATACGAACCTTTGGAGGAGGTTATGCCTAGTCATCAGAAACACTGGCGCTTACTATTATGCCGTTGTTGCTCCTAAGTTCGTAAAGACGTGCCGATTTAGTCTGACTCTGATTTTCAGAACCACCTTGCTCGTTGGTGGGGTCGAGGATTTCGAGGTCGTAGTGATCAATATCTCTGCCGATGAGAATGTTGGCGATAAATTCCAAGATTGATGATTTTCCAACACCGGTCTCTCCAACAAGAAGGATATTGTACGGTACTTGGACCGGGTTCTTCGATGTCTTGATGATCCCCTGCTTGAGAGACTGCACGTCGCTACAAAATATAGTCAGATATGATGCACCAAGACGGATGTTGTAACCTACTTGACACTTGGGGTGTTATATTCGTCATCGTGTTCCAAAGCGATCCTGAGTCAACCAGGAAATTTGTTTTCGGAGCAGACCTCGTCAGTACGGACCACCTAAGTCAGTAGTTGACTACGGCCGTGGAAATACTCACGAGACTCGAGCTGCAGTCGGCATAAACGCGGCCTGGACGGGGGTTTAAGGAGCTCTCAGTTTGGGGAGAGGGAGAATAATTCGGGCGATCACCTTTTTAATGACCCTCTGACATGGATATCGGGTTTCCTGGGCATTGTGTGGCCACTTACACAGGGTTATGCATCAATGGAAGTGGAGACCAACAAGTAAGTGGCCGGTCTGCCTCCAATACAGCCAGGAACAATGTGGGCAGAGAGCCTACTTCGATTTTAGCAATCTCACAGGGTCCTTGATCGGGATCTCTAGGGTTCGTTCCCGTTTTCGACCCGGGCAGCGTCGGTCGAATTGCGACGAGCCGACCGGGCACATGAGGCCTTGTGTAGACCGTTCACAATTACCTGACTGTGAACGTTACATTACTCCCAGGGCCGGCCTCATGGAACTCACGTGGGGGCGTGAGTCGGGATTTCCTTGGAAAAGGCTCCGGTAGGACCCTTGCACCTCACTTTGAGTTGCTCCTTGGACATCGCTCCTAAGCAAGAATCGTTGCCTGTACCCATTTTCAAATGTATTGACCGAGCAATGTCGATACCAGTTGATTGGTCCGGTTTCGTCCAAGCAGTGCCAGCGACTGTTCCAGTCAAGGACTCAGAGTCCTATTTGATTCCTAACTTTTTTCCAGTACGAGGTTCCTCTGGTTCCACTCTGTGTCGAAAAAGGATTCCAGAACACCAACCATAGAAGCGAGTCAAGCTCAAGCTGCGAAATTTCCACGGTCCGCCTGTATTCTTTTACGAGCAGCAATGGCGTAGTAGTAAGTACAGGTTTTTTTGACCGTAGCGAGTTTATGTAACTCTTTCCCAAATTCCGCATCCTCGACACCCCTGCGTTGGCCGGTACTCGTGGTATTCAGCAAGATGAACTCCACAAGAGGAGTATTGTGACACAGATCAAGGAGCACATCGACTCTACTACTGCCGTTCTCATCCACGCCAATTTCTCTATGTTACTGTCGGTACCGACTATGCTCTCCCTACGCTGTCCGCCACCTTCCCCAAAACTCTGGCCCACAACATTGCCCATGTCCACCAATGTTTTCAACAACCCCATCGTCCTTCCAGAGGAAGTACCTCAAGCTCAAGGGTGACCAAACATGAAGAAAGGATGGATGGATTTACGCGAGGCGGTGAAGGCCGGCAAAGAGCACGCTTTGGGATGCTGGTAGAGCTCTTTGATGGTTGGACGACCTTGAGCCACAGTGGACGGCGGAGGTTGTAGAGAAGTCGCAGAGGACCAAGGCAAAGACCGCCGACCGGCTCGCTCCGATGGACCAAGTTGAACCCAAGAAGGCAAAGAACTCTGCCGTTAGTCTGCCTGGCTTGTACCCGGCACTCGAATCTTAGCCGCCGTAAACCAAACATCACGTTAACATTAATGTGAATGGGAATGGAGGGGAAAGTAGCTCTGAGAACGGATGAAGGAGCTCCGGTGAACGGCCAAGGGAGTGTGGAAAATGAGGCAGATCCTTTATCTGTGAATAGCGGGTACCCCGCCGCTATACCTTGTGCCTTGTGGCTCTTGGTCATTTTATTTCGTGCTCAGTTTTGCTTACTGGACAGTACATTGTGTTGCGCGTGTATCTAAGTGGCAGTATACTCCTCATGTCCTGGCGATAGATTGGAACAAAATATCATCCTCCCAAAAGGACTATCTGCACTCGGTCGACATGAAAATGTCTACGTTACTGGCGATGTACGAAGACAGGATGACTCACAGACCATAACATTTCAATACCAATGGGTGAATACTCCCCGAACGCTGATATGGATTAGTTATTTGGAGAACCTGGCTTCTGATGGAGCAGTTACGACCGAAATGGGAAGGTTAGGATGAAGGCTTAATCATACCTACGGGGGGGCTATCTCTTCTCTTCTCTGACACCATGCCGCACCGATAAATTCAGGTTTGTCCTGCGTAGCACCTCTAAGGTTTTACGGGACTACAAATTTTATGACCACAGACACCCCAAACATCTGAGGCGTAACCGCTCTTCGATTGCAGAATCCAAGGTTGTGAGTTGAGGATGTGCTATGGTGGCAATAGGAACCAACTCGCATGTACGGACTTCATGAGAGGGCTTGCCGTATGTGCGCAAGATGCGTGGCTGGGTGCCAGGAACCGCACGTAACGTGTGGGTAACTATGGCCTGGCCCTCGAACGCTGTAACTTCCCAGAAATAAAGGATCAGGGTCAAACAGTGAGCCCAAGCCAGGGAAGTAAACCAATTGCCTCGTGGTTCTTGAAATCCATCAAATATGCCAAACACGCGATTTATGGCCTGCATTAGACGCGCCAAGGGAGATAGATACGACATCAGAGTAGAGAAGGTGGTTGAACTTATATAGTACAGAGGAGACGAACCGTGAGAGCTGGTACTCATGCGCGATGTTCTCCGTACATGCCTAGGGCAAGAGCCTGACCAACATGCACATGTGATACATATTATAGTACGCATAGCCGACAAAAGTGAGGATCAAAGAAAGTCAGAATGGCGTAGCCACTTCCGTCGCAAAGGGTTCATAGGGAGACAAGTAACCTAATCCAGCTGCAAAGTCCAAAGAGCGAAGGAGACATCCCTGATCAATTTCCGCTTGACCTTCCAGACTCCCTCCCGAACCACCTCTTCACCTTTCTCAAGAGGTCCAACGTCCGCTTCACCCGCTCCAAGCTACCTCGCATGTTCCCTAACTGCTCCGGACTAACCCCTTTCACCCCCATGTCCTTGCCGTCCTGTTCCAGAAGCCCGGTTGCCCTCTCCACTCTGGTCGAGAAACTCCCCGACGGCCATCGGCCTGCGTACTCACCTGAGAGTCGTGGTGGGTCGTCTGTAGTGCTACCAATTGCATGGCTGAAGGCCCTTTGATTCCGCAGACGACAATGGAACAAGTAGGGGTGGGTGCACTCCGGACACCGAACCAGCTGGACCCAGGGGAGTAGCTTTCCAATCAACACATGGACAGGAGACAGTTGTCTAGAACAACTTGAATGGCAGTTGGGCACCGTGCAAAGGTGATTAGGATTGGACATTGGCTTCTGCTTTGAGTCTGGGCCCCGGTTCATCTTTGGACATTGGAGAGAGCGTTCACATGAATAAGATTCAAACACCAGGTGCGAGCGAAGTGAAACTCACGGGAGAGTCCTTTGCATTCTTGGCCCTCGTTGGGCCGGGAGTGTTCGTCTTCATGGCCTCGACCTTCTGGGATTCCTCACAGAGAGGTACAATCCCTGCCGTCGGCTGTGGGTCCAAGTTGTCCAACCAATCGAAGAGCTCCATCAGCGTTTCCAATGCACTCTGCTCGCTGGCCTTCACCGCTTTGCGCAATTCCGTCTTTCTTTTTTGCATATTTTGATCGTCTTTGAGCTTGAAGTACTTCTTCTGGAGCGCGATCGGGTTGCTGAGGAGAAATTGAGGGGCGTCTTTGAGCACCACTGGGATGGCGTTTGAAGGGAAATTAGAGTAGAGGGGGCTCAAAACATTGGTGAACACGAAGGCAATGTTGTGGGCCAGAGCTTTGGGGAAGATGGCGGACAGCGTAGAGAGTGCACAGTCAGTGCCGACAGTGACACGCGGAATAGTGCCATTGGCGAGGATGAGAACGGCGGAGATGGAATTGATGTGCCTCTCAATCTGAGCTGCGATAATGTTATTGTGCAGCTCGTCTTGCTGAGTACCGCGAGTGTGGGTCAACCCAGGCGTGTCGAGAATACGAACCTTGGGAGAAGGTCAAGCCTGGCCATCAGAAACACTAACGCTTACCATTATGCCGTTGTTGCTCCTAAGCTCGTAAAGATGTGCTGAGTTGGTCTGACTCTGATAATCAGAACCACCTTGCTCGTTGGTGGGGTCAAGGATTTCGAAGTCGTAGTGATCAATGTCTCTGCCGGCGAGAACATTGGCGATAAGCTCCAGGAATGAGGACTTGCCAACACCAGTCTCTCCAACAAGAAGGACGGTGTACGGTTCTTGAACCGTGGTCTTCGACATCTTGATAATCCCTTGCTTGAGAGACTGCACGTCACTAGAAAATATGGTCAGACCTGATGCACTAAGACCGGTGTTGTGACCTACTTGTTACTGGGGGTGTCATCTTCGTCATCGTCTTCCAAAGCGATCCTGTGTGGACCGAGACAAATTTTCGGAACAGACCTCGTCAGTACGGACCACCCAAGTCGCGTTGACCACGGCCGTGGAAAGACTGTTCGGGCTGCAGTCGAGATGGACGTGGCCTGGACCATGGTTAAGGGGCGTCTCAGGTTTGGGAGATCGCGCGATCATTCTGGCGATCCCCTTTTTAATGGCCCTCTGACGTGTCCCCGTGATCAGTGCGGCAATTTACGCAGGGTTCTGCATTCAAGGGACGTGGAGACCAATACGTGGCATTAGAAAGTGGCCGGGTCTGACTCACACCCAGGAACACGATGTGGGGAGTGAACCCTCTTCGATTTTACAATCTCACCAGCCTCTGCGTTCGCCGACTCGTTCGCCAGCTCGGCAAACTCGGTAGAACGCTGGCAAAGATCTGACACTGTCCGCCCCCTCCGCGTCCCGCTTACGATACCGGGGCCTCACCACAATGGGACAAATTGCGTGATCACTGAGGACTTGCTCCCGGGGGAATCGGCAGAAGAAGCGGGCTGCTTTGTTCGACTATTGACGCCAAGCCAAACAGCAAAGCGAAATTTTTAAGGATGGTGAAATGCGCTCTGGTAGTCGATTGTTCGAGGGTTCTAGGGTTTGTCAGAGTCCGGCCGTTCCGTTCTCGACCCGGCCCAGCTGAGCGCGCACCACTCGTAGTGTCCGTTTAGCGGCGTCGGTCAACCTGCAAAGTGCCGACCGGGCCCACGGCTCTCGACCTCGTGTTGACTGTTCATTGTATTACGTCTCCCAGGCTGGCCTCATTGACAGATAAGAAGTGGAGCTCATGTGAGGGGCGTGAAACACCCTATTTCGTCGCCCATCAGCTCATGGGCAAGATGATCGCGCGAACTGTGAGACCTCAGCTCGAGAAGTGAGGCAACGCCTTGGCAGCCTCTATTACAACTAAGATCTCCTCGGGCCGAAGGCCCTTTGCACGGAGCGGTTACATCGTTCATAAGCAAGAATCGTTGCCCATACCCATTTTCAAATTTATCACCCGGGTAATGTCGATTAGTTGGTTGGTCCAGCTTCGTCCAAACAATGTCAGCGACTGTTCAAGTCGAGCACTCAGAGTCTTATTTGATTCCTGACTTTTTTCCAGGGGGGGTTCCTCTGGTTCCACTCCGTGTCGAAAAAGGATCCCAGAACACCAACCAATGAAGCGAGCCAAGCTCTAAGCCGTGTGCGTTTACGAGCAGTAACGGCGTGGTAGTAAGGACAGGTATTGTTAACCGTGGGGAGTTTATGTAACCCTCTCCCAAAATCCGCATCCTCGACACCCCTGTGTGGTATTCAGCAATTTGAACTCCACAGGAGGAGTATTGTGACACAGATTAAGGAGCACATCGGCTCTATCACTACCGTTCTCATCCTCGCCAATGGCACCGTTCCGCGTGCTCTTTGACTCAATAGGCAGCCTTGAGCCACAGCGGGCGGCGGAGATTGTAGAGAAGTCGCAAAGGATCAAAGCAAAGACCGCCGACCGGCTCGCTCCGATGGAGCAAGTTGAGCCCAAGAAGGCAAAGCACTCTACCGTGAGTAGTTTGCCTGGCTTGTACCCGGCACTCGAATCTTAGCCTCGTTGTAAACCAAACGTCATGTTAACATTAATGTGGACGAGAGCCAAATGGGAACTGAGGGGAAAGTAGCTCAGAACGGATGAGGGAGCTCCAGAGAACGGCCAAGGGAGGCTGGAAAATGAGGCAGATCCCCTTATCGGTGAGTAGCGGGTACGTCGCCGCTACACCTTGTGCCTTGTGGCCTTTGGTCATTCTCTTTCATGTTCACGTTTGCTTGTTGGACAGTCCATTGTGTTACGCGTGTACCTAGGTGGCAGTATACTTCTCATGTCCCGGCGATAGGCCGCAACAGGCTATGGTACTCCTAAAAATACTATCTGCATTCGGTCGTCACGAAAATGACTCGTTATTGGAGATGGATGAAGACAGAATGACTTACAGACCACGACCATGGATAACATTTTGATACCAATGGGTGAATACTACCCCGATGACTGATATGGGTTGGTTATTTGGAGAACCTGGCTCTTGATGGAACATTTACGACCCGGATGAGAGAGTTGAGATGAAAGCTCAATCATATTTACGGGCGGGCTGTCTCTTCTCTTCCCTGAGACCGCGCCGCACCGATAAATTTGGGCTCGTCCTGCATAGCGCCACTAATCTGGGTCGTCCGAGCCGTGGTGTCTACTTGAGGTTGGGAAGAAAACAGCGCAGGCAGGTGGTAACGAGGTCCCAGCCGTTGTTTAGGTGAGGTCAACCTCGCGTTGGTCGCGCATGACCTTCGCGAGGCCAGGAGACATTGCAGGATGGGGTACGCCTATTTGCTCTTGACCATTGAGAACTCACGGGGCCCGAGAACCGAACGGCGGGATTCCGACTATCAGGCGTGTTCACGATCCTTAAAATTTCGCTTGCCGTTGGGGGCTCAGATCAAGCGCTCCTTGTCAATTCTGTTACCTCCTCGTTTGGCGGAAGCCCGGCCCCTTCTTGTGGCAACCCCAGGTTCCTTCCTTCGTTGTGAGGGATCAAGTCATCAGTGATTACGCAGTTTGTCTCGTTGTGGTGGAGCCCCAGCCCCGCAAGCGGGACGCAGAGGGAGCCTGTCTTATGAGCCTAGCGCAGCGGACAGTGTCAGGTCTTTGCTAGCGTTCTACCGAGTTTGTCGAGTTGGCGAATGCGGAGGCTGGTGAGGTTGCCAAATCGAACGAGGCTCTCTCTGCCCACGTACGTTGTGTTCCTGAACCGGCTCCATTCCATCGCTCCACTTCCATTCAGTGCAAAATCCTGTGCAAGTGGCTCCGCAAAACCCAAGATATCCGATCTCCACGTCAGGGGGGTCATCGAAAGGGTTCGCCCGAACTGAGGCGCCCCTTAAACCATGGTCTAGACCGCGTCCATCCATACTGCACCTACCTCGAGTTTCGTGGGTCTTTCCACGGCCGTGGTCAACCATTGACTTAGGTGGCCCGCATTTACGAGGTCTGCTCCGAAAACAATTTTCTGGGTCCATAAAGGATCTCTTTGGAGCACTATGACGAATATAACACCCCAGGTATCAAGTAAACTACAACATCGGTCTTGGTGCATCAGGTCTGACTATATTTTCTAGCGACGGGCAATCTCTCAAACAGGGGATCATCAAAAACGTTGAACATAGTTCGGGCACCATCCATTATACTTCTTGTTGGAGAGACAGCTGTTGTCAAATCTTCAATCCTGGAATTCATCGCCAGTGTTCTCATCGACAGAAATATTGATCACGACCAACGAGCAAGGAGGTTCCGATATTTGGAGTCAGACCAACTCAGCACATCTTTACCAACTTAGGAGCAACAACGGAATACTGGTAAGCGCCAGTGTCCCTGATGACTAGGCATACCCCCTAAGGTTGGTATCCTTGACACGCCTGGATTGGCCCACACTTGGAATACTCGGCAAGACGAGCTCCACAATGACAGCATAGTAGCTCCGACCAAGGAGTACATTGACTCTGTCACCGCCATTCTCGTCGTCGCCAAATGGCACCGTACCCGTGGTCGCTGTCGGCACCACCCGCACAATCGCCACTCTATCCCCTAACCTTCCCAAGGCATTAAACAACAACATTAGCATCGTACTTACCGATGTATAGAGCCCCTCCATTGGAAATTCGCTCAGAACGGGCATCCCAGTGGGGCTCAAGAAGCCCCATCCAGGGGGCGTGGTGGAATATGAATCCACCGTCACTTACCGGCTGGGTAGCTTAGTGGTAAAGCACCCTTCTAGTGATCGGGTAGCCCCGGGTTCGAATCCCGGTCCAGTCATTTTAATAGGATATGAGCCCTGAGTCGTTCCGCCTCAGCAACCTGATCACCAGAAGAAGGTCCTCGCGCTCAAGGATAACCCGAACATAACAAGAGCAGCAAGGGCAGATTTGTGCGAATCTGTGAAGGCCGCTGAGCAGAGCGCGTTGGAAATGCTGGTGGACCTCTTTGATTGGTTGGACAACCTTGGCCCACAGCCGACGGCAAGGGTTGTCCCTCTCTGTGAGGAATCTCAGAAGGTCGAGGCCATGAAGACGATCGCTCCCGCCCTGATGGGCTCGGCAAGGACCAGGAATGCAAGGACACCCCCGTGAGTTTTCACCTCCTTGCAGTTGGTGTTTGAATCCCATCCATAAGAACCCTCTCTCCAATGTTCAAAGATCAACCGGGCCCCAGACTCGAAGCAGAAGCCGGTGTCCAACCTCAATCACCTTTACACTGTACCCAACTGCCATTCAAAGTGTTCTAAACAACTGTCTCCAGTCCATGTGTTGATTGGAAAGCTACTCCCCTGGATCCAGCTGGTTCGGTGTCCACTGTGCACCTACCCCTCCTTGTTCCATTGTCGTCTGGGGAGTCAAGTGGCTATCAGTCATGCAATTAGTAACACTACAGATGACCCACCACGGCTTGCAGGTGAGTGCGCCGGCCGATGGCCGTCAGGGAGTCTCTCCGCTTTCGTAAAGCAAGCAACCTGGCTTCTGGAGCAAGACGGCGAAGACATGGAGGTGAAAGGAGTTAGTTAGGAGCAGTTAGGTAACATGCGAGGAAGCTTGGAGCGGGTGAAATGGACGGTGGACCTCTTGAGAAAGATAAAGAGATGGTGCGGGAGAGTGTCCGGAAGGCCAAGCGGAGTTTGACCAGGGATGCCTCCTTCGTTCTTCGGACTTTGCAGCTGGATTAGTTTACTTGGCTCCCTAGCGGTTAGGGTTAGGAGGTATCTTTGAGTGTACCCATGAGCTTGTCAATTTCTGCTTTCTTTGCTGCCGCCTGGTCCATCTGAGCGAGGGTGTTCGTGATCCTGGCCTCAATCATCTGATACAGGTTATAGAGTATGACGACCTCCTTCTTCGGCTGTGGCTCCAGGCCGTCCAACCAGTCAAAGAGTTCAACCAACACCTCCAAACTCGTCTTTTCACACTCCTGCACTGCTTTGCGCAACTCTCTATCTGTTTCCTAAGTTTCCGGTGATTCAGGTGGCTGAGGACCTTCCTCTGGAGCGCGATAGGGTTGTCGAGGAGAAACAGAGGGGCATATTTGAGCACGTCTGGGATATCCTCCACGGAGAAGTTCCAAGCCAGGAGACTCGGGACGTGGGTGAACACGAAGGCCATGCTGCCCGCCAGCGATTTAGGGAAGATGGAGGACAGAGTGGAGAGTGCATAGTCGGACCAAACTTGATGCGTGAAGAGTTGCCATGGGCGAGGATGAAAACGGCACTGACGGAGTCGATGTGCTCCTTAATTTCGGTGGCAATATGCTTCTTGTGGAGCTCGTCTTGTTCAATACCACGACTGTCGGCCAATCCAGGGGTGTTGAGGATGCGAACCTTGGGGAGAGGTTACGCATACTCGCTATATTCAAAAACGCCGCCACTTACAGCTATGCCATTGGTGCTGGTAATTTCGTACAGACGCAGATAATTGGTGGCACTGTAGTAACCAAGACCGCCTTGCTCGTTGGTGCTGTCGAGGATGTTGTAGTCTGGGGGACCAATGTCGTTGCCAACGAGGACATTGGCGAGGAATTCCAAGAATGCAGACTTTCCGACACAAGTCTCCCCAACAAGGAGGATGGTATAGGGCGCCTGAACCTCGTTCTTCGATGTCCTGATGATCCCTTGCTTGAGAAACCCTATGTTGCTAGAAACTACGGTCAGACCTGGTGCATCAAAGTTGCCGTTGTAACTTACCTGATAGTCGGGGTGTTATCGCCTTCATCGTGTGAGCCAGTAGAACCGTAATTGGAAGGAACTTCTTCACTAGAGGGATCGTTCGCATCGGCAGCTACCCATGG
>Ga0307513_10003759_pt1 | contig 20480 bp, 23 predicted proteins | sample 15_EM_MG_FD_202174 | JGI IMG/M metagenome (GOLD analysis project Ga0307513, IMG submission 202174) | Populus trichocarpa ectomycorrhiza microbial communities from riparian zone in the Pacific Northwest, United States - 15_EM | ecosystem: Host-associated > Plants > Roots > Unclassified | place...
ACAAATGATATACAAACCGGGGCAGCTGGTGGTCACCTCAGGGGGATATACGAAACCCTGGAGTTGTTGCGCAAAAGTTCCGGCAGTCAGTCCGTGTTTGTTGTACAAATTGGGTAAGTACTGTTGGTGTCCAGTTACTCTCATCGAAGAAAGAGGTGGTATCCCTTTGGAGGGAGAAATATGGTGATTCGTCAAAATCAGTCACAGAGGTCACTAAGGACAAGATCGTTAGGTACGAGGAAAATCATAGTGAAACACAAGTACGACAAGAGATAGGCATAACCAGACTGAAAAGAAACAAACATAACGAGGAAGAAACAAGCACAAAGGTACCGCCCGAAAATGTACCACCCACAACGACACATGACAGCAACGTGATTCTATCTACACATTCTGCCTACACATTCTGCACACCTCAGCAGTCCGGTTCTTTGAACGACAATTTCCTCATAACTCCATCATCCCCGACCATGACGAGCGACAGACCAGCCCAAAAATGACCACCGCTGCCCCTCCGTACGTTCCCCGGCGGGATCCAACAGATCTTCCTAGACCTTGCGTCGAGGACCCATTCGAAGTTCTCATCGAGAGTGTACGGTGGTGTCTCGCGGGGCTCTAGCAGAGCCACGGGTTCACCCTCGGTTATCGTGTGTGAGTATGTCCCCGACAGCGATGCAGTGATGTCGTAGGGGATTTGGACGTGGTGCTCCGGTCCGTCTATCTTGAGGTAGAACCTGGTCTCCGAGTCGAAGGTGAGATCATAAACCTCCCCAGCTGTCAGATTGATATCTAGAGGTAGGTTCGCGAGCACGGTTCCGTCTTTTGCGTCTTTCACCCGGAGCTCCCGCCGGGGTGAGCCATAGACTGTGACGATATGGGTGTGCTTTGGTGACAATCCGCTTAACGGCCCATCTTTGTTAGTCGACTCTGTCCATTTGGGAAGCGGGGTACCCGACTGCCACGCCTCTATGACTATCGGGACACCAAATTCTGCAGCTGGCCCATGGTTGAATGGTGGACAAACGGAGGGGGATTGATCTTTGAACAAAGACCTGAACGGGGAGGTGTCATCTCTGGGATGGAGCTCTTGTAATGTCTCTGATTCGAGCAGGGTGAGACACCTGGTTGGTAGGACACAGATAATGTAGTTTTCGCCCAGGGGGTAAATGTGAGACGTGTGTACGGTATCGCGAGTTTTGGTTTCGCCACTTGTCAACACATCAAGGGAGAAAATTTGGATGGCATCTTTGGTCTGTGTAACAATATTCCTGTTTAATGACACGGCCACGGATATAGCTGCATCCAGGAGCGGAGGATTGTTGGTAGACTCGTAGGATGTGATATTGAATGACTGTACTCCAGTTGGCTCAACTATACAAACAATCTCCTCCCCCGCAAGCACAGGCTGAGACAGCTGCCCACGATACACCAGTGACCGTGGCCCCGGGAATGACAATGAGCCAGCTTTGTACCTAAGAATTTCAAGAGTGTCCTGGCCCACTTCTCTTCTCAACTGTGAAGCTCCCACCAGAAGTTCTCCCTTATTTGCCAGATAAACCATTCCCCACACTTGACTGGGGATATGGATTGGGCGCAAGTCTTTATTGCTGGCAACATTGTAAACACATAACCTGTGCTTGGTTGCAACTGCAATTTTCAAGGGTGGTAACCAACAGATAGTTACAATTGATTCACCAAGATATTTGCTTTTGCTCATTCTGGTGTGGATATTCCAGAATGTGACTGAGTCTTCAGAAGTGCATGCAATGTAATTCCCTGTTGTAGAAGCTGCTATATCACTGATCTCAGATTCCACAGTGAAGGTATGTATGAGTCCACCTGTCTGCACATCCCACATTGTTACAGAAAAGGAATGTGCAAAAAACAGAATGGTCCCATCTGGAGAGTATTGTATCTTTGTAACTGCTTCTGGAGTGGATAGAGATTGGTGAAGGACAAAGGTGACTGGATCATAGATATTCACAACATCTCCACATGCAGCAATGATGCCCTGAACAGAGGTTGCAATGTATGTGAGTTTCCTTGGTCTGATATCAATTGTCCTTAGGAGCAACCCCCAAACATCAGGAGCTCCTGAGAAGGTGGTTACAAGGGATAGCTGGTTGTCCAGAACATTCTGGAGAAAGTATTTTTGGAGACATGATGAAGTTGGTGAGAGAGGGATGGCAGTATGGTACACTTGCTGTGCACATTGTTGGATAGGGTGGAAGAAGTGCATTGACAGCCGGAGGCAGTCTGTTGCAAGATAATATAGAGGGGTGGTTAAGGCTTGGAACTCAGAAATAGCAATGAATATGAGCTCAGCCTCAGCTCTAGCCTCAGGCTCAGCCTTCTCACAGGCTACAATTCTGGCTTCAGCCTCAGCTCTAGCCTTAGCCTCAGCCTCAACTGCAGCCTTAGCCATGGCCTCAATCTCAGCACTGTCCCTGGCCTTAGCCTGAACTACAGCTCTGTCTTTGACATCATCATTGGCCCTGGCCTTACCCTCTACTATAGCCTTGGCCCTGGCCTTATCCTCTAATATAGCCTTGATCCTAGCTTCAGCTTCAGCCTTCTTCCTGGCAAGCACACCACCCTTTCCAGTGCCACTGTTCATCTTAATTGCAGACCATCAATAAACAAGTCTCTTTATATTGGGTTGTAATAAAGGGCCACTTACTTGGTCCAGCCAATCTAATACCATATTCATGGAATGGATCACTTCTTCTAGGTGATTCCCAAGGCTCATCACCTCTATCCACAGAGGGGAACTTTTGAGCATATCAGTTGTTAAAATGATGGTCTGCTCAATATGGCTACCAGATACTGGGGAGAGCCTGAGGTACCTGGCCCAGTAGGTACAGGCATATTGCATAGCCTTATCAACTTTGTCTTCCAGCAGTTGTGGGAGGTCAACCACATCCCTATTCATTGTGAAGGGAGGTAAAGAGCAAAGATTTATCTTTAACCCCTTCACCAACTCCAAGCAGCTGATGGCCATGCCAATATGGTGGGTTTCTGGATCAATATGGAACCTAGGGTTGGAGCACCGATCCCCATCTTGTAGGAAATCTGGGAAGGACTTGTGGAAGATCCGAATCTCCTTGGTTTCATCAGCAGGTACAAGAATCACAGAGTGGAGATGTCGCAGAGTGGTCAATATAAGGGCTGTGGGAACACCAAGAATTATTGCAAGGTCCTTCCGAGACAAGGGGTTGAATGCAAGTATAATTGCCCCCAAAATGTGTCTCATGCTGGTAAACACCTCTGACTCATCAACACCTGAGAAGGCATGTAACAAGATCTGGGAGTATAAAGAGTCTATACCAGCACGACCTTCATGCCTTGTGCCACTTTCAGAAAGGACAAGTTGGAGACGTTCATTTGGATCATGGTGTTCTGATTCAATGAACCTGACCAAGGTTGAGGCAAAAATGAACAGCCCAGATGACTTTTTGGTAAGAGCCGCAATCTCATCATCATGAGGCCATGGATCAGGTAGCTCAAGGTCACTCCTTTGTTTGGCAATTGCAGTCAATCTCTGTGTCAAATATAACTGAATATCTTTGTTGACACTAGATGGCTTGACCTTATGGAGTAAGAAAACCTGGGTGAGTGGCTTTAGGAGGGGGAGGCGGAAGCCAGTGCAAATTCGTGGCTCAGGTCTGCCTGTGATGAGGAACTTCACTGATGACAGCTGGCCAGCAAATTGACCCAGGACAGAGAGGATTGCTGAGGCTGGCTGATCATCAATACATTCATCTAATGCATCAATGATGATGACACATGAGACCTTTGCTTTGGAAAGTGGATTGACAAGGAGGTTCTCAAGCTGTGAGATGAGGGAAGTGTGGGCCAGAGTGGGGTCCTTCTTGATGACCTTGATGATATCGTTCCGAAAGTGGGGGTAATGGCATGCAAGCTGGTATGCAAGTGTGGGGAATATGTTCTTGAGCTCCCTTCTGTCTAGATAATCTCTGGAACAGAAGCTGGCACCAAGGAATCCATTATTGACAACCATTTCTGAGAATGACTGAGCTATTGTTGATTTTCCAGTGCCTGCTAACCCATTCAGCCAAAATACATTTTGGTCCTGAGTGTTTTTGGCCCAGAACATGATGTCAAGGAGGATGGATTGTCGAGTGCCAGGAAGACATTTGCTATGATGACCAGCCTGGTATCCGGCATTACGCACGGGCTCCAACTTTTCCAGAATCTCAAGGTCTGCAGTTTCCTGTTGGGAGCTCAGGTGATCAGCACAGGTCATATCCAGACAGCGAGTTGCCTCACTGAGATATTCTTGGTATCACTACGAATGTTCTTGGTATCGTGATGGATGTTTTTGGTATCGTCGTGGATGTTCTTTGTATCGCCATGGATGTTCCTCGTCCTCTCATACATTCCTTGTTGCATCGAAACCTAGCCAGGCGTTCATTAAAGATCACAGTAGGACCGACTGCCCGTACCTGGTAATCCGTGATGGCATCAGCTAGTTCTTGGGCAAACCCGTTCAGAATTTTGACGTTCTCGACGTTGCGTAAGAACTTGAGAAGCGCATGTTGTTCGGAGAGCGGTTCAAGCTTCGCGGTAACCACCTCGAGTTTCCTGAGAGACGGGTGAGCAGGCTGGTATATATTCGCATGAGAACAAACCTCCGAAGCACCACTCTTCTCCCTTTCTCTACATAATCGTCCTCGCCCACAGGAGAGGTAAGCACGCCGGATAAAGACTGCACCCTCCGTTCTATATCCTTCAGGTTGCCTGCATTGTCTGCCGTTTGCTGGAACGACAAATAAGCAAAGGATGAGGATGTCTTCAGTTCGCGAGCAGGGGATACTCACATCGTAGTTCCTCATCAAGGCAAACATCGCGCCTGCGACCGCCTTCAGCGGAAGAAACATATCGGAGGATTCCTTGACGACTTCTACGGCCATCCTGACTGCAGAGTATGCCGTTTGTCCCATCGCGTCCATATCCTGAACAGTGTTACCACCGCTGGATGTTCCACGTGTATCCTCGAACGCAGAACCGATGGAGAGAGCGATAGCGATCGATGTGGCGGCAAGTGCCCTGGAATCCCTTTGAGACGTGAGATCTGGTACAAGCTCTACTGGAGGCGTAGCAGTCGGGATATCCGCCCGTCGCCTTGATTTGCGAAAGGGGGACATAGCGAAGATGGATGGTCAAAACAAGTCGATAATGGGGTTTGACCTCGAGGCTCGTTGGCAGCGTGACGCGTGACTGCGCCGGGCGTTACCATATTTACCTCCCCTCTGAAAGTAATGAATTTGAGTTAGGAATCCTTTGCAGCACCAGCTTTGAGGTCGGCGCGAAAGGTCACCTGCCGTCAACGAGGTTGGCGCCATTGTCCGAGACTGCACTGTACAACCCGGGATGGCACGCTCGGGACCGTACATGATGCATGAACGATCGCCGATAGACTGGCCGAGGCTTGGGGGAAAGATCTTTGGGTGCACTGTACGGAATCCGTCCTACGCACACCTCACTACCGCGTTCTACATCCTCGACCGTGCAAAATCTTCGTTGGTCCCTGTCCCAGACCACGAACTCTAACACGAATTCGACAACCTTCATCTCTCACTCACGCTTCAAACCTTCTGAAAATGCGACGCAGGTTCTTCGCTGGCCGTCGAGTAGAAGTCTACCCCCATGTAGGTCAGGAACGGTTCAAACTCTCAAAGGGCGAAGCCGACGACATGCTAGGAGGCGGTGGGGATTTAGAATGAAAACGCCTTGGCGATCTCATTCAGCGGTCGAGTGTAAAGACGAAGCTTGAGCCCAAACTCCCTTCGTAGCCCATGTCTTGTTCTTGTGCATATCTTTTGATCAGGGGTTGAGGCTAGCCCACGTATATCATAATAGCGAATCGTCCATCGTTTTGGAGATGCGAGCTAAGTATAGCATGAAGATGTTGCATGAAGTGAAGAGGGGTCGGATACGTGCACGGACATGTAGTCAATTGTGGATACATACGTTCATGGACTAGAATGTCATGTCCACGAAAGGAGGGTTCGACACATCGAGAGTTGTTGATTCGATTCACCAAGAAAAGAAGGGCTTCGCACCCACAGTTTCGACCCGCTGCAACAGAAGGAAATGGTTATCAGCTCCTGTCCAATCAACCGGTATGGAAACCGAAGAAAGGAATGTCCTTACCTCGACCAGAACCACCTTCGGTCTTGGCGTCTCTCCCTCGTCTATGATCCAATCCAATCTCGACCTGTTCCTATCCTGACTCAGTCACCTCGAATGCAATGGCGACCTCCCATCCATATACGACATCGACTTGGACATCTGCGCCAGGTCCTCATCTCCCGCCCCGGACGCGTTCGACGAAGGTGCTTCTTCCACCACTGCTGACAACCGATCAGGGATCCGTCCTTGCGAGAACGGCCCTGGGAATAAGGCGGCCACCATCGGCGGCACCCCGTCGTCACCATTGTGCGTGTGAGAAGACCATCGGGACATTCGTCCGGGTACCAAAATGTGTCCTTTGAATGGGCTGGCGTTCCTAGTGCTTGGGGAAGTTAGCAACTCCACCACATCTACCTTATAATCCGCATTTCCAGAGTTGTCTCCACACCGCCGCCGAGCTTCTTCAAACTCGCCTCGGCGAGTCTCTCTAGCTGTCCCAGGACCGCAACTCCCGTCGTTCCGGATAGACCTTGGAATACGCCGTGCTGAGCCGAGCCGCGGGAGCGGGAAGCGGCATACTGATAGAGACGGAGGGAGATGAAGGTTGGTCCTCATGATCTTCGAAAGAGTCTTCGCTTTCACGATAGACCCCTTCCTCAGCTTCGAACATTTCGTGAGTAGACTCGACTTCGTCGTCCCACGCCGGAACCCTCTGTCGTTGAGTCAGCTCCAGAGGGCCTTCTTCCCGGAGAATAATAAGCACTGTTCTACGGGTGAGATACACGAGGAACGAGTTACCTCACGTAAACGATATTCCTTGATCACAGAAAGTTGTTTCTAAATCAATCACCGTCAGAATTCCACGACATGTTCCTATCTGAATAGAGCCATACGCTGAGCATCTTCGGATAGAAATCGGGATCCAAAGCAAACGATCGTCTGAGCTGCCACGGGGTTTCCTCTCACCAAAACTTGGACGTCAACAACGGCAAGAAATGATTCCGCGTTCATTCGCTGAACGGCCGACCGATGATGCTGACAGGGAGGTACAACCATCCGTAGGTGAATGACTTCCAACCGCGTGGATATTGGCGGGGGAGCGACAACGAGTTGTCGATGGCCACAGTGTGAGTGTGCGACTGTCGTCGGTTTAGAGTAGACATCTCTGGAGCCCTAGTCCCAAGTACGGACATGGAAGGTATAGCCGCGGGAGGGACGAAAATTCCAGTGGTTGCGGGATTTGGTTTGGGGATTTCGCTCATTTAAGGTTCATCGACCAGCGATGTGTTCATAGGAGGGGTGTCGATGGAAGTCTTCCCGTGGTCAATGTCGCAGCATTCGATCAAGAAGTTATCCAGACCGCGGTACGTGTTTAGCATCAGGTAGTCCAGCGAGCCTAACCAACATGAAAAGACTAAAATTACAAATCATAGAAAATGACGCACTTCTCGAACTCCCCCTGAAGCTATCCTGAAGCGCCGTAGTCCAACAAGACGGCCGATTCCCCAGACCTTCGCTGACGTCGAAGAGACGGTGATCGCGTTCATTCTTCGTCGTAGAAGTTGTCCTCATCTCCCGTCCTGCCACAACAGATGCGAAGAATGTTCAAGAACCGCTTAGCATTAGCTCGGTGACTGTGATGGTCGTCATCATAGGCTTCGGGGATAGCGCGACCAGGGAAAGGATTCTTCTGCGAGAAGTTGGGTGCGTCTGGCAGTCCCAAGGTTCAGAGATAAAACCGAAGCGACGCCGAGAGGGAGCGTACCTGTGGACCCTCCAATCCCCCAAGGCTTGCGCGTACATCTACGCTCGTAGGCTCCTGCCGCGTCCATACTCGCTCGTGAAAGGGGGGGGGGCGCAAAGAGGAATACGATCTATGTTCGGCTACGGCCTCGATCGAACGGAACAAAGGCTCAAACAACAGTAACCAGCAACATCTTGGATCCACAGGCCCTCCCAAACCTCCAAAATCCAAAAACGCCGCAGTATTTGATGAACCTGCCACGGGACACCGATACCGACGAGCCCCTCCAGCGGTTCGGTAAATGCGGGGTGATCAATGAAGATGGCGAAGGCGAATCCAAGGCCAAGACGCATGCCCGCGATAATGGGTCTTCCAGCGGCGAAGGTCTCGTCGTGTTCTTCAAGGAAGATTAGGTGACGCCTGCGTTAAACCTGAGGCCTGATGAATGAAGCTGAACTTCGGTTGGGTGATGTGCCTTGCAAGAGGATGAGGGTTCAGAAGGTCGAAATTTTGGCAATGAGGAGGGAGGAGGGGAGAAGAAGGTGGTGGATGGGAAGGTGACGAAGAGAACCGGAAAGCTGCAAAGGTGGGTCCATCGGGATGTTTGGTGCTGAATTGACGTGTATCACGGGACTCGGGAAATTAGAGGATTGGGGCTGGGAGGACGAGCTCGGTCCGACGCGTACAGCGACGGACAAGTTCGGTTGAATTAGGCGAATAAGGATGGTCGGGTCGTCGTCCCGAAATACATGATCAACCTGGAAGAGTCAAAGGAGGACCTCTTGGACTTCAAAGATGATCGCGGTGAGTGTGCGACTCTTGGAGATGTCAAGAATGTTGTGCCGTACAACGCAAGAGATACCATCTCTCCTACTAGTAGCCACCCCAGTTGGTTGCTCATCGCTCCATTTATTCGTTCGTTTCTACAGCAAGAGCCGGACGGCATCATGGCGGTCAAGTTCCGTGACCCAACCAGCGCGAAGGCGCGCATAATCGTGAGCTATCCCTTCCACCGTTGCTCGCCCGCCTCCGTCTTTCACTCACCCCCGATCTCCGGAGAACGCAAGAGAGGTTTCTTTGCCGGCCGCCGAGCGGAAGCCTACTTCTACACCGGCCAACAACGGTTCAGGCGTTCAAAAAGCTAAGAAGACGATATGACAGGAGGCGGTAGAGACTCGGACCGGACGCGACTTGATGATTTTGCTCAGTAGTTGCTGAACGAAGGTGAAGCGCGCACCTGGGAATTCTTGTATCTCTGTCAGCAATGTTCACACCTAGAATAAAGGAACCATGACTATGCGTGTATTCATACATTGTTATGACGGTAAGCTGAAGAGTCATCTGTCGTTTTTGGAGATGTGAACAGAGTGTAGGATCCTCCGCATGAAGACGCTATACAGAGCAGGGATAGGCGGGGGGCGTTCATGGGGATGTACTCAACAGTCACTCCCGACCGAAGCTTCAATTCGCTGATTCGTTTCACTAAGAGGTGTAACGGTTGTCAGTCCCCCATACTGCCGATAGGAAGGGAATAGGAGGGTGAAGGCGTTGTCGCCTCGATGACAATCGACTTCTGCCTTGGCATCCCCTCGCCGCAGTTCGGTCCAACTTCCCAGATATCCCGATTCACCCGCCTCGAACAAGACGACGATATATGACTCCGACTCGGACATCTGTAGCAAATCCTCATCGACATCTCCCACCTCGGACACGTCCGGAGAGGGATTTCTTCCACCGCCCCCAGTAACCCGTTTCCGTCCGAATGAATCCCATATCCCTGAACGCGTGATCTCAGGACATGGACCCGTTTCACAATCGCGACAACGGTCGGGGGACGGGGAGTTACCGCCCTGTAAACGGGGGAAGGTGTTCTTTTGATGAATAATGAAGAGTCGCCTGTTTAAAAAGAAGGGAGAATTGCCTCCCGCGACACCCCGCTGCCGGGGGAGACCTGGGTCACCGATCACGACGCAGATCTTATCGCGTTATCATGGTCAGGAGGCGACGCCGAACAGGTTCGAAGACGGGAATAAGCAATCACGACTCTCCGTGCACGGAATTAGGGGGTGCCACCTGAGGTTGGTGCTCCGGAGCGAGTGGCAGTGGGGCGTGAATACTGTACGTTTACGTTTACCCAAGTGATTCCTTTGGGAACACTGACCGCGTATCCTCGTAGCTCATAGCACTCTCAGACGGGCACGACGGTCCATGCGCCGAGATCTTACGCAGGTCTTGCCGATATCAAAGGACAAGCTGAATTGGTTTCTCTCCAAACTTCATTTTCTCCGCCGACGCTGCTGCCAAGGGGATCGTCGCCATCAACGCCGTGCCCAGCTCCCGGAATTAGTTTTTTTCGGCAATGAGGTAAGTTCCCCCAAGTTCCAAGTTGGTTCCCGCCATTGCATCATCGTCATCCTCTCACATGCTGACCCCTTTCGCACACAGGGACCAACCCCACGATACCTTCGACGGCTAGTTTTCCTCCCGACCGTGGCGCTATCGGCGCTGGATTCCATGCTGATACCCTCGATCGCACTCCTCGCTTTCACCTTGTCTTCCTACCAAGTCTGGTCAGAAGCGGTCCCGATCATCTCTTTCCTGGTCAGAATACTGGTTACCCTGCGATGCCCCTCGGCTGGCGCGCGTCTGATCATGGTCGGTGTTTGCTGGGTGTTGAAGAAGATCAGTGTGGGTTGTATTCAGTTACTCACACGGAACAAGTGGGTGGAACCCCCCTTGGAGGGAGAAAGATTGTTATTCGTCAAAACCAGTCACAGAAGTCACTAAGGACAATATCGTTAGGTACGGGGAAAATAATAGTGAAACACAAACACAACAAGAGACAGGCATAGCGAGAAAGAAAAAATGAGGAAGAAACAAGCACAAATGTTCCGCTCGGAAATGTACTACCCCACAACGACATACGGCAGCAACGCGATTCTACCTACACATTCTGCACACCTCAACAATCCGGTTCTTTGAACGTCAACTTCCTCACGACTCCATCATCCCCAGCCATGACGAGCGACAGACCAACCCAAAAATGACCACCGCTGCCCCTCCGTACGTTCCCCGGTGGGATCCAACAGATCTTCCTAGACCTTGCGTCGAGGACCCATTCGAAGTTCTCATCGAGAGTGTACGGCGGTGTCTTCCGGGGTTCTAACAAAGGGACCGGCTCGCCCTTGGTTATCGTGTGTGAATATATCCCCGAGGGCGATGCAGTGATGTCATAGGGAATTTGGACGTGGTGCCCCGGTCCGTCTATCTTGAGGTAGAACCTGGCTTCCGAGTCGAAGGTAAGATCGTAAACCTCCCCAGCTGCCAGGTCGTCTTCCAGAGGTAGGTTCACGAGTACGGTTCCGCCTTTTGCGTCTTTCACGTGAAGCTCTCGTCTGGGTGGGTTGTAGACCGTGACAATACGGGTGCGCTCTGGTGACAATCCGCTCAATGCCCCATCTTCGTTAGCTGACTCTGTCCATTCAGGAAGTGGAGTACCCGACCGCCACGCCTCTATGACCGCCGAGACACCAAACTCTGTAGCTGGCCCACGACCAAATGGCGAGCGAACGGAGGGGGATTGATATGTGGGCAAAGACCCGAGTAGAGAGGTGTTATCTTCGGGACGGAGCTTTCGCAACGTCTCCAATTCGAGTAGGGTGAGGTTCCTGGTCTGCTGGACAATGCAGATGATGTGACTTTCGTCCAGGGGGTAAATATGAGACAGACGGACGACGTTGCAAGTCTTTTCACTTTTCAGCACATCGAGGGAGAAAATTTGGATGGAATCTTTGGTCTGTGCAACGAGATTCCTGTTCAACGACACAGCAATGGATGCAGCTGCATCTAGGAGCGGAGGGTTGGTAAAGTTGTAAGATTTGGTATTAAACAACTGTACTCCAGTTGGTTGAACTATGCACACAATCTCCTCCCCAACAAGCATGGGTTCAGAGAGTTCCCCATGATGTATCAGACGTTGTGATGTTAAGTGTGAGAATTTGCCCCCTTCATATTCTTGAATGTTGAAATACCACTGGTCCACTCGTGCACCTGTATGTGAAGTTCCCACCAGAACTTCTGTCCTGTTCAAACAAACCATTCCCCACACCTGACCCTGCATATGGCACTTATATAAAATTTCATTGCTGGCAACAGTGCAAATATGTATAAAGTTTTGGATTGCAAATGCAAGTTCCATGGGTGATAACCAACAGATGGTTACAACTGGTTGACCATTCCCAGGAATTTTGCTCTTGAGCAATCTAGTGTGGGCATCCCAGGTTGTGACAGAGCCATCAGAACAGCCACATGCAATGTATTCCCCTGTTGTGGAAGCTGATATATCACTGATCTCAGATTGCACAGTGAAGGTATGGATGAGTCCACCTGTCTGCACATCCCACATTGTTATAGAAAAGGAATGTGCAAAAAACAGAATGGTTCCATCTGGTGAGACTTGTATCTTTATGACTGCTTCTGGGGTAGATAGAGATTGGTGAAGGACAAAGGTGACTGGATCATAGATATTCACAAGATCTCCACATGCAGCAATGATCCCCTGAACAGAGGTTGCAATGGATGTGAGCTGCCTTGGTCTGATATTAATTGTCCTTAGGAGCAACCCCCAGGTATTAGGAGCTCCTGAGAAAGCAGTGACAAGAGATAGCTGGTTGTCAACAACACTTTGGAGAGAGTATTTTTGGCGATGTGATGAGGTTGGTGAGAGGGGGATGGCAGTATGGTACACTTGTTGTGCACATTGTTGGATGGGGTGGAAGAAGTGCATTGACAGCCGAAGGCAGTCTGTTGCAAGATGATGTAGAGGGGTTGTCAGGGCTTGGAACTCAGCTGCAGTAACAAATATGGGCTCAGCATCAGCCCTAGCCTCAGGCTCAGCTTTCTCACAAGCCACAATTCTGGCCTCAGCCTCAGCTCCAGCCTTAGCCTCAGACTCAGCCTTAGCTCTGGCCTTAGCCTCAGCTTTCTCACAAGCCACAATTCTGGCCTCAGCCTCAGCTTTAGCCTTAGCCTCAGCCTTCACATAATTCGTAATTTTGGCGTCAACCTTAGCTTTAGCCTTAGCCTCAGACTCAACCTCAGCTTCAGCTTTAACCTCAGACTCAGCCTTAGCTCTGGCCTTAGCCACAGCCTTCACATAATCCATAATTCTGGCCTTAGCATCAGCCTTGGCTGCAACCTTAGCTGTGGCCTCAGCCTCAGCTCTGGCTCTGGCCTCAGCCTCAGCTACAGCCCTAGATTCAGCCTCAGCCTTGGTCCTGGCCTTATCCTCTACTATAGCCTTGATCCTAGCTTCAGCCTCAGCCTTTTTCCTGGCAAGCACACCACCCTTTCCAGTGCCACTGTTCACCTTATTTGCAGTATTGTCAATAAACAAGTCCCTCCATATTGAATTGTAACAAAGAACCACTTACTTGGTCTAGCCAATCTAATACCATATTCATGGAATGGATCACTTCTTCTAGGTGATTCCTAAGGCTCATCACCTCTATCCACAGAGGGGCTCTTCTGAGCATACCAATTACCAAGGCAAGAATCTGGTCAAGATGATCACTATATCTTGGAGAGAGCCTGAGGTGTCTGGCCCAGTAGGTACAGACATATTGCATAGCCTTATCAACCTTGTCTTCCAGCAGTTGTGGGAGGTCAACCACATCTCTATTCATTGTGAAGGGGGGCAGAGAGCAAGGATTTATCTTCAACCCCTTCACCAACTCCAAGCAGCTGATGGTCATCCCAGTGTGATGGGTTTCTGGATCAATATGGAACCTAGGGTTGGTGCACTGGTCCACATCTTGTAGGAAATCTGGAAAGGACTTGTGGAAGATCCGGATCTCCTCAGTTTCATCAGCAGGTACCAGAATCACAGAGTGGAGATGTCGCAGAGTGGTCAATATCAGGGTTGTGGGAACATTAAGGATTGTGGCAAGGTCCTTCCGAGACAATGGGTTGAATGCAAGTACAATCGCCCCCAATACATGTCTCATGCTGGTAAACACCTCTGACTCATCAACACCTGAGAAGGCATGCAACAAGATCTGGGAGTATAAGGAGTCTATACCAGTACGACCTTCATGTATTGTGCCACTTGCTTCAGATAGGACAAGTTGGAGACATTCATTTGGGTCATGGTATCCTGATTCAATGAACCTGACCAAGGTTGATGCAAAAATGAACATCCCAGATGACTTTTTGGTCAGGGCCACAATCTCATCATCATGGGGCCATGGATTGGGTAGCTCAAGGTCACTCCTTTGTTTTGCAATTTCAGTCAACATCTGTGTCAGATACAACTGGATATCATTGCTGACAGTAGATGGTTTGACCTCATGGAGCAAGAAGACCTGGGTGAGTGGCCTTAGGAGGGGGAGGCGGAATCCAGTGCGAATTCGTGGCTCAGGTCTGCCTGTGATGAAGAATTTCACCAGTGACAGCTGGCTAACAAATTGACCTAGGACAGAGAGGATTGCTGAGGCTGGCTGATCATCAATGCACTCATCCAATGCATCAATGACAATGACACATGAGACCTTTGCTTCAGAGAGTGGATTGACAAGGAGGTTCTCAAGCTGTGAGATGAGGGATGTGTGGGCCAGGGTAGGATCCTTCTTGATGATCCTGATGATGTGGCTTCGAAAGTGGGGATAATGGCATGCAAGCTGATATGCAAGTGTGGGGAAGATGTTCTTGAGCTCCCTTCGGTCAAGGTAATCTCGGGAACAGAAGAAGCTGGCACCAAGGAATCCATCATTGACAACCATTTCAGAGAACGACTGAGCTATTGTTGATTTTCCAGTTCCTGCTAATCCATTCAGCCAAAATACATTTTGGTCCTGAGTGTTTTTGGCCCAGAGCATGATGTCAAGGAGGACAGATTGTCTAGTGCCAGGAAGACATTTATTGTGATGACCAGCCTGGTATCCGGCGTTACGCATGGGCTCCAACCTTGCCAGAATCTCAAGATCTGCAGTTTCCTGTCAGGAGTTCAGGTCATCAGTGCAGGTCATATCAAGACAGTGAGTTGCCTCACCAAGACATCCTTGATATCACTCCGGATGTTCTTGGTATCGTTGTGAATGTTCCTTGTATCGCCATGGATGTTCCTTGTCCTCTCATTCATTCCTTGTTGCATCGAAACCTAGCCAGATGTTCATTAAAGACCACAGTGGGGCCGGCTGACCGTACCTGGTAATCTGTGATGGCATCGGCCAATTCTTTGACGAATCCGTTCAGAGTTCTGGCATTCTCGATGTTGCGTAAGAACTTGAGAAGCGCGTGCTGTTCCGAGAGCGGTTCAAGCTTCGCGGTAACCACTTCGAGTTTCCTGATTGACGGGTGAGCAAGCTGGTATATATTCGTGTCAGAACGAACCTCCGAAACTCCACTCTTCTCCCTTTCTCTGCATAATCGTCCTCGCCCACAGGAGAGGTAAGTACACCAGATAGCAAATGCACCCTCCGCTCTATATCCTTCAGGTTATCTGCGTTATCTGCCGCTTGCTGGAACAATAAATAGGCAAAGGATGAGGATATCTTCAGCTCGCGAGCAGGCCGGACTCACATCATAGTTTTTCATCAAGGCAGACATCGCGCCCACGACCGCCTTGAGCGGAGGGAATATATCGGAGGGTTCCTTGACGACTTCTAGGGCCATCCTGACTGCAGAGTATGCCGTTTGTCCTATGTCCGTCCCCTGAACAGTGGTTGTGTGACGTGTATCGTTGAATGGGGAGCCGACGGAGAGAGCGATGGTGGCCGATAAGGCAGCGAGCGCCCTGGGATCCCTCTGAGACGTGAGATCTTGTACGCGCTCTGCTGGAGGTGTAGCAGTCGGGGTGGGAGTATCCGCCCGTCGCCTCGATCTGCGAAAGAGGGGCATAGCGAAGATGGATGGTCAAAGCAAGTTGATAATCGGGTTTGACCTCGGGGCTTGACTCAGTTGGCAGCGTTACCACATTCAACCCCTCCCGGGGCTCCCCTCTGAACGCAATGAATTTGAGTTAGGAAAATCCTTCGCAGCATCAGCTTCGAGGTCGGCACGAAAGGCCACCCGCCGTCAGCGAGGCTGGTACCAATGCCCGGCGCGGCACTGTGCAACTCGGCATGGCATGCTTTGGACTGTACATGAATATTTGAATGATCACTGGCAGACTGGCCGCGGCTCGGGAAAAGATCTATGTGTGCACTGTACACCTCACTACCATGTTTTACACCCTCGACCGTGCAAAAACTCCGTCGGTCCCTGTCTTAGACTAGGAGATGGTGGAGATTTAGAACGAAAACGCCTTGGCGATCTCATTCAGTGGTCGATGAGGACGAAACTTGAGCTCAAACTCCCTTCGTAGCCCATGTCTTGTTCTTGTGTTTATCCTTTGATCATGGGTGGAGGGTAGCCCACGTATATCATAATAGCGAATCATCCGTCGTTTTGGAGATGCGAGCTAAGTATAGTATGAAGATGTTGCATGAAGTGAAGAGGGGCCAGATACGTGCATGGACATGTAGTCTATTGTAGATACGTACGGTCATAGGCTAGATTGTCATGCCCACGAAAGGAAGGGTTCGACATATCGAGAGTTGTTGATTCGATTCACCAAGAAAAGAAGGGCTTCGCATCCACAGTTTCGATTCGCTGTAACAGAAGTAAACGGTTATCAACTCCCATCCAATCAACCAGTATAGAAGCAGAAGAAAGGAAATGTCCTTACCTCGACCAGAACCACCTTCGGTTTTGGCGTCTCCCCCTCGTCTACAATCCAATCCAATCTCGGCCTGTTCCCGTCCTGACTCAGCCACCTCGAATGCAATGACGGCCTCCCATCCATATACGACATCGACTTGGACATCTGCGCCACATCCTCATCTCCCACCTCGGACGCGTTCGACGAAGGCGCCTCTTCTGCCACCGCCGGCAACCCGTCAGGAATGCCTCCCGGTGAGAAAGGTCCTGAGAATGAGGCGGTCATCATCGGTGGTACCCCGTCGTCATTATTGTGCGTGTGAGAAGAAGACGACCGGGACATTCGACCGGGCGCCGAAACAGGCCCAAATAGTCTGCCGTTCCTCGTGCTCGGCGAGGTTGGCGACTCCGCCACATCTACCTCACAATCTGCGTTCCCAGAGTTGTCCCCATCAACACCGCCACCGAGCTTCTTCAAACTCGCCTCGACGGCGTCCAACCTCTCCAGCTGTTCCAGGACCGCAACCCCCGTCGTGCCGGGATGGACCTTGGAATATGTTGTGGAGAACGATACCGGACGAGTGAAATTCAGGAAATCCGCTGACCGTCTCGAAGGGAAATTCGAGGTGGCCTTCTGCATTCGTGGTCTTGTAAAGCTGAGCCGTTCCGCGGGAGCGGGAAGCGGCATAGTACTGATGGAAGCGTGAGGAGATGAAGGTCGGTCCTCATGGTCTTCGAAGGGGTTTTCGCTTTCATGATGGACCTCGTCTTCGACTTTGAACATTTCGTGTGTAGACTCGACTTCGTCGTCCCACACCAGAACCTTCTGCCGTCGAGTCAGCTCTAGGGGGCCTTCATCCTGGAGAACAATAAGCATCGCTCTTATAGGTGAGATACACGGAGAGCAGCTGACCTCATGCCTCAATGATTGAACGATATTCCACGCCTGGCCCTTGATCACAGCAAGTTGTTTCTAAATCAATCACCGTCAGAATTCCACGGCGTATTCCTGTCTGAATTGAACCGTACGTTGAACATCTTCGGATGGAAATCGGGGTCCAGAGCAAACAGCTGTCTGAGCTGCCATGAGGTCTCCTCCCACCAGGACTTGGACGTCAATAGCGGCAAGAAGTGATTCCGCGTCCCTTCGCTGAACGGCCGACCGATGATACTGACGGGGAGGTATAACCATCCGTAAGTGAATGACCTCCAACCGCGTGGATGTTCGTGGGGGAATGACAACGAGTTGTCGATGGCCGCAATGTGAATATGCGATTGTCGTCGGTTTGGGGTGGATGTCCCTGGAGCCCTGGCCCCAAGTGCGGACATGGAGGGTGTAGCTGCGGGAGGGACGACAACTCCACTGGTTGTGGGATTCGGTTTTGGGATTTCGCTCATTTGAGGTCCATCGACACGCGATGTGTTCACGGGAGGGGTGTCGACGGAAGTCCTCTCGTGGTCAATGTCGCAGCATTTGATCATGAAGTTGTCCAAGCCACGGTCGGTGTTTAGCATCAGGTAGTCCAGGATCACGAGCCTATCCAAACATGAAGAGACCAGAACGGTTAATCATACGGAAAATGACGCACTTTTCGAGCTCCCCCCTGAAGCTATCCTGGAGCGCTGTGGTCCAGTAAAAGGGCCGGTTCCCCAGACCTTCGCTGACATCGAAGAGGCGGTGATCGTGCTCATGCTCTTCGTCGTAGAAGTCGTCCTCATCTCCCGTCCTACCACAACAGATGCGAAGGATGTTCAAGAACCGCTTAGCTTTAGTCCCGTGTCTGTGATGATCGTCGGCATATGTTTCAGCGATGGCACGCCCAGGGAAGGGGTTCTTCCGCAAGAAGTCGGAAGCATCTGCCAGCCCTGGGGTTCAGAGATAAAACCAAAGCGGCGCTGGAAGAGAGCACACCTGTGAACCCATTCAGGAAATATTGCAGACTACCTATTTTGTCTGGAAGAGGCTTTCCCTTCTTGAACGCGGTTCGGTCTATCCAATCGTAGAAAAAAGCCTAAGTTCTCGTTAGGTTCCCCCGTCTAGCCGGTAAGTACGATGAAACGTACCTGACTGGACAGGGAAACAAGACCCGTTCTGGGGACGATATACGTTTCTAGTCTCCGATCGAGCAAAGAAGCAGCAGCCTCAGAGACGTAGCTGGAAGGCGATTAGGTTCCTCCCACTCGCGAAAAAAAATACGGTTCGTACCTCAGATTTGGGATCAAGCAAGCTCGACCAAAGGGAATTATCCATTTAAACTGCGGAAGTTGGTGAGTTCTCATTTGGACGGGCGCAAGCGCTTGCATACTTGTCTATGTAGCCACTTGGTCGTCTATTCAATGAGAGAAGCCTCAGGTGGAGATCCAAGTATTCCCATTAGAAACAAAAATATACCTTGGGGTTGAGGCGCCCATACGGCTCCTCGTCCTTTGGTTTGAACACCCTATGGAGGTCGGCAAGAGTAAGGAACGTGTGTTTAGCACAAATATGTGGAATGTACCCAACAGTCTGTACCCTTCCATCTACCTTCGATCGAGCAAAGTACGAACCTGAAGACCCCTTGGTAATCATTTTCGGATGGATGCCCTCCAGAATAGCCTCTCTAACACCTTGGACCAAACTGCAGGCAATAAGTTACGGGAAAGCTTAGAGTTGAGGTCACTAACGTGTCGAATTCTGCTTGAGACATTGGAGGCCGGTGGTCCAGAGTTTTGGTCTGCGCCGGATGGGCAGTGAGATCAGGAGTCCCCGGAGGAGGATAATAGCTTACATATCCCAAGTCTCCATGACTAGGCGGGACATACGGCTCGAATACGCTCCTCCAGATCTCCTTGTGAGCGTTCAAGTCCTCTGTCTTCTTCTTCCTCTTCATCCTCATCTTCTGAGTAATAGACTCGGTCCATCTGCAGCCGAACGTTAGAATCAACGGCAAAACGTGACCATGGATACGTGCCGTTTGAAAGCATTGTCTAGTTTCCCCAAATCTATCCTCCCGGAAATAGACGAGCGGCGCGGTCGGTTAGCAGAGGAGGAAGGAACGGGCTCAGCGGCCTCGGTCTCGTCGCCATCGACCGACTGGGAAATTGGTTGGTACTCGGAGCGGCTTGGCATCGCGAAGGGAGTGGGACGGTCGACGTGGTGGGGATGCGCCGAGGATGCTACAAGCAGGTGGTGGCCATGACCCGCACCTCAGTTGATGGTAGCGGCCAAATCGGGATCACACGCTGCCCCCCTCACTAGCCGCGAAAATCATATTCGGCTCGGCCTCGAGAGAGGTTTCTGCTCATCTGCGTGCTCCACTCTCAGATGATCCACAGTGGACGTCGGTAGACAAAGCGACGCGTAGTACACCGCATGGGCGTCGGGCCCTGCCAAATTTTCCAATTGAAACCGCTCCTCTGTCCTCCGCATCCTGACCTCGGAGATCCGCCGCCGGAAACCTGCATTGGGTCAAAATATCTGCCCTCGGCGGTCCCGAGCCCCGTGGTACTTATGAACTGGAGAGGGCGCCCTCGATATCCCAAGCGGGCTAATTGTTGCCTTCGCCTAAAATGTGTCCGATACCCATCGACTCTCGTTCAATGAACCTAAGAATCGGTCTACCCCAATGACCAACCCCTTTCCTTTCGCTCCTTTTTGCCATCGCCATGCCACCTGTGATCCCCCAGGCTATCTTTAAATCCTCGCAGACCACACCATACGAATTGTCTTCGGCCACGGTAACATGCGCTGCAAAGGCATCCATATGCTCGCTAACCGTTCGGTTAGAAGGCCTTCTGACAGGAATTCCTTGGCTTGTCCAATCACACATGGAGGCCTGATCTTGACCAGCTCGAGGAAGCCCACAAGGAGTCGTTATAAAAGGAGGATGTCGTGGATGTTGAT
>Ga0307513_10003760_pt1 | contig 20478 bp, 26 predicted proteins | sample 15_EM_MG_FD_202174 | JGI IMG/M metagenome (GOLD analysis project Ga0307513, IMG submission 202174) | Populus trichocarpa ectomycorrhiza microbial communities from riparian zone in the Pacific Northwest, United States - 15_EM | ecosystem: Host-associated > Plants > Roots > Unclassified | place...
TTTCAAAGTCGCCAGTGTTCTTGAACCGCATGCGGACAAGGATCTTCAGGCAGTGCGCGGTGGCGAGTTCGCCGAGAGAACTGAACAGGGTGCGTCAGTGTAGTGCTGAGGTATTGTAGCGTTTCTGTATTCTCGTGGTGTTTTCTGCGCGAAATTCTGGCATGCATTCGGCGAGGTTGAGCGAGGTGACCATGTTTTGGCTGGTGGTGGTTGGACCTGGTTGGACCTTCGATGTTGAATGGGATTACATAATTCCACCTCTCGGATTAGATTAATACGCGCGATAGCCGTTTTCCATCCTCGTCCACAATCCGAATCGTTGCTTGCCTCTGTCCGTCTTGTCGACGGTTGTCTCCAAAGTCTCTGGCTGTTCCCAAATCCCAATACTGCCGTCTCCATCATTCTCTGACCCACGATACTTCTTCGGTGTGCCTCGCGATACACTAGTAGTCGCTTCTCCGGTCCTAATAAGTCGCCAGAACGCATGCATAGCCTCCATCAAATTCGCCTTTAAAACGAGCTTTGCGTAAATCTGAAGGCTTATTTCGCGATAGTCTGTGATGACTAACGGAATGTCGCGGGTTATGGTGCGAGGGTAACTACCATTTAGGATCATGCGCCCCAGCTCCGCTATGAAAGCGGAGGTTGGATAGTAGGACTGCGATGACGATGCGCTCCCCAGAATGGTCTCTCGTCTGAAAGCGAGATCGTCACCAACCCCAGAAACGGGGGGAGTGGTAGATTATTAGTACACATATTTTGCAAAATTGAAAGGTGGTGCGGCTGGCCCTCCGCACGCTGTCGAAAAAGATGCTCTCGAGATCCATATCTGGGAACGGGAGTGCGAGTTATCTGGATGATCTATCATCCTAGCCTCGTGGGCGGCCTGGCGGTGTGTCAAGGGAGGAAATAAGCTAGTCTTGTACTAAGATCGCCCACTGGACCGTCTTGGAACAAAGTACATGGGAGGGCAGTGCCACCATCGTAGCTCATTAGATATCGAAATGACAAACCTTTAGTGGCCAAGTGTGACAGCCAAGTGACAGCCCCAAAAGTGTGGAACATTATTCTTGACCTCGACAGTATGAGCATTCGTGAAAACCTCAGAAACCATCCAGTTACCAGCCATCCTCCAGCTGACCAGGAGGCATAGGAAATGTGAACAAAAGATATGTGTCGTTAATACTTCAAGACTCGGTTAGTCGGACCGATGTGACCCACCTGTGACTCCGGCGATCAAATGACTACAAAATTGCCACAAAACGAGACCACATTTTCTATCCCATTTCTTGTCACTCCAGCGAGCTCTAAAAATGAGGGGAATTCCTTTTTAAATAGATATTGTGTTGTAGATGATAAACTGTCTAATAAATACGACTCAAAAGTCACCCTATTCCGCAGAATAAATTCATTACCGAAAGTTTCAAATTTGCGACTGCCATGACGAGACTGGAGAAATGGTACGACATGAACACAGAAATTCAAAAGAGGCCTAGCGTTTCTGTTGGAATTTCAGGAGGCTGTGCGAGCATGCGCAATGCGCCCGATCTCCGGATTCAAGGTACATTCCCTATCTTTATTGTTCTTCGGGGTATTTTGCCTTTACCCCATTTTATTTTGTAGTCTACAGTATATATACAAGGACATGTATCATAGCTACCCATCCGTTTGTCCTCTGAAGAGATCAGGGACAACCGGAAATCATATCTTTTATCTTATCTCGTTGATGTGATCTCGCGAACGAGTACGCTTACCGATTTGATTTCAACAGTTTCTGTGACAGATGGATGAACGATATGCCTTAAGTACAAGACTAATCCCTAAATATGGCCCTTGTATTCACCCATGAGGCTTATTATCATCGATAGCGTGTACTACTAGTACCCACTGTGGCAATGATATGAAGCCCAAACAGCGTTAGAACCTGAAAATAGGCAGTACGTGTCACAGTGGCCGACGGTAATTCATGATAGGATCCGACTCAGCTGACTGCGCGCCCCTGGGGAAAATTGCGATACAGAAGGTGGCGGGACTGGCTCGGGGGCTGGGCGCGCCACTATATAAGTAGGCCGGGATTCGACCCTTTGAAAAATAAAAATCTCCTTGAAGATTGGCATGCGTAAGTGATTTCCGATTCTGACTGAAGGTGCAGTTCTCCACTAATATCAACTTTCAGGACCTGCTCAGCTATTCGTCATCACTGTCATTATCGGATTCGCCCCAACCTCTTCCGCAGTTAACTTCCACCAATGTCTTGTCTCTATCAACAACAACACGTCCCTCAAGGGAAAAATGGACAACCTCGGTAACCACCTCCCTCCGACATCGACAAATGCGACCGCCATATCATACGATTTGTGCGTCTCCGAGTGTGGCACTGGTCAGGAGCCCTTTCACTGGACGGTATTCTCTCAACAGTTCTGTATGTGGCTGGTTCCTTGGCTGGCCTTACTATCCCAATTGCCATTCGGAGCGAATGACAAATTCGATAATTTGGAGAGCGCGTTACTTACATTGGGATCTCCGGCCCTCGCAGCATATTCCCTCGCTTTGACAGTTCTCAATGGCCGATGGATCACCCAGTTGTTCTCAAAATACAGGTACCCAAACGCGAAACATGCTGTCTGGATATTGAGAAACTTGCAGCAGTCCCCCCTCTGAGTCGACACAAACAACGTGCTCCTCACATCGCTCATTATGCTCCCACAAAATGACGCGTGGTGGGAAGAACTGGTGGTTTGGCTTGAGTACCCGCATACCTGGTCCATATCCGTCGCCACATCCATCGCATGGGTGGCCTTTGCATATATATTCACTATCGTCCACTACCTTACACAACATGCTCAGAACACCAAACCCAACGGAGACGGAGTGGGATCCATAGGGCCTCTCTGGCTTTGGCTGCTATCAGTCGTCGTAGGATGGCTCCAACTCTCACTGATATGCGATTCCTTTCGACTCCATCGAGTGGTGGACAGGGCTAACTCCATTGCTCATGTCGCCAACTCAACTTCCCAACCCGTCAAAGCCAAAGATTCCTCGCGAAAGCGTGCAATTGATATTGAACGATCCGAACTCGATGAAGTGCGGTGGGATGAGCACTCTACACCTCCTATATACAACTATGCACGATTCCTCCCGTGGGTTCAAACTGTCATTGTTGTGTCCGATGCATTCGGGATCATCTGTGAGCGGGACCATCACCACGATCCCGTTGATCCCCAGACTAAGTGGCGGGATCGGAATTCTGAAGGTGGTGATGCTCTCACGGCTTTGCAGGTCGCAAATTATTCCATCCCGAGACCAGGGAGTGCATATCACCATCAAAGGCATACTAGATGGGGGCTGGATGGTTCAGCACTATGCCGCATGTTCGTTGCCTCAGCAATAGCGCTCGCTTTGCAGTGGGGTACGACTGGTGGGGCCGTCATTATTGTTTGGTTCACATCAACTTTCGGTGAGCACGTTGTAACTTTATCATCACTTCTCTGGTGCTCATTCATTGCTTAGGTCTAGGTTGCCAGTCAGTGTCATACCTCATCTACGGCGCACTCTCTACTCTGGTGTGGATGATGCTTCTCACTTCCAGCATCCTGACATATTATTCCACCAACGCTCCTTCCCACTCATTTCGAGGACATGTTATCCTGGTTCGGGTTGCTCGTTGGCTCTCCATCTTCCTTCGCCATTTTGGGAAAATGATAGCAGCATTTAATGCCGTATGGATCGTTGCCACAGGGTTGTTCCAATTCAGCGGCTTCTATAATCGGTGCTTCTGCAATAGTAACATTATGGCAGTCGGTAGGGATGCGGCGTACGTTATTATCTCTCTCGCGTCGGTTGAGATGGGCGGCGTGCGCACTGCACAGATCGGCGGTTTCTCTCTTGCTGCCGCTGCCTCGATAATCTTTGCAGTTTTTGTGGGCCTTTTCACCTAAAGGTCGCACACTCTGTGAATATCTCCACAAATACCTCTGGCCTCCAACGCTTGAGCCTAACATCTCATGAACGGCACTACCGGTACCCTTCCTCTTTCGACATCCATCAACATTCCCATCACTACTCATCACCGCCCATCAATTGGTGTCATGGCTATTCCCGACGCTGTCCGACGTTTGTGCTCGCTGGCGAACATATATTCCCTTCGTTTACCCTTCGTTTATCCATATACGCATCGCTTTTTTGCTATTATTAGGTTAACATAGGTGTTTACGCTAGTTTTACAGATGCTTTAATTTTATATCTATTTATTATGGCGAGTAAAAGTGTATATACTATGTGAGGGAGGTTATATGCTCTACTCCTCCATTTTGGACCATTCTTAAGTTTCTGAGACGTTGTTTGAGGGTCCCTTTGCAGCAGATAATCTTCCAAGTACGACCGGGTCCATATGAGTTTATTTGCCCCTGCCATGCTACGATGATACGATCAAAAGGGATATGGAAGAAATTCGGAAGCGAATATCCCACTAGTATTTTACGTTATCATGATTTTTTTCACACACTCTCCATACGTGGCTATACACCAGTTCTTTTTATCACCTCTTGATCACCTCGGCTGCTGCCTCCGTCTCTGCGTCTGTCTCTGCGATTCAGGTACACCCAAGTGTTCTGGATGCTTACCCAAGATATTCTGCGACGAACATTAACACGCGGCACGACGGGCTGACTGCAGATCTCGTGCTCTTACCAAATCCCTGCAAGGTTTTTGGAGATGACATCCTAAAGTTATCATAAAGTGTAATTCGCAGTGAAACAGGTATGTTTGATCGTTTATCCTCGATATTCAAAACTACACCACCTTAAGTTCGCAGGAGACAGGGACCATACGGTGAAGATCACCGACCCTTCATGTACTCCATACGAAGTCCCAGAGTCGGTTCTTCCACGTACAAAAAGCAAGGTCACGGCCAACGCCCATTCAGCCGCAATGAAATTCAACTATACCACCTTGCCATTCTCGTTTTCTATCTCTAGAGCCTCGACCCACGAGGTGTTCACGACAGCAGGTCACCCTCTCATCTTCGTAGTATCTCCGTGTCAAAACCAAGTTACCATCCAATCCAAACATATACGGTCTTGGAAAGCACACTAATCCCCTCCGCCTTCCAACAGACAACGCGTCTCTCACCCTTTGGTCACGCGATACCTTTGGTATCCCTACCGGGACAAATTTATACGGAAACCGTCCAGCAGACTTCGAATACCGCAACATGGGCACTCACTGAGTCTTGGTGCTAAATTCTGACGGTATGGGCATCAAACTCACCAAGGGTGGTTCTAGCGCGTCGGCGCTGGAATATGACGTTATTGGTGGCGTTCTTAATTTTTATTTCTTCGCCGGAAGCGAGACGGATCCCACTGAAGTGGCGAGGCAATACACAGAAGTCTCCGGCTTGGGTTCCACCAGTGCCAATTTGGATACCAGAGGACGTCCTATCTTTCTTTCTCGCTTTCGTACTTGGACCTTGGCTTCTAGGTTTTGTCGATGTCGCTCAGGTCATTTCGAAATATGCCGCGGCCCAAGTTCCACTGGAAACCATGTGGACCGACATCGGCAAATATCCCTTTTATCCACTTATTCTCACAATTTCCACAGACTATATGGATCACAGACGAATCTTTACTGTAGATCCGAACTATTTCCTCCTCGTAAGGATGCGGGAAATAGTTTCCTATGTACCTACATGTATATTCACATGACCAACATTACGGTGAGCCCCTTTGTACTACTCCCAAGACTACTCCATGTCTCAATGATTCTCGTGCGCAGTATTGATGACGGATCCCGCAGTGGCGTACCTTCCGGGAGAAGGGTACGCTCCATACGACAACAGAAAGGCGCTTGATGTTTGGTTAAAAGCTTAAAATGGAAGCGAAAGTTTAGGTGTCGTCTGCCCTGGTATGTGTTTGAACTGTTGTCACCCTGTTCGAATTTGACAAAGACGTGAAATAGGTGTATCTGTTTACCCTGGTAGCTATTTTTGCTTTCGTTTCAACCAAAGCGTGTTCTAATCTCTCGTTCCGACATTCTGCAGACTGGTTCCATCCTCGCATTCAACAGTACGTTTCCAGTTCTTAATGTCGAAAAAAAAAAAAAAGGTTACAATTAAGGAGAGCCAAAGGAACCTTGAATAATAGGTCCTGGGCCTCTGAATTTGAATCGTTCTACAGCCCTAAAACTGGGATCGACATAATCGAACACTCCAATCCCTTAGATTATCTGCCGATTCACGCTCTCCAGCCTTGTAATCTCCCATGCGACGACCCATTCCAACAAGTTATCGAACAGTCTATGCCTCCTCGTGCAAACCCTCCTCTGGACCCTAACACCCCAATTTTCGGTGACTCCGTATCAAAGATGGCCAAGCGTTGGCCAAGTGAGGATTATTTTTCCCCACCGTACGCCATCAACAACGCTGCGGGTGCTTTGTCGAGCAAGACCTTTATACGGAAATTCTTCATCGTACTCAACCCCCAAACTAACTGTTTTACATCCAGACGAACGTCAAACACGCCAATGGGTTGTTGGAATACAACACCAACAACATCTTCTGAACGACGGTGTCCGTTGCGACGCGTGAAGCCTTGCTGGCCCATCGTCTTGGGAAACGTACTTTATTCGTCACTCGCTCGAACTTCATCGGTGCTGGTGCACATGGTTGGGAAGTGGTTAGGCGATAATGTCAGTCTGCAGGACTACTATCAGTTCTCGACTGCTGGCATCTCGGATTTGCGTCGATCTATCAAGTTCCGATGGTAGGAAGTGATGTCTGCGGGTTCGGTATGTTCTCTTTTGTGTGTTTCATACTTGAAGTTGATAAGGCATCCTCTCTAATCAGGTAGACACACAACCGAGAATTTGTGCGCTCGCTTGGCCGTGTTGGGCGCGTTTTGTCCTTTCATTCGTAATGTAAAAATATCTTTTTTGCAGCAAGAAATCGTCTTGACGCATTTGTCTAGCATAATATCGACAATGCCAGTGGCATCAGTCAAGAGTTCTACATCTGGCCATGTGTCGCTCAGGCTGCCCGCAATGCCATCGATTTTCGGTACGAATCGAGGTTGATCTGGTTTTGTGTTCCTTCTAAACCGTTCGTTCCTTTCCCAGATACCGATTACTTGACTATTTCTACCCGGTTTTCCACCAATCTCACGTAGATGGAACCCCCGTTCTATCCGCTCTGGTTCAAATATCCAAGAGATTCCAAATACCTACTACGCCATTGACCATCCGTTCTTCTTTGGCGACTCTATCCTCGTTTCTCCTGTCACAAACGACGATGCTACATCTGTCTCTATGTACCTGTCTCAGGATGCCTTCTACGACTTTGTAACTTTGGCTCCTGTCCCAGGCGTCGCATCGAATATCAACCTAGGGCCAACCTCACGCAAATACTGTTTCAAATCAAAGTGGAGTTGTTTTACCTCTCCGTACTCAATCGGCGATGACGAAGGCACTGAGGAAGAATGATTTCGAGTTCATCGTGGCGCCGAACGATGGTGGGGAAGCTTCGGGGTCTCTCTATATCGATGATGGAGAGTCGCTCGTCCAGGCAGCGTCTACACGAGTGGAGATGTCGTTCAAGAAGTGGGAACTTAAAGGATAGCTTTAGATTCGCAACGTGTGTGAATGTCTCCCGGATTCGCTTCGTTGGGATGAATTTGTCGTCCCAGTTGGTGGGAAGACCACGGGCGCATCACAGGTTTCATATGATTCGGAAAACAAGGCGTTAGTATTGGGAAACCCTTTGTGAAAGGTTTCTCCGTGCAGTACCCCAGTTTGCTTCACACTGAGTTCAAGTCGTTTAAGTTAGCTCAAGCATAATAAGTGAAGTAACGCTCGAGTTGTTATTATTCCTAAGTTCATTGGAGCTCCAACGGCATGTGACTATGTTGAATTCCTGACGCCGAAAAAGAATTGAACAGCTGCTTCCTCTCTCCTCCTTCCATCATGCAGTGTCCAAGCTGCCGCATGCCAATGCAGATGTATAGCCGCTGAACTAGATTGAATGTGAAAAGTAAGTCAGTTGCTGGTCCTCAACCGGTGGCAGCGAAAACGAGCACGGTGGCAGGCATGTTTGCATCGTCGAAACCCTTCCACAAGATCATTCGCACCACAGTACCCAAGACGAGGCGGTGAGATCCCTACCGCCGCCCTCGTCATCCCCATGCCTTTCTATAATCCCAGTCACACTGGCAGCACCCTAGCACGACCCAGCGCGATCCCCACCGCTGCCTCGGTTGCACCTATTCCCTTCTGTGGCTCCGTTCGCGAGGCCAACACTTTGGCAGGAGCCGGCGTAACCCCCACCGCCATCCTCCCTTGCCTAGATTGTGCCTATGGCCTTCCGTGGCTCCGCTAGCGACATTGATGCACCACCAGTAGGCGTAATCGCTCCACTATTATGCAGTTTTTCCGCCTGATTTTATGTTGTAGGCGGTGAGTCTTATATTCTCCCTTACACGATCTCATTCCATTCCAGGCCAAACACTCATTCATCTAATCTTCAGTCACTTCGTCAGGCACATGCTACCACACGTCCCGGCGATGCATGTGGATCCTTGTTTGAGGAAGGGAGAATGTGAAATATTCAGACGCTCGGTGGTTCCGATCCTTCACAAGGATTGGCACCGCAAGGGCTCGCTGTTCCGCTTCCTCAATCTGCGTGTGCGAGTCTTTCGTGTTTCATGCCTCCCTTTTGCGAAACTGATTCATTGTTCAGATCTATGTCAGGCCCAGGGCCGGAAAGCTCAGACCGAGACAATGGTTCGGATTCATAACATCCGCAACACATCCGTGACATTATGCCTCTTGAAGCGAAAGGGCGAGCTTTGGGACGCCGCGAGTATAATGCCCACCGTTATATAGGGTTGTATCTAGTTCAAAATACATTGATTTGCTGTGAAAAGCCTGAATTTAGAGCACTCCAAAACTCAGCGCTGAAATGCTGAATTGCTGTGTATAAGTATCCATCCGGGCCCATAAGGCCTATAGAAATCTTCTGAAACTGATAGAGTACCCGGAAATCTGGCAGTCTGATATCCACATATGGCCACATGGGCGGGTATATTTTTTTTTCAGGTTTTCCGCGAACCTTCGCATTGCTTAACTGGGACTTACTCAGATTGCCACTGGTACGTATCCGTATCATTCCTACCTAGTTTGGTACGTGATTCTCTTGCCTACCAAGGCATTGTTATGATGCTCGATGGCACATGATACTATTTTAAGCTTTATTACCGCGAGGCCAACTTTCATGTGCGGGCTGAGACCTAGGAACACGGCGCTAAGCGCCCAAAGGACAATGCTACCGAGTCGACGAGGCTTATCTGGACCTTTGAAATCGTAAGGGGAGTGAAGGTGTTATGTATCGTAAGTAAACCAGACGAGGAAGCTGAAAAGGGTTGTAATTGAGAAGGCTTTATGTAATATTGTACTGATATGACCAACTCTTCGTTTTTTTTTTTGAAAAATTTCTCGCCGAGATGGCCGAAAATTTTTCTTTTGAATTAAGACGAATATAAATAAAAAAATACTTGGTTTGCCTCTGTGACCTGTGACGCGAAGAGTTGGTCATATCAGTACAGTAGCCATCCCAAAAACGTCACCGCCTGTTGTCCAAAAAAAAGAGCAAGTGATCGCAGGCCGCCAATGATCAGATGATATGAAATGTGATAGATATCACTTAGCAAGTACAGGATCAAGGAAGCATACAAAAATATAGCATAAGAAAATAAATTAAGAAGGTAAACGTGTTGCGATGGCACTGTCCACAAGAAGGCACGCCCACGTGACAGGTCACATGGGTGTTTCCAAAACGAATATACCTACGGCGATGAAGTCTGTGTTTTACTCCGCCCTAAAACCGCGCTAGAACTTCGGACTTTGGCTTTACGATATAGCATAAGTCAGGTAAGGCCGCTTGTTCCAAGCGGCAACGCCCGCTACCTTCATACATACAATATTAAAATTGAAGGCGACATTGAAAGGTATATATAAGTACAAGGTGATGGTAAGGTGTTGTACACAAAGAAGAAAAGAGGACATAAATCTGTCAAAGGGATGTATCAGTTGAGACATAAGCAATGGGTAGCAGAATATTATGAAAGACGGTTGTTGCTGACATGAGATACCAAGGTCTGCCAGCAAGGAAGCAGAGATATATGATTGAAGCAGCTGTGGATCATACTGTGCAAAAGGAGCACAGGTCGAAAGATTATAGACATAGGAAAATGCGAGTCGGACAGTGCGAGAGCAGATAGAAGAGAAGAGTAAGCTGATCCTTATTCGGACTCCTCAGTGTTCATGCCAGTCTTCGGAAAGATAGAGCGCAATATGCCGACCTATCGAAGTGATCGAAGTGATTGTCTGATTGACAGACGGCGGACACGGCATCTCGAACTCAAGCCAAAAAAATTTTCCGACTACAATGGATTATGGCATGACTGATGGTGGGCACGCTGCTATATAATCCTGGATTCAAGCCTTCGAGAATGGACCATCCCAGTGGAAGTTGTCATGCGTAAGTGGTTCCCGATCTGCATTAAGTTGCGGTTCTCCGCTCATATCACTTTCAGGACCTGCTCATCTATCCGCCTTCGCCCTCTTTGTTGGATTCACCTCAACCACCTCCGCAGTTAACTTTAACCAATGTCTTGACTATATCAACAAAATGATCATCGACGGGAAAACGGATAACCACGGTATCCTCCTCCCTCCATCGACATCAAATGCGACTGCCATAACGTACGATTTGTGCGTCTCACAGTGTGGCGCTGGCCAGGAGCCTTTTCAGTGGACATCATTCTCTCAACAGTTCAGTTCGTGGCTGCTTCCTTGGCTGGCGTTACTTTCCCAATTGCCATTCGGAGCAAATGACAAGCTCGATAATTTGGAGAGCATGTTGCTTACATTGGGATCTCCGACACTCGCAGCATATTCCCTCGCTTTGACAGTTCTCAACGGCCGATGGATCTCCCAGTTGTTCTCAAACTACAGGTACCCAAACGTGAAAAATGCTGTCCGGATATTGAGAAGTTTGCAGCAGTCTCCCCTCCGAGTTGACACAGACGATGTGCTCCTCGCATCGCTTATCATGCTCCCACAAAACGACGAGTGGTGGGAGGAACTGGTTGTTTGGCTTGAGTACACGCATACCTGGTCTATATCTGCAGCCACATCCATTGCGTGGGTGATCATCGCATATATATTCACTATCAGCGATTACTTTTCACAAGGCGTTCAGAACACTTTCAGTGTTAACGGACCAGGAGTGGGGTCTCTCTGGCTTTGGCTCTTGCCAATCGTCGTAGGGTGGCTCCAACTCTCGCCCAAATGCGACTCGAATCGACTCCGTCAAGCAGTGGATAGAGCTAACTCCATTGCTTATGTCGCCAACCTAACTTCCCAACCAACCAAAGCCATGAATATCTCGAGAAAGCGTGCCATTAATATTACACGATCCGAACTCGACGAAGCGCGGTTGGACGAGCGCTCTACACCTCCAATATACAATTATGCACGATTCCTTCCGTGGGTCCAAGCTGTCGTTGTTGTGTCCGATGCATTCGGCATCATATGCGAACGGGACCATCACCACGATCCAGTCGTCCTCGAGACTGAGTGGCGGGATCGGAATTCTGAAGGTGGTGACGCTCTCACCGCTTTGCAGGTCGCAAATTATTCCCTCCCGAGACCAGGCAGTGTATATCACCATCCAAGGCATAGATGGGGGCTGGATAGTTCAGTACTATCCCGCATGTTCATTGCCTCAGCAGTAGCGCTAACTTTGCAGTGGGGCACGACGGGTGGGGCCGTCATTATTGTTTGGTTCACACCAACCGTCGGTGAGCAAATTTTAACTTTATCATCACTTATCTGGAGCTGAAACTTTCATTACTTAGGTCTAGGTTGCCGGTCAGCGTCATACATCGCCTATGGCGTACTCTCTACTTTCGTGTGGATGATGCTTCTCATATCCAGCATTTTGACATATTATTCGACCATAACTCCTACCCACTTTCAAGGACCTGCCATCCGGCCATTCCAGGTTCGGATAGCTCGCTGGCTGTCGATCTTCCTTCGTCGTTTTGGAAAGCTGACAGCAGGATTAAATGCTGTATGGATCATTGCCATGGGGTTATTCCAGTTTATCGGCTTCTATGATCGGTGTTACTGCAATAGCAGCGTTATTGGGCTCGGTAAGCATGCGTACAATATTATCTTTCTCGTATCCGTTGAGATAGGGAGCATGCGCACTGCATGGATCGGCGGTTTCTTTCTTGCTGTTGGAGCGGCCATCATCTTCGCAGGGTTTGTGACCCTTTTCATTGACCCACCACTCCCACCATAACACGGTAATCCGCCTTACATCCCCATTGTATTGTGAGGATACCTTCTTAGCCTTATACCATACGCGACTTCCCGGCTTAATACCTTCTTGGCATTAATTGTAGACAGTATAGAGATGATCGTGCCTCTTTCAAATGTGTGCCAAACACTGAATCCAAATGAAGTGGCAAACAGATTCATCGTAATAGACTACTAGCCCTTCCTTCCTTTGACGTATCAGTGCGGGATCGAATGATCACTGGTGATGATTTTCATGCAATTACTTTGATAACGTACGATGAAAAGTAAGCCTATAAATGATCATTCTATGGATAAGCTAGGCCTCGTCACACGCAGGCGACGTCTAACTTTGTGCCATTGGATGAAGAAATCAAACTCCGAGTGCGAAGGAATCACAAAGCCGGACCTCTATCGGCGACAAGTTCCAGTCACTACCACTAGCACCCAAACCATCATCCATACAATCCTCCAGATACGTTTTAGACACCGAAAGATTCGGACGAGGGACTGTGGCACGAGTGGGCTCGTCATGAAAGACTCCGTCAGCACTCCTTGTCCCCTAATATTCACTTTGTGGCAATTAATGTGGGTGGTTGAAAAAAATCGAGTACATCAAATATTTTACATTTTCTTTTTCGGAGCTGGAAACCGGTAACATTATTTCTCAACTTATGCAAGTATACCTGGTCATCACGAACACGAACGAACAATATAAGCACCCAAACCCAGAAAAAACAGTATCACCATCACCATATCCCTCAATCCGAATCACTGTCGTCGTACTCATCAACACCCATCCCCCCCTCCCACGCTTCCCTATCCACATAAGGTCCCCATTCAACGCCCTCCCCAATCCCAACGCCCAACCTAACACCCACAAACTCCAAATCATTCGCGCACCTCACCAACTTCCTATATCCAAGGTCTCCACCTTCCTCTCCCTCCTCATGATCGAACGTATCCTCAAACGTCCCATCCCCAAGACACGACTGCTCCCTCGCAATATTTACCGTCGCATCCAGGACGTATTCCACCTTGCCCCCTTTTCCAAGATAAAAGTTGACGGCGCTGGGCTCAATATCCATCGCGGCTTGCATGACCGCATGAGGCGTGGGTATGCCGGTGGGTGTTCTGAGGACGTGAGCGATGGCGTCGAAGATGGTGGAAAACCCGATATAGAAGGTTTTGTATATTTCGCGCTGTAAGGCGGGGGGAAGGTACTCGAGTGCGGGGTGGAGGAGCTCGGCGGCGGAGAGGGGTTGGCGGGGTTTGAAGGAGGAGAGCTCCATATCGAGCATGTCATGTTGGATTTCTGCTTGGGCTGGATACGAACAAACGAACAAAAAAAAAACCGTTAGCCCGATTTTAATAATTTATCTCTTAATTAATGCTCACCTAGAAGCTGGAACCTCATCCTAGGCGACAACCACCCATCAGTACACATCCCACACGTACACCCGAACTTCCGCTTCTTGATATATTCTCCTTCCTCATCGGCCACCAATGGCAACCCCATCGCCTTTTTCAAAAGATACTCGCAACTTAACGCGTCATCCGAGTATCCCCTCCAAACACCCACCAACGTCTCCATAGATTCCTTCGTCGAGCGCATAGAGATCTCCAACCCCTCAAGAGGCGTAATACCGTCCTGATTTTGGCTGTCTTGTAAATCCTCAGCGATCCCATGAGGATCGAGGGACAACAATGTACGGAGAGCGTGTGCATTGTCGCTTCCAGCGGCTATATGCACTGGGGTGAGCCCATAGACATCGCGCATGCGCACGTTCCCGGCGTCGGCCTGGTGCGAGGCGAGGATAATCGGAGCGATGGAGGGAGATTTATTGATCCCGATTGCGCGGTGCAGGGGGTACTTGGCGCGTATTTCCGCTGGGCTGAGATTTGTAGCGGTAGAATTTGTGGATTCAAACTCTATGGAGGGGGTTTCAGGATCGGCCGCGACGGCGAGTTTACGTGAGGCGTGAGATGGGTCGGGGGAGTAGGCAAGGAAAGGGGTAAGCCCGATGCGGCGGAAGCCGTTCTGGGAGAGAAAAGAAGATAAGTGATCGTGAAAAAAAAAGAGGAAAAACGGAGAAGAGTGTACTTTGCGATAAAAGGCAACCCCAGCCGCCTGTTTTCGCATCCATTCGGCCTTGTCAGCAGTAGGTCCAATTGGAGTTGGCCAACAGAAAGCGTGGCTGTTATATCCCATATGAGACGAACTCAGGATCCTCTGAAGGAGCCACGAGCCAACACCACGCCCCCTAAACTAGATAGAAATAAGTAACCCACAAAAAACGAAAGAAACAAGAACACACCTCTTCCTTAACCCTCACATCCTGGATATACAACATATCCCCAGCGTTCAACTCGGTGCCCCAGCACCCTGAGCCGCTTTTCGCTCCGCCATCGACCAGCCACGGACGAATATTACTGTATTTGTCGAACAAACCCACGGAGAACTCGTGCAATTCCTGGCTTTCGTCGTCCATAATCTCGAGAAAGTCGCTGGTGCTCTTGAACCGCATGCGGACAATGACCTTTAGACAGTGTGCGGTGGCGAGTTCGCCGAAGTCAGGGTGCGTCAGTGTGGCGCTGAGGTACTGCAGCGTTTCTGGGTTCTCGTAATGTTTTTTGGTGCGAAATTTTGGAGTGCATTCGGCGAGGTTGAGCGTGGTGGACATTTTTTGAGTGGTAGTGGTTGGTGGTTGGGGTTGTGAAACTGAGAGAGGCCTGGGTTTCGTTTTTTCATTTTCTTTGACGTCTGGACAGACAGGTAACCTTCGACTGACGAAGTTCGAACAACGTCACCGAATGAGATTACATAATTCTTCGGATTAGATCTAAGATTAGATATGAACATACACGCTCGTCATCGTCCGATTCCGCAATCCTAATCGTTGCTCAACGATTCTGCCGTCTCCAACATCCTTGGATCTTTAGCGTCCTAGTTTGACGCTCGACGTTGGTCATCACGAAAACTATTATGATTCGCAATCGTTTATCCTGGCCAAATCCCAGCGGTGTAGCGGCCTGGAGTGATGACCCGTTTATCGTGTATGGTTAGGAACCATGTCATGTCAATCGTCCCTTTCGCATTGTACCACACCAAATAAATACATCCCTTCCGCACGATCCTTGAGTCCCTCGGCTTGTACCCCTCCACCCCTTCCTGGGACACCACATAAAAACTACTTCCCCCCATTTTCCCCCACCGCGAAAATAAGAAAATAAAAACCCAGAATCCGCACAATCCATCTTTTCGACTTTCTACACTTCCAACGACAACGACCAGCGCCTCGTCCAACGTATCCAATATATCTTCCACGAGACAGGGGATATGCTTTTGCCGCCACCGTACTCAGGGGTTTGGAAAACGCGCTCAAGGCGGAAATGCCCATAGGCGGGGATGAGAGACGTGTCTTTTTCACGGCCCGATGCTCAACATGACAGTTTTTACAAGTTACCCGTCACAATGCACAAAAAAAGGTTCATTCAAGCCTGGCTATGTTTCTTGGCTGTGCGTCTGTCAATGCTTGGCATCAGTCCCAACGTTCGACCATTTCCGGAGGCACAAACACAGCTTTATGTTTCTATTCGACCAGTCCCAAAACATGCACCTTCTCTCGGAACTGATTTTCTAAATCTGGGTCCGAGCGGGGTGAGATTGGGACAGGTGCTCTCCCCCCGTATCCTTTCCTCGATATAATTCTGACTCCTTATCTCACAGACCAAAGAACGATACCGCTAATTTAATCAATGTGAGGCTGTGCGGACATGATGGTTAAAGGTTAGTTAAGTCGCCCCTCATTCCACTCTCACTCATCACCAACTGTCTACAAATACTTTATCAAAATGGCACTCAAACCTGACTCTGTATCAATCTGTATCCAATACCCTGTCTGCGGAGAACCTATCAGAGTCCGGGAACGAAGTTGCTTCCGGTTGGTCTTGTTCTCGGACATTTAGGACCGTACTCATATGACCTATCAGGTTCAGACGAAGGTAGCGCAACCTTGTACCTTGCAAGTCCCAGGATCCACACCCCTGTTGGTTAGCCTTTTCTCCTCGATATCCCTGACGTTGCTCATTTATGCGCTATTACTGATTAGTTCCCGATACTGAGGGAGTATCAACTTTTCGTGCCAGAGCCAATGATGTGTGCTTCCTGGCTGGTACCTTTGTCATGTTAGTGTGGCCTTGGATATTCCTCGCCATAGTTTGGGCTTGGCCAGGGGGTGGTGTACAGATGAGTGGCCACGTCGCAAGGGTAGTAAAAAACTACCCCCAGAAAATTAGCTTCTTCATAACGCTCCTCGGAAACATCGTCAGCATCATCATCGGCATCATCTTTTCCACTGCGGTTCTTCGTTTTTCACAGGAATGGGCCACAGACAAAAACCAGGTCACGGTCTTCCACGTTTCATTGTTATCAGCTTTTAGGAATCAGAGCTGGCCCTGGGGAATAAAAGACCATAAATATCTACTCCTCCGAAACAGGTGGTTGTCTGTGGTTTTGGCAGGAGGTTGTATAGCTGCCTTTGCTATGGTGCCATCAGGCACGACGAGTCTTATAACTCCGGTCTCATTCCATCGAACGTGGAATCTCACAGGAACTGAGCTCGACTCCTCATCAAACGCCGACTGCGTCCAGTGGTTCATAGAGAATGACTTACACACCTTGACGAGTTTGTACTATGGTTTCCAATATTCGACAAACTTTGATAGGAACGATCAGAATCAGCTGGTCGTTTTGCTAGAATCGGGTCGCAACAGCGTCAGTCGACAACATAAAATCATCCATAATTAACCTTGTTTGACGAATCCATCTCTACAGATCCAGTCTTTGTTTTCAAACAATTCAGAAATTCTCATTTTAGGACAGCTTGGTGCAAAATCTTCTCTCCGTTTCTTAGGACCTCCTCGCGGCGTCTTACCTATTGGTCCCAATGGCATTCGTGGCTTAGACAAACTCCCGCCCCCGCCGCTCATAAGCACACTCCAGCCCTCTCCTCTCTCGGATGCAGAGACAAATCCCGCGATACTTTCATACAATTACACCCTTAATCATCAAGGCCTCGCAAGTGGTATCAGGTGTATGAATGACACACAAAGTCCTATCAGGTTTTCGGCAGTCGCCAACAACACCCTTTTGTTGAACGCCCAAGGCTTTTGCAATGAGACCGGACTCGCTGATTTTCTAGATATACCCATAGAGGACCATATTGTTCCTATGGTGGGACACGCCTCAGATATTCTAACACTCTGGGCATGCAAGTCTTTACCGACTGGAGAGCAAGACACGCATTATTACATCTATTTACGTGAACTTGGCTCTTATTTTGGGGGGGGTAATCTCAATATCAGTTGCGCTGTTTCTCCAATACAACCTGCCATATTCCCGGTGACGTATCAGTCCAGCTCTCGTGTTTTCTCGACACAGGAACCCAGTGCAACCTCTGCACCTGCGATCAATTCCGACTTCATCGAGAGGGCGATATTGGCATTATATTTGGCAGTATACCTAGCTCAGACTGCAACAGTGAATCTGGTAGCCGATTCCGTAGAAGCTCTTGGGGTCCAGGCTGGACTATACGAAGAAAGTGGGCAATACCTACTACCGTTATACGAAGCGATGATACAAGGCATCCTAGTGGACGAGGTATGTACTGCGAGTAATTCCTCACGTCCATTACTCATGGTCATTCGGCAGCTTACATACATGCGGTACTCATATTCGACAGCTTCCGCGAATGACTTCTACTCGTCGCCGCCTGCATCTTGTAATCGCACAGTGACCGGAGTGTTGAGCACTGAGGTAACTGGTTGGGTGGGGAAGCCGGTGCATATCGGGTTTTTGATGCCAATGACGATCATCAACCTTTCTTCCTTGATCATCGTGTTGATCTCCATAACAAAGGCTAAGAGGGGTTGCCATGAATTTGATCTTACCGATCCCAGGTCACTTGTCTCCGCTGAGCCTAGTCTAGATGAGAGTGACCATAGTGGATGGGCGGATGGCGTGTCGTATCGCTCAAGAGAGGTGCGTGAATGTCAGATATGATTCAGATTCTGGTCACTGAGATTAATTAGTCGGTGGTGTTCCAGCGGGCAACCAAAAAGGCCTCCAAATGAGCTCAAAGTCCGACCAGGACCAACGGTGTTCCCTCGAGCTCAAGTTTTCATGTCCCATAACTGCAGACATACAATCCAATGGATATGTAGCTTGCTATCTTCTTTCAAAATTCCATCTCTACAACTTCTCAATTCACGAGCGTGCAACCCAATTTTTTCTTCTCTTTCATACCTTTCTCAATATGAATAATTATTCTTCAAGACTTCGAAGTTCAAACGTACCTTATATATCGCTCAATCAAGCCATTCTTCTTGCCATATAATCCTTCTGTTTTTATATTCTTGACCTTGACCTCGTGTAGAGGTCCCAAAAGATGTTCCAGCTCTTTTAAATTTGTCGCATCTTGCAACGGCATGTGTGTAATATCTCATTCCTTTCCCAAATGACGACGATGAGCTAAGTAGGAGCACACATGGCCGATTAGATTACTTAGATGCGCACACGTGATCTCCACTCGTCGGCCGCTCTTGCCTCTTTCCATTCCGTATTGGTCATTTGGCTTCCACCAGTGCCGATTTGGATACCAGAGTTCGTTCTACCTTTCTTTCTCGCTTTCGTATTTGGACTTTGGCTCTCAGATTTTGTGAATGATGCTCAGATCATCTCGAAATTACGAGTCCTATTATTGATCTGGACTGGTCCAGGTGTTAACGGATAACGAGCCGGCAAACGCCGCTTTTTATTTTTAGCAATCCGCGTTCTTTGGTGTTCTTCGGTGAGTCAACATCAATGTCGTCTCTCTTGCTCGCTCTGTGATCATCGATGCCGCCCTTCCCTCCTCGTCCCCTCGTCATTTATTATCACCCCGGGGTCCATAATATTTGTGTGCTGGTAAGGTTTTCATCTTTGTCCTTTAATTTCCTAATTGATCTTGTCAAGTTGTCTTTCTATGCCCACTAGCGTTTTGCTCTGCAGGCGTAGTGACGATTCGCTTGCGTCTTTTCCACCCTCCGCAAATGGAAAGAAGGTCCGAGACGAGGTGTGGCGAGGGAATGATTTATGGGTTATGTTAGAGATAGTACGAATAAGTAAGTAAGCAGGTAAACATGTTGCGATCACGCTGTCCCTCCCCAAGAAGGCACGCCCACATGACGCGTCGCTTGGGTGTTTCCAGTGCTGGTATGCCTGCCCGCAGAGACTCATCAGCGCTTATAGGACTATCAACTGCCGCAAGTACTGATATGCTAATTGGGATTTTTCCGACAATCAAACAACTCCAACGCCCTCTCCTCCGCCGAAATTCGATGAGTCGATGGTATAACACGAATACACTCCTCTCCAACCCCCTCCTCTCCAGGCTGTTCAATTGTGGTGTCAGCACCAACTGGAAGCAAGAGCTTCTTCCGTATGAAAGTCCACCCCGGCAGAGCCTCAGTTTGGAAGTCTATCACCACGCATGGGACAATGTTCGTGTAAATTGGGACCAGCTCCACCTTCTTTCTGGGAAAATATCTGGGAAAATTAGAAAATCTGGAAGTTTCCCGATCGCCAACACTTGTTCCCTCGTTCTTTACCCCATCGACCTCCGTGACCCACAAGGAAGAAACCTTAACAGTCATGTCCATTGGCGGCGTTCCTTCGTTTTTTTGACCTGGATGGTGGAAGTCGACGATGGGCAAGTCCAGACTATTACTAGGGAGCTTCAAGCTACCGAGGGATCCCTTGTCGCTTCCGAAGTATGTCCATTTGGCGGTATTTTCTTCATTCCACGCTATTATTTGCTTCCGGAATCGCGTCCATTCGGAAATCGTTCCCACTTCCATGCCATCGTTGCGACCAAGGGAAAGGTTAACTCCGAAGGGATTTGTGACGGAAGCTTTGAGAGCGGCAGACCTTGAGGTCTGAGTGATCTCCTTGTTGTTTTGGCTATGGTGCCATGTCTGGAGCAACCTTATGCCGGATTTAGACATAAGTTATGCCAAATTGAGACGCCTTCCAAAACAGACATAAGGTCATCCCAATGCGGCATAAGCAATCTAAATATGGCATAA
>Ga0307513_10003761_pt1 | contig 20478 bp, 21 predicted proteins | sample 15_EM_MG_FD_202174 | JGI IMG/M metagenome (GOLD analysis project Ga0307513, IMG submission 202174) | Populus trichocarpa ectomycorrhiza microbial communities from riparian zone in the Pacific Northwest, United States - 15_EM | ecosystem: Host-associated > Plants > Roots > Unclassified | place...
TCTCAGCTAATTTGATAATTTATTAATCTCTTTCCAGCACCAAAATCACCATTACCGATCGCAGAAACCGACTCGGAGAAGATATTATTGAGGCTGGCGAGTGTCAAAAGTCATGGGCTCAAGCTGGTCTCATTCCATTCCAAGATGCTTCCACCATCACCGCTACTTTGGAAGAACTTGAGAATCACGCGTTAAATATGGAAGTACGACGTGTTGGAGGCTGTCTTCCTGTTGAACCTTCCGGAGCTGAACGAGAATCACAGATTAAGGAGGAAAAGTAAGGTTGGGTGGGCCGGGATACGCGTTTTTGGTTTTTGGTTCTGGTTTTACAGTGTGTAGTGGATAGTGGGCCATACTGGACTAGGAGGCTACTGGTTGGAGGCGGGAGGAGATAGGGGCGAGAGAGAGAGAGAGGAGAAGTCTCAGACTACTAGTGGTAGTGGTGTATGGCAGGCAGGCAGGCAGGCAGGAAGGTAGGAGTGGGGAAAAAGTTATGAGAAACTATTGCGGGGAATGTTTGTGGGGAGTGGTTCCGTGGGAAGATGTATGGAACAGTTGTGGAAGATTGGGGGGAATGCTCATCATGCTAGTGGTTTTCGTTTCTCTTCTTAGAACCAATTTCATGCCGCCTGCTTTTCTACTGTTTTTTCTTATGATTTCAACTACCACTGTTAGATAGCTGGCCAATCTGAATTCCAGTGGTGGCAGCATTAGGGGAGAAAGGGAAAGACATGTGAAGGTTGGATAACCGAGAAGCTGACAACCTTTTTGAAGCCCACTTCTCACCAAATCCTATTATCTACAACCTACAAATTACCGGTAGGCCATTCTCAGGCCAGTCCAGTCCGTCCAGTCCGGCCACTTTCCCTGACTAGACTGCCTAGTCCACAATCACACATCTGGACGGCCTGGCCTTGTGCGGACGGCCTCCAGTCCTCCCAGTCCGGTCTGGCCCGTTGCGAACACTGGTCCCACCACACTTGCATGCAAGTATCCCAGAACACCACAAGTTCCCTTACCCCGCACCTTATTAGGCCTCCAATTTATTTCTCCTTCTCACAGAATACGGTAGGCAGAAAAGCATCCCCACCTGACTATGGTATTCATTTCCCCTTTAGAGTTAGTCTAACTTTAGATATTAAGAAATATTTGTACTATTTTTTATTCTTTCCAAACAAACGGCATTTAATGTATGGTGCCACGGCGGGCAAATGGCTTGGGCGGTGTCCACGTGGGCAGATGCGGAATAGTCGCACTGAAAGCCCCAAATTGAAAAAGTTTATAAAAAATACATAAAAAAAGGTGAGCAGAGCTTCTAAGCTTTAATCCTAAATGCAGTCCCCGCATGCCAATCCAGAATATATAAGAGCCCCACTGCTCCCACTATCGGCCTGAGTCCATATTGGACCTCACAAGCCTACAACCAGGACTCTTATAATCCCCCGACGTACAAAGTACCCCCACATTCCTCTCTTAACACTTAACACTTCACACTTCACACCAACTTGAACACCTCAGCGCCATGTTCCCACCTGGGCGCGGTAACGACAACATAGACCCAGGCGACATTTATCTGATCAGCGTGTTCGGTACGAACCAAATGATCACAGTAGCAGGAGAAGACCTTTGTCTCAGGGAATATCAAGAGGGTCATCATGACCAAATGTGGATCTGCGAAACGAACTCAGATCAGCGAATTGGCATGCGAAATAAACGCACAAAGTATTTCCTAGGCCGAAAGGAATACAACAAGCTTAAATGTGTTCACTCCCATCTCGATCTTTGGGAGTCGCTTATTTTCACGCGGCTTAGACTGGGCGGGTATTCAATTAAGGTGAACCTTGATGGCAAACAGGAGAAGCTCGCGCAAATAGAACGTGTCGGCAGTAACAGTCCGCACTTGAAGGTTGGGGAGGTGGGTACTCAGTTCGGCCTACACAATATCAAGAACCCGGTATTCAGACGATTCGAGTGGGTGATTCCTAGTCGCCTTGCACGGTCGTCAGCACCCTACTACAATGGCGAAGATGCCGATGAAGCCATTAACGAAACCTCAATTGAGTTCCTTAACAACTATGGGATAAAGAACATCATCAGTTTGAACTCCGTGGAGCTATCGCCGCGCCAGAGAGACTGGCTTCATGACGCTAAAATCTCCTATTCACACATTAAGGCCGTGGAGTGTACCGCAATCTCACAGGAGCAATTCGACCAGATCCTGCTTGCCTATGCCAAGGCGGAAGTCACGGTCGTCTACTGTGGGTATGGAGGTGGGAGGTCAGGGATGGCTATCAGCGCGATTCAACTCTTCCACGGTCGGACCCTAAAGGACAACGATTACAGGGCGAATGGCGTGGAGTGTCCCAGCCAATTAGCAGCATTAAAGGCTTTAAGCAACAGACTCCATGCGTGAGTGTCTCCTCCAAACAGTGCCTCGCATTGCCTATGCTCACCCAATTTCAAACAATCCTGAAAACAACAGTGGTCCATCCAACACCCCCGAGACCCGACTGCCACCATATACAAAGCCTGAAAAAGATGAGAAGTCATAGAAGGCATGGCGATGAGACTATGCAAGGAGGGAAGGGTGGGAAGAAATGCGCATAGATGATATGCGGCAGTGTTCTGAAGCCGTTGAAGAAGGGATTGTGCGATCATCGTTCAACCCACACTAGAGAAGCGGTTAGAAGATAACGGTGAATGTAAAGTCTAATAAGAGTTGGGAGGTCATGTAGAATGAGCACGTGGGGGGGTAACGGAAGACACCTTTTACCATATATTAAGATGGAGTACGCTGTACCGCCAATTAAGCTACTTGTACGCTTTTTACTTTTCTCTCAGGCCCTACTCGACATGCCATAAAAATTAATGTCTTTTTTTTTCCCTTAAAAAAAACAAAAAACAGCATATTTCCTGATATCTAACGCAGGCTAACTGCGAAAAAGAAATGGATACCATAGTCCAAAAGCAGATACTCTTCCACTCGCACTGTCCAAATGAAGTTGTAAATGGATACCTATATTACATATTAAGTAGCAAGTAAAACTGTGATGCCCAAAATCTCAGGTATAACAAACTCACCTGGACTGGTCGTGCAGCGAAATCAGACCCTCCAATTTACACAGAGCTTTCAAACAAGGCCCGATACATAAGCAAGCGCCTTTGGGCGCTCTCTTCAAGTTGGGCCATTCAAAAGTCTGAAAACTGCTGCACGATCAGTCCTAGAGAGTTCATTATGCAAGTATCATACCTGAGATTTTGTGGGTGTTGCAATATGTCGCACCTGGTCCCACCACCCTTGCATGCAAGTATCCCAGAACATCACAAGTTTCCTTACCCCTCCCTATTAGGCCTCCAATTTATTCCTCCTTCTCACATATCAGACAGAAAGGCATCTGCTATCTGACTATAGTATCCGTTTCCCCTTTCAAGTTAGTCTACTTTAGATAATATTATGAAATATACTAGCTTTTTATTTTATTTTTCAAAAAAAAAGGCATTTAATGTATGGTGCCAGGGCGAGCCTCTAAGCTTTGATCCCAAGTGCAATCCCCACATTCAAATTCAGAGTATAAGGGGCGTACTACTCCTACCGGTCTGAGCCTATTGAACCTCACAAGCCTACAACCAAGACTCTTATAATCTCCCGACGTTCAAAGCACCCCCACATTCTCTTAATTAACACTTAACACCAACATGTTTCCACCTGGACGCGGTAACGACAAGCTAGATGCAGGCAGCACTTATCTGATTAGCGTGCTCGGTACGAATGAAGTGCTCGCAGCGGTAGAAAAGGACGTTTATCTACGGGAATATCAGGAGGGTCATACGAGGCAAATGTGGATCTGCGAAACAAACTCAGACCATCGAATTGGCATGCGCAACAGATTCACCAGGCTTGTTCTAGGTCGGGGGGAAGGGGGCAAGCTTATATGCGCTGTACCCCACTTCCGCTCTGCAGAGTGGCTTACTTTCACGCGGCTTAGCCTGGGTGGATATTCATTAAAAGTGCATCCCGATGGTAATGATAAGCTCGGACCAATACAACGTGTCAATGGCACCAGACCGCAGTTAAAGGTTGGGGAGGTGTGCACCCAGTTCGGCCTACATAAGATCAAGAACCCCGTGTTTAGACGATTCGAGTGGGTGATTCCTCGTCGCCTTGCGCGGTCTTCCGCTCCATACTACAATGGTGAAGATGCCGATGAGGCCATTAACGAAACCTCAATTGAGTTCCTTCAAAACCACGGAATAAAGAACATCATCAGTTTGAACTCCGTGGAGCTATCGCCGCGCCAGAGGGGCTGGCTTCGTGCCGCGAAAATCTCGTATTCACATGTCAGGGCCGTGGAGTGTACCGCAGTGACACAGGAGCAATTCGATGAGATCTGGAAGGCCTATAACGAGGCAGGAGCCACAGTCGTCTACTGTGGGTATGGAGATGGGAGGACAGGGATGGCCATCAGTGCCATTCAACTCTTCCAGGGCCGGGCTCTAGACGACAACGATTTCAGGGCGAATGGCGTGCAGTGTTCCAGTCAATTGGCCGCATTAAACGCATTAAGCGACAAAATCAATGGGTGAGTATCTCTTCCAGACAATGCCTAGCATTGCCTAAGCTGACCCTACTTCGAATAGTGTTGAAAGCCAGAGTGCCCCATCCGACACCCTCGATATTCGACCACCACCACCATACACAACGCCTGAGAAAAGCGAGAAGTGATAGAATGCATGGCAATAGGATTATGCAAGGAGGAAATAGTGGGAGGAAGTACGCATGGGTGATATGCGGCAGTGACCTGAGGCAGTGGAGGAAGGGATTGTGCGATCATCGTACGACCCACACTAGAAAAGCGGTTGGAAGAAGATAGCTGCGGATGTGTGGATACGGTCGAGGCGGCAAAGCCTGATGAAAGTTTGGAATGCTCGATATTAGGATGGAGTACGCTGTACTGCCAATCAAATTCCCTCTACACTTTTTTCATTTTTTCCCAATCTTTAATGGTTTCAGGATGCAATCACGATATTTGACTATAATGATACTAGTTCACGACATGACCTAAAACACACGCATCCCTACCCTCTCCACCGCCACCCAATCCTAGAATCCCTCCAGTCTACAACTGCCCACACAATCCCCTCCCAAAACCACGCATGCGGAAAAGGATATAGTATAACAACCACCAGTACGTGCAGTACCAACAAAAGATATCAAAAACAACCGAAAAAGACCAATTTCACGAGACTCACCCAGCCCGGGTATCCCAGCCCCCAGCGAGGATAAACCTGCATATCTAGTAGCCGGACGAGTGGTGTAACCAGAATAACGCAGTACAATCCTGGCTCGAACTGGCTAGAATACAGTGCACATCGCCGGGGGAGCTCCGCCCGATCCGAGCGACCCATGGGAGTGAGCCCCATTGCAGGAGCACGGAGGGCCAGGCGAAAAGGAGTACTGTAGCAGACCCGGCGGCGGTTCTCCGCTTCCCATAGCTACAATATGTACAGTAAGCACGAGCACGGCTAAGGATGATGGAATAACTAAGGTAGCATGGTGCCAACAGGGTAACTTTAGATCTCACAATGATGTCCTTTCCACTATCCTATGAAGCTCGAAGTTCCGCTGTTGTTTTACCGTGTGATTGCCTTCTCGATTGTGAGGGCGGAGAACGGAGTCTGGAAAATCGAGCAGAGTCGGTTAGTAAACTACTTTTACGTCAACAAAGATTGGATCCCAAGACACCCCATTGAGGCATCTGATGGAGTAACCCCATCGTGGGATGACATGTTAGGGCATCTAGTTGCAAGGCGAGTGGAACTATCACCATGTCGAGGGTGACTAGTGTTTGTGCGGTAGAGAGCCCACTGTGCGAGTGGCTGCCACAAACTGTATTTAATCCTAGCTGCGTTCTCTTTCACTCAACAGCGAACAATAACAACAATCATCATTCTAGACACATCGAATAGCGGACACACTTCAGTTTTCCTACCACCTGCGTTCCGGGCCTCTTCTCATGGCGCTCGCCTCACGGCGGTGCTTGTACGGCGGCAGTTGTCCCTGCGCACGACTAGACCTCCATCAGCATCCAGGGTACCACTTTCGGTCCCCCCATCATAAGATATCACTCCTTGTTAAATTATATCATCCTGCGGGCTCAAGCATCTCAGGTTCTAGATACGACGGGGCTTCAAACTCATAAGTACGTATATACAAGAAAGGTAGTGTTATAAAATGTACAGTCCCCAATCAATCAAATCCAATTCATCTCAATCTTCTCATGAACCTCCACGGACGCCATGCTATTTCTATCAGTCCCTTGTCTGGTACTGCTCCCACCACCATTGCTACTGCTAGCGCGGACGCTCCCACGATGACTAGGACCCGGCACTGCAATCCCAACTCCCTCCAACATACTTGTAAGACTACTTCTGTCATTCCTATGTTGGCATTAGCATACCATTCTCCCCACACAGCACTCCAATAGATCTCAGGGGGGGGGATAGCCACATACTCTCCGCTAGCTGGTAACTCGAATGGATTCCCATTACTATCCCTATCCCTAGTATGTACTGGCACGCTTCCGGGCAATTCCAACGCAGCCCTATTTCTACCCTTGCCCAGGCTACCCAATAACTCCTGGAACGCGTTCAGCGGCATGCGTGTTGTGGGCTCCAACTCTGCTGTGTGGATCCCTTCGAGGCGGAGGCGATTCGCGCCCGCTCTTCGGATCTTGTAGACTTGTATCGCTGCAAAGGTGACGAATAAGAGGAGTATTGTGGAACCGATAGATATGCCGATTATGGCTTGTTTGGATAGTGGAGTTGGGGAGGAGGGTGGTGGGGAGATGGTGGTGGTAGAGTTTGTACTATTGGTGGAGCCGGGAGGCGAGAGGAGTTGTTGGTTGAATACGGCTTCGAGGCCACCAGTCCAATTTGATTTAGGGGATATTACGGTAGCGGCGCCGGTTTCACTGGTGGTATTCATCGTCAGCACTTTCGATTTTCTCATAGAAAAAGAGGAGGGCGGGGGAAATACATACTTCCCTCCAATTCTAGAAGAAATTAAGGATGAAATATTATATTTTTCGGACTCTGGATTGAATGTATCTGTCCACGTCATATTCACCATATCGAAGAGCGCTACTCCATTGGGCTCCCAATCACAGGGCCCAGGGACTCCGAGCCTTGCTTTGTGCCCGCCGATGGTCATCATCATTCGGTTTCCCACCACATGGCAGGTGTGTGCTTCGCGCTCGTCACTACCGGGAAATATGCTTATCCATTCGAAGCTTGGGAGGGAAAGGATGTAGACGTCGTCGTATTTGTTAATTCCATCCCAACCGCCGTACATGTAACTATTATCATTGACATGTCAACATACGTCAGGGGGAGGTCAGCTGGAAGATGGGATTACATGTTCCAACTCGTCTTATCTGGTGCCGGGGCACTGACAACGCAGAAATCAAATCTTGCTGGGGGTATTGTACCGGTTGCGGTCTGGTTGTACCACCCCCTGCCCCCAGTATCTAGAAATTGGATATCAAAAACGCTTATTTGACTCATTGGTGGCTGGTATGTGTCAGCACGGGTATGATTCTGAGCCGACTAGATTTAGACTCACCAAAGATCCTAATATCGCTCAGTCAGTTGCTGCGCTTCGTCAAGATCACTCGATCCCAGGGACAAACCTCTGAATCTATCGTCCGCGATCCCCGTTGGCTTTATTGACCCCCCCAACAACACCAAGATCCCCTTCTTCCCAATTTCAGGAATATATATCATCTGAGCATCCGCCCTCCCAGCCCCAACCAGGTCCGTGGGTAAAGCCCTTGCGCTCCCATTCTTAAGATCAAACACATAAAACTCATTGGAGAAATTTATCGCTGTAGAATTCTGCGTATCTGGACTCGTGCCGTTATCAGTCTGTCCGCCATAGTAAAATGCCAACCCTTTGTCCTCGGCAACAGCGCTTGCACCGTTTGATAGCCTAGGCACTTTCCTCCCATCACTTGACTTCAGCGGTTGGGGTGACCATTCTAAAGATAGCGTGTCGAAGCGCCACAGTACTGTGTCTTCTGTTTTCGGGGACTGATAATCTATGAACGAGTCGTTGAGACGGCTGGTTGACCCACCGTAGAGGTATAAGGAGTCCTGGTATGGCCAGAGCGCCCCTCGGGAAAGGGCCGGTGGGGCATTACTGTTTGAAGGTACTCGTTGGCCCGCATCAAGGATCTCAAAGGGCATGGTGTCCCTCCAGCTCCACCCCTCGCTCAGTGGGAGGGAGATGAGATTTTTGTCTGGTGATCGTCAGTAGGAACAATACAGCAAAGTGGAGTAGAGAAAGGAGATATACTAAATCCTACTGGGTTGTTTCCGGCTTTTTGAGAATCCTTATCTCGAGTTTTGGCGTCCCAGAATACCTGAGCTCCCCCATCAATGTACAACTTTCCATTCAGAATGGCCGCTTCAACATCGTTAACTGCGAGAATACATGACATAAATAAGGCAACCACAAGACGATGGCTTACATTGATGGTCCCACCGACTGCATAAATTCTTAACAGGGTCAATATCCTGACCATCCGCGCTCAACACAAACAGAGCCCCAAATACTAAAGAGCGAACCAGGTTGGCAACCCCAATATCTTGGAAGCCCACCATGATAATTTGTTGCTCAACAACAGTGAAATACCCGGTTGAAATAAAAGAATGACGGCTACGCAGAGCACCGGTATAGTTAAGGTAGATCGGTCCCACCAAAGGGGAAGAAATGAAGAAAGGAGGGGGGGGAGTGATCAGGGCATAGAGGCTTTAAACAATGTGGAATCGCTCCTCCTTCGTTTGATGCTAGAGAGTTCATGCTGGATAAGATTGTGATCTCAGCTGTATAAAAAGAATCTCGGTAGTTTCCCGCGCTTGCTTATGCCCAGACCAAATTCAGCAGATACCAAGTATCACACAGAATACATCCACCAAGTGAGCCGTCCCGGCGATAAAACCTGACAGATGCAGATGTTCCGAATGCGAGGGAAATCCCATTGCCGTACCGGTATTCTTAGCGAAATCTGCGTAGGAGGCAATAGTAACAAATTTTCGCAGGGCTAGGTAATTAAAAGATTACTCATGCACAATACTTGATAAAGAGGTGAGAAATCTCCACAATATTATCCTCTGTCTTGCACTTTAGTTTGCCGAATAGCTAACGTGAGCGTAGTAATATTGGGCAGAAGAGCGATCAGTATCTACTTCTATTTTAGTGGTTGCGGCAGCGTTTCGAGTGATTGGCTCCTGTAGCGCCCAAGGGGCATTCTAGAGTTTGACAGGCTTATGTGGTTACCCCTTTGAGGTGGTTGTGGGAGCACAAGTGCCCCTAAAGAGTTTAGTTTGATGTTCAATTCCATTTCTCCAGCTCAAAGAGTCTGGATTCTCATGCCCGGCTTCAAAGTTCCCATCCCTCGAAACCAGGCCCTCCATTCCGCTTAACGGTCATCACCGCGTCGCATTACAGAGAATCAGAGCACAGCGGCGAAGTGATTGAGCCGAGCTCATCTAATCGGGGGAGTAATACCATAGCTTCACACTCTCAGAGGTCCATCCCACTCCCCTACTATTATCTCCTTCGACCATTATCCTCAATATCCACTGTAGCCTAACGCTATATCCTAGTACAACATAATCAAACTAACAAGAATCCCAATAAAGACCCTTCGGGCTACCCACTTGACCTGCCAGGCCATAGAGTAATGTCTTCATAGCCAGCTCTACCTCGGTCTTTAGTAATGCTCTATTAAAGTGAGAAAGGTCTTGTGCTGGTTTTTGCTTTGAGTCTAAGCACCCAGTGTCTGTAGGCGTAGCACTCCGCGGTGTCATAAACCCGGGATCTGTTGCAAAGGTGGTTTGACTAATCTCAGATTCGTAGCCCTCTTCGGTCCCCGACCCGTACTGAACAGTTTCACCCCTAGTACTTTGGTAGCTGGATCGCCCTAGGCTATGCCCTCCCGTGAAATCCCAGCCAGGACTAAATGGACTCAAGGCTCCAGAACTACCTGAAACCTCTCCACGATGCATCCCCTCTTCAGTTGCAGTGATGAACGACTCGCGATGTGTCGTAGGAGTTAAACAAGTGACCTTCACTTGTCCTACGTTTCTTAGGCTAGTCAGAGGCTGGGGCGCGGGTGTGGAGAGAGATTTGGAGGATAGGCATGGGTTCGGCGTAGGTATCTGCAATTTCCTAGATTCTGGTGTTTCTACCAGCGTAGCCACCGAGCCCTGTTCAACCAACGGCGCTTGTGGTAAAGAGGGCTTTGATAGTACCGCATCTGCCTGGCTTTCTAGTCGCAGGCGCCACTCAGATCCAACGCCCAACGAGCACCATTCAGGTCCAACCTGAGCCCCCAACGAGCTATCCCGGGCCCCTAAAGCAATTCCTATCTCACTATCCCGTGGATTTTGCGGCACTACCGATCCTTTTTTAGCCGGCATCGGATCTGAATGCGAGGATCCGGCTCCAGTCCCCGTTCCCCGGGCGAGTGAGGTAGACCCGTCCAAGGGGCCATTTGGGGAACCCGGTTTCGATTTTATTTCTCGACTTCTGACTTCTGTATCTGCTTCCTGGAACCTCCCACCGAACTTCTCTGGGGAAATAGTGAACGGGGTTGCCGCAGAGTGCGGCTCTTGAGAGTTGCATTTTGTGCCGAGTTCCTGGTGCTGGCGATCCAAGTCGAGACCCGGATCCGCAGATATGACCTTCCTTCCATAATCTCGCCCATTATCCACCACCACCCCCTCCTCACCACCTTCCTCCCCCTCTTGCAACACATCACCCAACATCTCCTCAGTCTGTTTTAATAGGGTTATGATAGCACCTTGCCGTGAAAGAGCATGGCTTGGGCTGAGCAAAGCATCCTCTCTCCTGGGTTTCCCCGCCGAGTGCTTGGGAACGATTATGGCGTGATAGTTTAGTTTGGAGGCAATACAGTTATTGCCGTTGAGGGGAGCTTGAGTATATGTCAGGATCCGAACATCCGCATTGAAGAGAGCTCGACAGTTGTCTGCCCAATGTAAGCCCTAGAGGTCCAGTAAGAAGTATGGAACACAACATACCCAATACCTGATCACGATAATACAGACAATCCATGACCCTGTTACCCACCCCCGTCCAGGGAAATGATTGGTGTTGGATAGATAGGAATGTGGGAATTTATGCGAATAAGCGCAGGACAATGGATATAACCCAGTATACTCCGGCCCGAACTGTCACAGACGTCCGAAGCGAATTCGGGTTTTGGTTGGTGTAGTAAAGGATTTAAAGAGTAAACGAAAGAATCAAAGAACGAAGGGAACTGCAGCACGGCACACCGAGTCCGAAGAGCGATGACCGTCCAGCCTTTTTCTAATGTTTGCCTCTTCAATCTTTTCCCTTTTTTTTGCCCCCCCTCAGATATGCACCAACGGGCTGAACCCGTATTACAAAGGCAATAATAAGCCGGAAAGGGGAAGGGGAAGGGAAAAAAGCCCCAATTGTTGGACCTGTTGGTGTCAAACCCGTCTGCGTAGCCAATGATGATGTTTCCCGTGGGTCACTACAGCCATTGCGCAAGACAAATGAGACACCGCAGCCTCTAATATGAACCCTGACGGCAACAAAGACTGGCTTTAAAATATCATAATATCATAGAAAGCTGAATGTGCACGAATAGACATCAGACCTTCACCCCAACCATTATCCATCATCTGCAATACTGACAGCTCGATTTTCCCCAGCGGCGGCTTTCGACAATTCGCTGATCTCCAGCATCTGCTGCAGACAAGCAGAACATCCATCAATAATCCAATGGAGTAGGAACAAAAAAAAAAAGACCAACCCCATACCGGTATTATTATATCGCTAACAACGCAAGCAGCCGCACGATGGCCGGCACTGGCAATAGATCCGGCAATCTGTCATGCCCCCCCCCCACCAAACACTGCGAAGATGGCTGATGCCCTTTTGTGCCGCAATACCGGTAGATTAAAATCGTTAAGCGATACACGGGAAGAGGCCCGAATCATGATTTATCAGGAACAGAAAGGTGTGGGTGGTCAGAGAGTTTCTTGCTCCGCAAACCGACGAGCAAATGCGGACTTGGAAAAAGTCATAAAAGTCAAGCCCGGATGAGAAGCCATAATTTAGATATGGTGGGGCCAAGTGTTTGCTGAACTGCTCCCGCGCCACCTATTCGGCTGTGCTTGGCTGTTAGAGTCCTAGAATCCCACACGCCTACGGTAGGCAAGCCCCCGGACCAAGGGTTGACAAGAAACAAGAATCCTAGTGGGGAAACGTGCCGACGCATCCCAGTGTTATGGTGCTTCGGCTTTTGGCAGAGAAATTGATTCGTGTTTGATGGGTTCTTGAACGATTGATGTATTCCGTATGGGATGCGAAGAGAGCTTATACGCTGTACCAGTACTGTACGAGTACATAAATCATAGGATGATAGCCTAGCTTTTTTTTTTCCCCTCCCCCCTCATAGGAAGCATGATATTACGTACTCTGAAGCAGTCGAATGTACGAGTAGAGGCGATTTGTCGTGTTCAGAGGAAATATCGGATCAAGTGGAGCAACATCACGAGGGAGTTTGACGATCTAGGTAGAGAGGAAGTAGGGCTGATGCTAACTTATGGGGATTAGGCAGTTCAGTTCAGCGCAATGCCGACCAAAATCGAGTGATGCCTCAAGTCATGTGGTGAGGATACCGGTATTATGGTATGATATATCGCATATATTGAGAAGACACGAGGCGAGGGTTTCCTCCCGGCGCCATATTGTGCTGTAATTTACGTAAGTTGGTCTGCGATTCTAGTCTATACAGTTTCAATGGATTCTACCGTGCTTGCACTTACAGCCTGGCCATCCTCAGGTTTATTAAGTTCATAGGCCCAGAAGGCTCAACTTGTGGATGACCGATGGGCTGGGGTATCATGGTGCCGTAGACTCTACGAGTACCGTGCGGCGGCGCGTCCACTGCAGGGCCCAAATGTTCACCAAAACTTATTCCTGGCTGTCAGCCCCCCCAGAATCACCGGGCGGAAGTCAATTCGGTTGGGCTTCCAAAATTGGAGCAGCCCTGTTCTAGTTCTGCCGCTCCAGGGTTTGCTCCCCCCCTGCACTTGTCTTGCTGCAGCACCCTGCCGCCACGCAGACCTCAACCCAGCTTTTTTTTTCCTCCCCCCTTTCGATTCGACACGAAGTTTTGTTGTCCACTCCTTCTTATTCTCCGCCCTTCTCCTCTTCTGTGTGAGAAAACTTGACGCTCGCTGAATTGCCTCTCCTTTTTCTCTTTCCCCTCATCATTCCCATCTCTGTCTCCTCGTTAAGCACCGACGACACATTATTACTCCACCTGTTTTTGCAGCTCGTCACAAGCTCCTATATCTACATAATCAAGCAATCTTTTCATCATGAAGGGTACCTGCAGCTTTCCAAACTTGTTTCCCCGGGAAAAAGGAGAAAATGATTGGCTAACATTGTTTGATTGAATAAAGCCCTTATTCTTGTTGGTGGCTTCGGTACTCGTCTACGACCTCTTGTATGAATTTTCCTTGTCCATCAGTCCAGCCTTCTATGGAACCATTCGTCCCATAAACCCGTATTATCCCGTTATCCCTTTTTTATCCTGATACTGTCTCAGTCGGTGCAGAATAGACGGCAGTTGCCGTAGAGCTATGCAGTCTGCCGAAATATGTGGGTTACTGACTATGGCGACCGGAATGTTGTACTAGACTCTCACTCTCCCGAAACCCCTGGTCGAATTCGGAAACAAACCTATGATTCTCCATCAAGTCGAAGCACTGGCTGCGGCTGGTGTCACAGACATCGTTCTGGCTGTCAATTACCGCCCAGATGTCATGATTAGCGTCTTGAAGAAGGTAACCTAACCTTAATTGGCTCTTTCAGGGAATGCCCTATCGACTATGCTGACTAGACTTACCGAGACAGTATGAAGAAGAGTATAAAGTATCGATTACCTTCTCCATCGAGTCCGAGCCGTTGGGGACAGCTGGTCCTCTGAAGCTTGCAGAAAAGATTCTTGGGAAAGATGATTCCCCGTTTTTTGTCCTCAACTCAGATGTTATTTGCGATTATCCCTTCCATCAACTTGCCGAGTTCCACAAATCACACGGCCAAGAAGGGACTATCGTGGTTACAAAGGTCGAGGAACCCTCCAAGTATGGTGTAGTGGTTCATAAGCCAGGCCACCCGTCAAGAATCGATCGCTTCGTCGAGAAACCCATTGAATTTGTTGGCAACAGAATCAATGCCGGTATCTACATCCTCAACCCCTCTGTCTTGAATAGAATAGAGCTTTGCCCTACATCTATTGAGCAAGAAACCTTCCCTGCCATTGTTAAAGATGGCCAGTTGCATTCCTTTGACCTTGAGGGATTCTGGATGGACGTAGGCCAACCCAAAGACTTCCTTACCGGAACCTGCCTCTACCTCTCATCTCTTACCAAGAAGAACTCGAAACTCCTCGCACCTGCAACGGAGTCGTTTGTTTATGGAGGTAACGTCCTCGTCGATCCATCAGCGAAAATTGGGAAGAATTGTCGTATTGGGCCAAATGTCACAATCGGGCCGAACGTCATTGTTGGTGATGGTGTAAGAATCCAGAGATCCGTCATTCTGAAAGAGAGTAGGATAAAGGATCATGCTTGGATCAAGAGCACCATTGTTGGTTGGAACGGTACCGTAGGAAAATGGGCACGCCTGGAGAATGTAACTGTTCTCGGTGATGATGTCACAGTTTCCGACGAAGTATACGTAAATGGTGGCTCGGTGTTACCGCACAAAACCATCAAGACCAATATTGATAGTGCGTTACCTATTTGAAATTTCCGATGAGAATCTGCTTTACTGACTTTAATTTTCAGTTCCCGCTATTATCATGTAAAAGCGCCCATCGGCTCTTGGCTTCATGCGACTTTGAGGCAGTTCCTCAATTCCTTGGATTTGGACATTAGGGAGTGCAGTCCCAACTTTTCTGTTTTGGATACGGTTAACATTATTTAATCAACTTTTGAAAATGAAAATAGTTCAACGACTGAACGAAGGAAGAAAAATAATTGTATAAAATTGGGCATTTTTCTATTTGTTCGTTACCATTGTGGTCCGGAGATGTTGCTGATTTGGAAAGACAATTTCGGAAGTAAATAATCGGAAGAAGATTTTGAACAATAAAACAGATCCCAAGTCATGGAGCATGATGTAATTAACAGGGAAGCGGATTCGGACTCTCCAACACTCGGGTAGCCAGATGTAAATTACCGGTGCCGTGGTTAATGCCAGATAAAGGATACACTATGCTCGATAAATGAGGTGTATTCATGTCGCTGGGTCGAAATCGCCCTTTTTCGGGGGGCGACAAACCAAAAGGGCGCGGCTCCAATCCGGTTGCATGAGTCAGGCTTGGTGTGAGTGAGTTGGTCACGAGTTATCACCCGTTGATCGGCGCCACGGGATGACCGTGGGGGCCTTTTCAAACCTTGGCTAGCCTAGGCATCCTACACCGGAGTCCCCGCCACAGCAGCACTGAAAGCACGACTTTGTGCAGATGGGCGAGGAAACAATAGAGGAGAAACTAATCCCAAGAACACTTATGCCTTTGTTCGCCGCCCACCCCCCCTCTCCTACTCCATGCCTTCTTAAATCCTTTTACCCATCGGCATTGCACCAATTCTGCATTGCATCAATTCAGGCGAGCCGTCCAAGTACGATAAGCTCAAGCTACCGTAACAAAAAGTAAGCCATGCTTACTATATACATGGTTGGAAGATTTGTCATGGAGGGAAGGAAGGATGGAGGGAGGGAAAAAGGGGGGGGTATGCCGAGGGAGGAAGGAACGAAGCCTTGTTTTTTTTATATATTACCACCCCACCCCCCCCACCCCCACCTCCGTCATAGAAAGCCGGCGGGTAATAATGCCATTAAATTTTGAGGGGTCAGAAATTCTGGGGGAATTTGGAATTTCTGCGGGGCCGATTCTCCTCCTGGGTTTGTTGGTGTGTGAAGGGGAAGAGGGGGAGAACCCTCTAGTACTGTATAATATATGATACATGCGTGTTGTGAGTTGCGAAGAGGGGAAAAGAAAGAGGAGGAAAAAAGCAGATGACGCCGCCCGGATGATGATGATGGAAATAAAGGAAAATGAAATGAAATGACTCCGCCATGCGCAATGAGTAGTAAAGTAAGCAAAGGGTAGGAAGGAGATGTGAAAAGTATTGTATGATACATATTTCCCCCGGTGATCGGTCATGGGGGATCACCCGGTGATGGATGGATGGATGGGATCACTGGTAGTGGAGGGAGCCGGGGGGGAGAGAGAAGGAAAGCTGTATACATAATGCACAAGAGGACCCATGGCATGTGGGTCCGGCTGGGGGGGTGGATTAAAGATAAGGTATAAAGAGGTAGGGTTATGTGAGATTAAAACGTTGAGCCGAGTTTTCCTCCACGTCGGCAGCATGCCTACTCCCGCCGGTTCCCTCCTCCTCCTCCTCCTCCTCCTCCTCCTCCTCCTCATCACTATCCCTCACAGCGACCAATCCCCCATCCTCATCATCATCACCGCTCGACTCGGCACTGTCCCTGGGAGGCACGGGCGTCCACGTGCCATGGGGCCCCCTATCATGCGCAAGGCTCGGGAACGTGGGCTCCTGCCTTCTCAAACCCGTGAGTGGGGAGTTCGGGTTCGAGCTGAAGTTGTCGAACCAGTTGTCGCCGCCGGGCGTGGCAGAGCGTATGGTGTTCCTGCTCTCGACATTACGGGACGTAAGCGTGGAATCGGCGCGCGACTTCTTGCGGCGGAGGAAGGCGCGGAAGGCCGGGATGCAGAAGCATATGTGGGCTACGAGCGTCTCGATCGCAGACCACAGGATCACTCGGTGCAGCGAGCGGACCCAGGTTTCGGGCGTGCTGGATGTGTGTCGTGAGGTGTAGGTGAAGAGAGCTAGGAAGCGGAGGAAGCTGGCGAAGATACTGAGAAATCCGAGGAGATAGATTGTTATGAAGCCGTACTTTTCGCGCGGGGTGAGTTTTAGGGTGGAGATTATGGAGAGGGGGATGAATGATACTGGGGTTTGGTGGGGTTAGTGTACGTGAGTTATGGAAGGGGGTGAGGGTATATATATAGAAAGATGGTAGGGGGAGGTAGATTAGATAGGCATACTGAGTAAGTCCGTCCCAATATTAACCCAAGAAGCAGCAATTATCCAATCCCGCTCCGTAAGCGGAGAACAAAAGTTATCTTCAGTAGACCTAAATATTTCCCATAAATACGGAAAGAAGAAGAAAAAAACATTTCCACAAAAGCCCGTCAGCAACCTCGGCATCCAAAAGCAATTCCGACTGCCGGGTTTTGGAGAAGGAAGGAAGTCAGGGGGCAGGGGAAAGTGTATAAATAAATCGATAAATGAAAGCGCACCAATTCCGACCAATGGGTCTACACCACATCATCTGGGTCACTAGAATCCCTGCCAATGATACTAGTGTGGTCGCTGTTGCAGCGCAGAGCAGTCTCCGAGACCCTTGGTTCAGGGTGGGTAGTAGGTCGTAGTAGAGACATAGGAATGCACCTTTGAGTTCCCAGAGATGAAGCGTGTACGATATTGATGCCCAGAAGCTTCTCTAAATAGTATTTAGGCGGACGGAAAGTGAGCGCACGCAGGAGGATTAGTACCTTTTCGTTTTCTCGTTTAAAGAAGTGGGGGGGGGGAGGCATGTGCTTTTAAGGATTGGAGGTATCAGAATGATACCCTCAGGCCCAATTCCTCTGGGAAAATGAAGATAAAGGTATCACGAGAAATGAGCTCCCCAGAGCCCCCGGTAGATGGTTGAATAATCTTGTGAATAGCCCCAAAAGTTGGGAACAAAAGAGAAGGGTGGGGAAATAAAAAAGAGACCAACCTTCAAATACGGAATCCCCGGCACCATAACCCAGTCCTCTGGTTTCCCCTCCTCCACCTTCTCCATAAGCTCCTCAGCGGCATTCCACCCCCAGAGCACAACCTGAACAGTACTCAACAGCGCAACAACCACCAGAAAACCCTCCCCAATAGCCTTAACTCCCCACTTTGTCACTGCAGCCCTCCTCCCCCTCCTCTTCTCCCCGCGCAGGTTAATGTACAGGCGCATAGCCGTGAGCGCAGGAATCGTTACTCCCGCAGCGATGAGTATGCCCAGTACGTCGTTGACTCCGATACGTCCGTGGCCCCCCATCCTGTACGGCGGTCGCTCACTTACTCACCACTCTACCGGGTAGAGCAGGTATAAGTATGTGTGAATCTAGATGGGCAGAGTGGGAGAAGAAATTAGGGATGGGGGAAAAAAGAATGGAAAAGGAAGGAAGAAGAGAGAGTGAAGAAGAGAATGAGCTCTCGAGAGTTGTCCCCACGTACCGTCGACATGGTCTGGACGTGTTTTGGGGGTGGGTGGGGTGAATAAACCTATCCGTCTAGCTAGCCACGGAGGGGCCGGGGGGAGGGGGGTGGAGGTTACGACAGGGGGGCTACTGTGATTACTCTACTGGGCTGGTTCCTGGATATACAAGGATAGGACCTATTCTGGTGAAAGAGCAACTGCAACATGAGATGGAGATCATGGAATGATTTCTTTTTTTCTCTTTCCTTTCCTTCCCCTACTTTTCCATCACTTTTGTTGCCGAGGCCGAGTGGCGGCTAATATTCCATATCTAATGTTACGCAGGTATGATATTATGTGCTCGAGTATGCATGTCACTGTGCAGTGTAGAAGTGAGAATGGAGGGTGAGGTGATCTACCGGTATTTGATTTTGTGGTGGGAGTGAGAGGGTGTTCCACATTTAGGGAGGAAGTAGAAGGAAAGAATGGATGAATGGAGAAGGGAGCACGACAGAAAAAAAACAAAAAAACAAGTTAGCTATCGTGGTGAATTTGTGTAAAAGTGGATTGGGAGGACATGAAAAACAGTAAAGAAAAAACAACTCAACCTTGAGCGCCACACCCGCGCAATAGGCGTTTACGGGTTGTCGAGTGTCATGAAGCAAATAATTGTTTCAACCTTAAACCTTTTCCCCATCATGGCCATGAAGCAACGATAGCAGGAGCGGAGGGGGTGAGGAGCGAGTGTGGTGCCAGACGGATGGTACTATGGGATAGGTAGATGCGGTAAGTAGAGGGGAACGGTAGCAGTCTATTTGTAGGAGGTTAGGGTGAGCTTCCCACGCCTTGTACTCCCGGCGGGATTAAGTCCTCGGGGAACAGGAGCTGCCACAATCCCCCGCAAAATTCAACCATCATGGTAGCCACAATGGCGATTACAATTGCAACCATAAGTATAAGGACTATTAATACTAAGGCCTGCATATATGTGTCCCTCCCTCTCTCCAGGAGCGCGGGATCCGGTAACGGGGCCTCATCCCGACTGTGGCATTGACTTGAATCGTAGTGGTATTGCGATAGTTGAGGAATTGTGGTTGCGCCGCAGTGCTAGAATTTGATCTCGCCGCGAGTAGCTCCTTCCCCACATTAGGAAGCTAACAAGCTTCCCTGGTCAAGGGGGGGGGGAAGAAAGAAGCTGTGATGGAAAATTTCCCCTGGAATTAGTAGATGCTTACAGAGAAAACCTGTCATCACTCGATACTGTCGATCATGATCCAGCTGGAAACGATAGAGCTGCATCCACTACAGGATAATGCTACAAGTATCGAAAGCTCAGTGGTATAGTAGAGCATATACAAATAGCGAGCATCTGATGTGAGACCTGAAATTCCAGGCGCAACTATCCATCCGATTGGAGGAGAAGTGACACAAACTCAGCTATCGTGGTCTGGGAGGAAAAAAAAGAAAGCAAGAAAGAGGGAAGAAAAGCTTGAGAATTCAATCCTCCCTCACAGCGATTTTGCACTTCAATATCACCTGCCTCTCACTCCCTACTCACACAGTACCGGCGCGCGGAGCGGCTGTTCGAATATTGCCTAGCGCCAACCAACTATATATTCCCTACCTACTCTTCATAGAGGTTACTTGTGCTCGGGTACAGTACTGCGCAGATACCGGTAGGGTTCCTACCTTGCTACTAATATCAACCATGTAAACAGCACAGTAGCACTGCCCGGGAACTAACAAAAAGAATGGAAACCTTAACCACGAATAACCATAACCTACAGCGAAGCATCAGCATAGCACAGTAACTGCCGCGTATCATACCAACGCAGATCTTCAGCCGCTGCGCTCAGCGCAAAAGATCTCCATCGATATGGACCGGGTCAAAGCGCACTTTACTCCCATACCATACCATGCGGTACTGCTACCCTGCACCATCTTTTACTTACTACACTAGGGGTTTTCAAAGTTCAGAAGAGAGACAATGGTAAAATGATCGGCACCCAGCCATGCATTAGTGTGCATTAGGGCACATATTAACAGTGGCCAATTGTATCAGAGGATTTCAAGTGGCATAT
>Ga0307513_10003762_pt1 | contig 20478 bp, 31 predicted proteins | sample 15_EM_MG_FD_202174 | JGI IMG/M metagenome (GOLD analysis project Ga0307513, IMG submission 202174) | Populus trichocarpa ectomycorrhiza microbial communities from riparian zone in the Pacific Northwest, United States - 15_EM | ecosystem: Host-associated > Plants > Roots > Unclassified | place...
CGCTCCCCTCTAGTCTCACACTCCCAATGATCAATCGTTCATTCCCCTCACCTCCAGTCTCAAAAATACAGGGGTGTTTGTATCCGTTGTCACCCAAACAGTGCCAAACACCAATTCAATCTATTTTTTTTTTTTAAATCTTTTTTAACTTGATCCCCACCCTTTCACCTTGTCATCCTCTCTTGCCATGGTACGTGTATCTCTTTGTGAACGTACAGTGTACTCCCTCTTCGTGATGACTATATTCTCTTCCCCGTCTTACACGACCATGCCGAGGAACAGAGCTCGCACCCCGTCGCTGGGGTGCACGCGTCTTCGGACGCACAGTACGCTTGCCAGCGTCATTTTGTCTGATCCATTCTCTTTTTCATTTCGATCCGCTCTTTCGACTGTTTTTTTTTCCACAATGTGCTAACCCCCGTTTGCCATGCATTTAGTCATTCCGATCTACCCACCAGAAACCTTGCGATGTTGTAGCATAGGTGTAAGTGTGACTCTCAATGTCGATCTCGTGATGAAACCATCCGTCACATTCGCAGTTTCCTCCCTAGCGCCCTCCCAAGGAGTACTCCCTGACAACTCACGTCTATATTCCCCCTCCCAATGCATGCTTGAACCCATCTGGTGTGCGGGAGACGTGGGCCGGCTCTGCTGCGCTGGGCGCGAGGTCGGGGTCGGCACGATGAGGGCTGGATGTCCTTCCTTGGAAGTCTGACATTCTACCAGCTCATGTTCTTTAACATGAACTATTTACTGACAGTCTCTCCTTTCTAGGACATATATGTTGTGTATATATTTTGGATCTGGACCTGGCAATTAATAAAATTTAAAAGAAACAAATGTTCTGTTCTTCTAGTATTATTCTTGGCGTTCGTAAGTGCTTGTATTCGCCCAAGCATCTTTGCGCGATTGCAAAGCGCCGACAACTGGCTCACCCCGGTTTTGCCACGCCACAAAAACGGCTTCTCTGTCGACGTCGACAAACTCGTTTAATCGTTCGACCTCCAATGTACTCAAAATGGCAGAAACTCTCATTGGTCTGTATTTGCTCATACTCGCGACGGGAACACTTCTCGGCGCACTCTGTCTCCGCCATCAAGGGTCCGCTCTTCCTATCGAATTATGAATACGAACACAGACGATTACTGGATAATCTCCTTAGCGGCCACCCGTCGAGCTGAGAAAGGAAGGTTGCCGCGGAACTTGGAGGCTCAGCCCTTAGTTGGTTTAGCTGTAGGTGGCAAACTGTGCTCTAGCGTCGAGATGGCACCATTAGACCTTTGAAACGCCAAGCGCTCAACAAAGCGTAAGGGTTCCCACCGCGGGTTAAACGATAAAGGAGTGCAGGGAGAGGACTGATTTGATCGCTTGTCCGAAATAAACAAATTATGCGTGTCATGGTCACGAGGGTGAGACATTGGCGGTTATATGGCGGTAAAACATGCCATTGAGATGTTCTCCCGCGACCGTCCCTTGTCCCATTTTTAAACCAGGCCCTTCGTGAACGAGTTGCACTAGTCTCTCCCCCTCCGTTGCTCGCTCGTTTCTTCGACGGTCGAGGTGTCCTTTCGCAGCAGAGAGCCCCTCCACGCCCGTAAGCCGCTCAATCGTTTCACCGGAATACGGAATACACTTCGGGTCCCATTCTAACAATACTGGCTCTTTTTAGTCTGGACAACCATGTCCCCCACGCTCCTTTCCACTCTTGCACTCCTTTTCGTCTCGTACACGCACAATGTCAATGCCAGCTGGCGGATGGACTCTTCCAACTTACTCCATGCCCGTATGGACCCCCTGGTTGCCCCAGGTGGTATCGCGTCGGTGAGTTTCATCTTATTCTTTCATTACGTCATGCCCTGACGGGATCCATCCGATCCTCGCTAGCATGTTCACAGCGTAGTCGGCGGCAACAACTTTGCTTCTACTTACGATTTTAACACGCTTCGCCAAAGCTCTTGTTCGAGCGTCTCTGTCCAAGACGACAAGTCCAACTACTGGGCCCCGTCTCTCTACTACAAGCATAGGGACACCGGAAAGCTCGAGCTCATCCATTCAGACTGGGCTGTCTACTACTTGCACCGTGGCACCGAGCAAAATGTTCAGCAATTTCCCGAGGGTTTCCGCATGATTGCTGGTTCGGCTTCCAGGAGCGCGATGAGCTCGAATCCCGCAGACAAGGCGCTCAACTTCCATTGCCTCAGCTACAACGAGGACCCCATCCCGGAGACGAACGAATTCCCCAAGCGTCATTGTCCCGACGGGGTTCGCATCCAAATCATGTTCCCCTCATGCTGGAATGGCAAGGACGTTACGAGCCCCAACTTCAAGGACCATGTCTCGTACCCCGTCGGCACGCAAGAAGGAGGCACCTGCCCGTCCAGTCACCCCATCCGGCTTATGACACTCTTCCTCGAGCAAATGACCAACACCGGCGATTTCGAGTACTACGACGGCGCCTTCGTCCTGTCTACAGGCGACACCGTAGGATACTCCAGCCATGCCGACTTCCAGAACGGTTGGGATGCCTCCCCAAACTCGGTCCTCCAGCAAGCCATCAACACCTGCACCGACCCTCAAGCCCGTATGAGCGAGTGCCCAATCCTCCAGGCGTCCGCTAATGATATATTCCGCGTCTGTCGCCCCAACAGCATGATGCCCGTCGAGGACGTTGGCATCTATGGTGGTCTCGATAAGCTCCCGGGCGACAACCCCATTTGGGGCGGCGGCGTCCCGAAAGTCCTTACTGGGGTTTCCAACACCCCTCCATGGGGATCGCCTTTCTCTACCTTTCCTAACGGCTGGGTGGAACATGGCTGCATTGACGAGGGTGAGCCATCTTCGTGAATCTGGTTCTTCGTTTTCATAGTCTCTCAGGAGATCCTTTTGTCAACGCTATGACTGGCGAGAAATTTGTCGATCCATATATGTACCCAGGGCTTTGCGTCGATCATTGCAATTCGAAAGGTGTGTCGGGCTGTCGAACAGGTGAAGGTAGACAACTGACCACCTTCCTAGGTTTCTCCTTGGCTGGTCTGGAAGCCGGTAGGTGAACTGATATCTCCTAACGACTTTCGGCCTCACTATTTTCAAGGAACCGAATGCTATTGCGCCAATGAACTCACGAATGGTGGTAGTATGAACCTCATCGACCAGAGCAAGTGCAGTTGGGTTTGCCCAGGAAGCCGTAAGTTCCTCCACTGGGGACTTGGACGTCTTTACTGATTCGTGATTGAAGTGTACGAATTCTGTGGACAGTCCCGCAAGATCTTCCTCTATAAAAAGACAGGCGACTCTACAGGCAGCGGCGACGGCGCCACCTACCCGCCTGTCGGTTCGAGGCTCCAACAGGTGTACACTAACGACGGAAGCTCGATGCCTGTCCCTGTCCCGAACCCCCCGACGAATAGCATGTCGTCTACCACTACTTCCAGTGCTCCCCAGAGCTCCGACCCACCCCCTGTCTCGAACCCCCCGATGAATAGCATGCCGACTACCACTACTTCCAGTGCTCCTCAGAGCTCCGACCCACCACCTGGTTCAACGCCGGGCTCGAACGGTTCGACTGACACGACGAGCACTGCTCCGTCCAATGCTACTCCGACCACGGCGAGCACCGCTCCGTCCAATGCTACTCCAACTCCTGCGTCTGTTTGCAAGAACGGGAAGCTGATAAAGCGAAGGCCCAGCTTCAGGAAACGCAAACTGGTGGAGCCGTTCCATCTCCCCGCCAAGCACCGCCGCATGCACCATTAAAATTGGGTGCATCTGTGGTCGCTGGTTCGATGCGCCTTGGAACTATTGGGTTCAGCGTTACGAACTACGCGTCGCGTCTGTCATATTGCAACTATTCACCCCCCCCCCCCCCTCTATCGTAACCGCACCAATCGTTTCTCATCATCTTCTTGCTCTTCAGCCCCCACGAATTGGATCCGTAACCGGTCTACGGCGCACACGGTTGTCTCGATGGTGACTCGCACCCCCGTACGCTCACTCGTAGGACTGCTACTACGAAGCGTGGTGGGACTTTCATTCGTGTGTCCGTCCGGTGAACGGGCAATGTCATGTTTGGCTATGATCCTCGCTTTACATTAGCCTAGGTGTCTGTTTCGCGCGATGTTGTACGTCGGGCGTTTGCGCTACAAGCTATCTAGCAGATAGCAACCCATGTATATATCCGCATCGTACCATCGCATCTCTGGAGGATGCGCAAGAACATATGCTACGTTTGAAATTTTTTGAGAAACGTCGTAAGAGTGTATGACATTAAGAGTGTATGGGATAGGGGAACGTCACACGAGACAATCATGAAACAAACTCGTTGCAACGGAGGAGTCTCAGTCGAGGGAGAGCATCGTCGTTGGAGGTTCGTAATATGAGCAGGACTCGGAGAGCTCTTGAGTATGGGAAATGGGTCCAGGCGTATGGTCGCTATGACGTGGAAATAACTGACTGCTCGCAGCCACCTTACAATCGAATATTCATTATTTCCTCAATGACCCGCCTACCCTCCTCTGTGAGTCCCGGTGCACCCGAACTAACATCCCCCTCGAAGTAAACAGGGACGAAGCTGCGAACAAAATCAATGACCGGTCCCAAGGACTGTCCAAGACGAGACCCACGGAGTGTTGTTCTTCTTCCGCTCAGCGGCCAAATCTCGCTGTCGTTGTTCAATCTGCTGCTTGATTTTATTTGCCTCGCTGTACTCCTTCTTGAGCAAATTAGACGTAACACTCTCCCAGAGTTTGCGTGATTCGTTGGGAAGCTGTTCGCTGAGCGGTCGGACCGTCTTGGGCACAACAGAGAGGGACGAGAGGTCAAAAAGGATGTACGAATTCTATACAGATATGGGTCGATATTAGATCGTTTTTAGGTTCAGTCAAGCCGGAAAGCAAAACGGACCTTGGCATCGGGCTTCTTCCAACGGATCTCTTTCCTCCACGAACCTTCCAGAGTGGCGAGTATAAGGTCCTTGGGCACTTGCTTGACCTTGGTCCATGCCTCCTCTTCCGCCGATTCCGGATTGAATTGGAAGACTACGCCTTCGACAAGGAATTTAGGCGCTCCAATCCAGGGCTAATGTCAAATTCGTCAGCCTCATCTCAGCCGATGTGGATGTGTGCTCACCTCTTCTTTGTATTCGAGAATCGCCCGCATGTGTTGACCGTTGGGACTTATGCAGGTGATAATGGTCTGACACGTTCAGTATGAGTTGAGAGGATGTACAGAGTATTGATGATAGACACACCGATTCGCTGACAGTAGCGTACATCGAACCGCGAAGGATACCGTTGACACACGCAACAGGGTGAGTTATTCGGTAGGATTCTCCGGCGCCATTTCCGGACTTGATTTCAATGAATATACCCTTGTTGAAGGAGCCAGGCACCACCTGTACATAATTAAGTCAGTTCCAGATTGGGTCCGGCACAACGGAACACAATCAACCTTCAGAGAGGTACCGGCAATCCGTGCAGAGATCTGGTCTACACCACGACCTTCAATACCTTTGGAGGGGCATCCAATCCAGAAGCTGGATATTGGTGGGTGATGTGAGACCTGCTCCGTCTGTGATATGCCTGAGCACTTGGATTGCGGAAGGGCGAGTCGGATGGGCGTACCAAGTAGATGACGCGATGGTGTGGAGCCCCTGGGGTTGGAGTATCTTCGTGGACAGAAGGCGCTTCGCTTGAAGCGACGCTTTGACTACTCACTACCAGATTGGGAGAGCTTTCGGCGTAGAGGTGGTCCCCTAAACCTGTAGGCTGGTGAATGCTTCTGACACTGAGACTGGCGCTTGACGGCGATTTGAGATGCGGGTTGACGGCCACCACTGGTGGTTGCGAGCCGGAGTTGTCTAGGTGCCAGGAAAGGATTGGGGGCTGCGTCGAGTCGGCACTGGGGATGAGCACTGCGTGCGCCGGTACATCGCTGTAGGCGCGGAAGTGCTCGCCCAGCACGCTATTGTAGGGTTTGCAGACTTTGCCTGTCTGGACCAGACAGTCAGCACCAAGGCAACAGAGGTCATGGTAGATGTACACGCACCACAAACTTAAGTTCTTTACTAAAAGTGAAGCGGATTACAGCGAGAATTCGCTGAAATTGGTCGTCTGGATCATTGATGCTTCGAGAGGGGTGAGTATGGCGAAAACCAGGAACAGAAGGAAATGCACATACGCAGCAAACAGATCCGGTCTGTCTAGAGGAGAGCAAAGGGTTCAGCGTGATTTCCGGGCATGGATCGGAACAAGGCGGGATGAAGTGGCATTCAACGGGGGGGACTCGAGACTTGTACCCACCTAGATAGTTCCAATACTCGAGATTAGGGATAGGTTCTAGAAGTGACGCTGGGAGAGAAAGGCGCCTGAGTGGATAGTGGTGATTGAGAGACGACGTTGAAATCAAAGAGCGACAACGCACATTGCGGCGATATCCTTGACGCCGAGAGCGCGCCTTACGAGCTGGACGATCATTTTGAGCTTTCCACCCTCGCCATGGTCTCCTGTGTCAGGGACTGAGACGGGCTCTGCGGCTGCGGGAGTCTCGGCGTCGGTGTCAACGCTGCCGCTGTCCTTTGAGGCCGGCAGCGAGTAGGTGCTCGACGCTGGCGTGGGCATGAGTGGACGATGTAGAGGTCGACGGCGGCGACGAGACAGCGAAGTGGAAGAAGACAAGGACGATAAATCCGAGCGCTGGCGCTCGGAACCACACCGCTTCCAGGAAAAAACAAAGGAGTTTCAACATCCCACGTTTGACGCGTTTGTCTCGCGACCAGTTCAATGCACGATTCACCGCTAAGTGCAAGGCTGGCAAAACCTAGACAGTCACTCTACTTACTTGCTCTCTCGTGCTCGTTTATGGCCTACACGTACTCGCAGTGGGATGCATTGAGCTCGCCATACCCTAGTTTGCGGCTTTGTAGCCATACCAGTCGCTTGCAGATATAAGGTCACCCTGTTTTGTTTTAAAACGAGCTTTCTTTCACTAAGTACCTTCACTGTCAAGACCCATGGGCGATGGAGACGCAGTTGATCACTGAACAGAGGTTGCAATTGCACCAACGACTCAACGAAGCCATGCAGAAGTTAGAAACCAGTATTTGACCGACATTACGAAGTTGGACCACCAAGAAGCTGTCCTGGACGAGAAGCTCCGTGCCCCCTTGCGGGATTCTTCCCATGCACTCGAAGATATCCCTGTCTCTCCTTCAACCGTCTCGCCGTACATTCACCTAGGTGCACCTTCACCTCCGATCTACGAAAATGTACCCTGGACTTGGCCTCTTTTTATGGCCGATGACCAGACACCGTTGTTCAAAACCAATAGCGCCATCGTCCTTGAATGCAGTACACCAACTTTCTATTATGTACTGCAAGCACTCACCCCACCCTAGCTCCTGCCGTGGTTCAGCCTAGGATCTCATCGGATGATCGAGGAGAATACCAAGGCTGTCAGTCCGATGCACCTGCCCCTACCGTCCTTCACAACGAACCAGCACAACCCCTTTCGGATCTCAAGTCCACCGTTTCGAGATCGAGTCGGCGTGGTCGACACAGCAGCGCCCTTAACCAACTTGGAAAGAAGTTAGACACCTATGAAGAGAAACCTGAATCTGGCTCTGAGACGGACGATTCGACGACTGGGATGTACATCCCCGCAGTCATTCATGACAAGGCCCGGGCCCTCCGTCGTCGCACCAAGTAGGGATGCTCTGCTTCGTAGCCGAATTTGTTCCGAATGCTTCCCAGAGATTGGTCTCCTCCACCGCCCCAGGTCGCATCCCAGTATTCTCTGTTTGTCATGACAATCCTACTCTCGTTCTCAATAGATGCACCCTCTGTGCCATGCCTTTGTGTTTCTGTCATGCGCTTGAGTGTCTGAGTCACACTCATGTACACCACCAAGTGGCAAATACCGCCACCCACACTTGACCATCAACTACGATGGCTTGTCCGCACCTGAATCATCTCTCCTCGCTCAAACAACCGCGACTTTCTCAACAAGTCCACCGCGAGGAATGCACGCAATGTTTTGACAACCAAGTGCGTGATCGCGCAGACACTGGAACACACCATCTTGACGCCGGACGTGTTTCGTGCAGGATCTCGAGAGCGGGATAGACGTCTGCCTTACGTGCTTCAATGGTGGGTGTTTGGGATCGGATCGGCACCATGCTAGGACGCATTTTGAGAAGCAACGCCACACTTTTACGCTCAATGTCAGGCGCATACTCAAGCCTACGACGAAGCGCGTGTGTACCTCACTTTCTAGTCGTGAGACTTACTAATGATTTGCGTTGGTTGTAGAAGGAGGACGAAGCGCCACCTGCGAAGAGGCTTGCAATCACGGAGGAGCGCGAAGAGGACAAATACGAACATCGAACGGAGCTCCGATGCTGGTTATGCGATGGCATTAACGGAGAGATTGTCGACGGTGCGATAGACCAACCGGAAGTGAGGCGATCGGGTATTCCCATCAAGCCAACTACTAAACCCTTCTTCAGGTCAAGGCGCTGAGAGATGGCGTATTGACCTCCCTCTCTTCTGCAAGGCAATCCGAAGTCAAATCATGGGAAGAAGAGATCGTCGCGTGCGAGCATACGCTTACCCTCTACCAACCGGAAGCACACCCCATTGCCGCTGAGGGCCTGGCTTGCTGCCAGTCGTGCGACCTCAAGGAGAATCTCTGGCTGTGCCTTACGTGTGGCGCCCTCGGGTGTGGACGAGAGCAATATGGCGGACTGGCAGGAAATGGGCACGCCCTCAAACACTCTGAATCCTCCAGTCATCCAGCCGCAGTCAAGCTTGGAACCATCACACCCGAAGGACAGGCAGATGTGTATTGCTATAGATGCAATGACTCGAAATTCGATTTAGATCTCGCGGCTCATCTTGCCAACTTTGGGATCAACGTTGCGACCCAGGAGAAAACACAGAAGACGATGACCGAACTGGTGAGTGAGGCTACACTGCTCATGCATGGGTAGGTCATATATTCTTCTTCCCGTTATAGCAAATCGACCAGAACTTCAACTTTGAGTTCAGTTTAACGGATGAGAATGGAAGGGCGTTGCAGCCTGTCTTTGGACCCGGCCTTACGGGGCTGCAGAATTTAGGAAATAGGTCTGTTATTTCCCTGCGAGCCCGGTACCCTCTAATGAGCCTATATAGCTGCTACATGGCTTCTACTCTGCAATCTCTCTTCTCACTCAAACCATTCCAAACAGCATTTAAGTCAGTTCATACAGCTCAATGCACTGAACCCCTCCCGGCATCATGTTTACAATGTCAGCTCCTAAAGATATCGGAGGGTCTACTCTCTGGGCGCTATTCCGTCCCACGACCGCATCTCCCTCCCTCTGCATCTACCTCTCCAGCTCCAGATGAGCCCCTCTTCCAAGAAGGCCTCCGGCCGGCGATGTTCAAAGAGCTCATCGGCAAGGGCCACGCAGAATTTGCCACGATGCGGCAGCAGGACGCCGAGGAGTTCCTTGGACACTTGTTTAAAACGATTCGCACTGACGAACGCAAGCGTGGATGGGACGAACATAAAGGTCCGACAGAGCCTTTCCGATTTGGGGTCGAACAAAGGCTCCAATGCGGAGACTGCAAGAAGGTCCGGTACAATGTCTACAGCCAGGATACTCTAGGTCTTTGGATCCCCGCCAAGGAGGTGGCAAAGATGGAGACGAGCGAGGTTGACAAGAAGGGGAAGAAGGATTGGGAGCCTGTAGATTTGGACGAGTGCTTGCAGTTTTTCACGAGGGCAGAAGCACTGCCGTATCAATGTCTCGTGTGTAACAAGAAAGTAATCGCTCACAAGTTCGTCTTCACTTATCCTTTACTGGGCGATGCACTAATTTCTAGACAGGGGCAACCGATTCACTACTTTCCCCGATATTCTGATTATTCACGCCAGGAAGTTCCAGCTCGTTAATTGGGTTCCGACTAAGCTTGGTACGTGATGTCCTTGATGATGTACGGGATCGCTCTCATACTTACAATAGATGTACCCTTGCTCGTTCCTGATCACTTGACCATGGACCAATATCTTGGGAACGGCTTACAATCCAACGAGGAAGCCATGCCGGAAGAATCTGCGACTTCCGCCCCAACCGAACCGACCTTCGATCCTGCGGCTCTGGGCCAACTCACAATGATGGGATTTCCGGAAATTCGTTGCAAGAAAGCATTGTTGGCAGTTCCGGGCGACGTAGAAGGCGCTATGAACTGGCTCTTCCAACATATGGAGGACCCTGATATCGATGCACCTTTGCAACTTTCCAGTAAAGGACCGGCACCTGAACCAGATCCAGGGCTTGTGGCTATGCTACAGGATATGGGATTTAGTCCTGCACAGGCAAAGAAAGCCCTTCGAGAAACGGTGAGAATTACCTTCAATCGTTCGCTCGGACTTCACTGAAGCCAAACCCCAGAACGGTGATGCTGATCGGGCGGTCGAATGGTTATTCAACCACCCTGACGATACTGGAGACGACGCTCCATCTTCGTCTAGTAATACCACAGCACCTCCACAAGCCAACCACGGAGGATCGTCCGACCTCCCGGCGCAGTACCGGCTTAAAGCCTTCATTTCCCACAAAGGTTTTAGCGTTCATTCGGGACACTATGTAGCCCATATCCGATACGATGGAAAGGACGGCGAAGAATGGGTGCTCTTTAATGACGAGAAAGTGGTCAGAGCAGATATAGAGAGCGTCAATCTCCTCAGAAAGCTGGCATACTTATATGTCTTTGAGCGGGTTTGAGTACCAGTACTTGTGCACAAATAAAATATGTAGTCCGATCTCGAGTAAAATGTGAAATATGGTATACTTATAGTTTAGAAGATGAGAACACGACATGACACAACGCAGGGGACAGTGAACCAAGACCTACGAGTCCGAGTCCGAGTTTGCTCAAGGTATGTGTCATGGTCTTGGAGTTGTATCCCCGACCTGTAAGGGAGGCGGTGGAGAGGGGTGCCGGACGCCTCCGCGACTGTGCCAATCCACACCATTCATGTGTGTAAGCGTTGTTGTCTCGTCTGCGTCCTCTTCCTCTTCCTCTTCTCGTAATCTCTCCAGTGGTAGTCCTTCCTCCCCAGAATACGAACTGACTGATCGATGTCGGTGATCGGGGTGGTAAATGCTGCTAAAGCTGCCTCTATGTGCATGACCGGGGGTGTATGGGCCGGCTGACATCGGCCACCCGTCTGCAGACATTCGGCCCGAGATGCTCAATCGAGGGTGCAGGAGGCCAGTTTCTAGTGCGGTGTGACGAGGATTTTCGGGAGACAGTGGAGGTGGTTCTGGGACACGAGAGAGATTGAGGAGGTGGACTCCGAGGAATGTGACAATGAATCCAAGGAGGAGCGAGACGGTGTACATCCCTTCGGTGGTATTGAACCCTTGGAAGAGGATAAGGGAGGCTACGATGACTGCAGAAGAGAAGCCGACGTAGTACATCGGGTTGACACTGGACATCTTCGTCAGGGAGAAAATCTGGAACTAGTGAATGTGCCTACACATTTGTGGAGAAAATAGCCAGGGCCTTGTTGAAGTAATTCATTTGCACGAGAATGCACACGACGACCACAATGCCAAAGACGTAAGTACTTGGATGTGTGAGCTGGTTGTTTCCAGCGAACGTGAGCTTGAGGGCTATGCCGAAGCCATTTATAGCCATGACGGAAACAGACCCGACTAGGGAACATATCGAGATGTACACGATGGGTGTCGTTTTTCCATAGCGAGGAGAAACGTAGTAGATCACGACAAGCGAGAACACAAGGACGGTGAAGCAGTACAGGAGGAAACCTGTGGGCAGCAGTTAACGAGGGGGCTCTCTTTCGGAAATGGTAACCACTCGTGTCTGCACAAGTGCCTGCATACCCGGTTGTATCGCGTACTGTAATATTTCATCGACAGTTTCCACATCTTTGGATTCAGGAGCATGTAGGATGATGATGAGAGAGCCAATAAGACATAGAGTGCATCCAATTCGACCTAGATGCCCAAGCTCCTCGTTGAGAAATATAGAAGCGAGAATAGCACTGTGGTGAACTAGGTTCAGAACTCGACCTGATGGGGAGGGCGGCCACGTACCCAATAATGACGCTGAGGGCGCCCAGAGGGGTGACAAGGATCGGTGGAGCAAATGCGTAAGCTGCAAAATTTGCGACTGGGGATGTGATTCTCAGCCATTGTGTACGTGTAGGGGATTTCGATGTGAGCTCACTCTCGCCTAGGACCACTACAGCGACGAGAGTCAGCAAAGGTCACGTCAAAGCAATTAGCATAATGTACTTGTAGATATCCCAAGCCACCAGACAGGATTCCGTAGGTATGCATGGCTGTCAGCCGCGTCCGTCGCGAATGCCTCGTTGTTCCGCGATGTCTGGTTGAGTCCCTGTATGGAAGAAGCACTAAGCGTGCGGACCGTATATTGGTGATTAGATAGGAATAATCCACCTTTTTTGTGATGATAAAACTGGAGCCGATTGCGAATGAGCTGGAGATTGCGAGGGCGAGACCAATATATTTATCGTCGACCATCTCAATGGGACGCTGGTGATATCCAGGCTGATTGCCTCGTCGACAGGTCAAGCGCGCCGACGACTTTCTCTTCGCCGTCGAGTTCAAGTCAAGTGTTGGCTTTGTCGCCACTTGCCCACTTGCTTTCCCGCTCGCCATGTTGTGCCCGCACTTCCTCGACAATGGCATATGTCCTGATCAATCAACTTGTCCACATGAACATCGCAATTTCTTTTGCGATACATGTGCCCGCTCCTTTACCTCGCAAGCTCAGTACAGCGCTCACTTCGCGACTCATCAGCACAGAACGGCCGAAAGGGCAGAGTCCCGCACTTACGCAACCGCACCGCGAAAGTGTCTCATTTGCAGTGTTCAAATTGGCGGGCCCTCCAACATCCACCAACACGAGGAAGGCCGCGCACATAGGGTCAGGCTCCAAGATTTGGCGCAACGAGGCATACAGTACGCGCCCGAAGAAATGTATCCTGTGAACGAGAGTGTCGTGTTCCATTGCGATATTTGTGATACCATGGAATGGAACGGGCGCGAGGCTCACCTCCATACTGTCCGCCACAGAAACAAAGAGGCGTATCTTAGCGTCCGAGCGGCGCTAGATGAAGCGGAGAAGGATAAATATGGCATTTGTGTATCCCATGGGGATAGTAATGGCGTCGACTTTGGTATCGTTGATATAGATATCCGCTACGAGAGTAGTCTTACAATCACTTCTACGATCCCAAATACCAAGTACCTCCTTCTGTCTGCCAAACTCTCAAGCTCGTACTCTAGTAATGTTCGCAGTCGGGACTCCTCGTACGTGACTTTTTCAACTAGTTTTTAGTGGGAACACCACTGGCTAATCCCTTACTTTCAGGTTCAGAGTTACCTACCGTGGCTCTGATATTGTACATGGGAGTGCAAAAGAAATTACCCTTCAATTCCATTCCTCCAATAGAGGCCGTTTCCAAGACCGCCTTGAACTCACCTTCTACGATTCGACCAATACTAAGCGCTTTGCGATAACCCGAGCCCTCCTGTGCACCGTAGGGGATAGAGAGGACTACGAGGCGATCAAGCCTTCCGCTCCGTATAAGCCCAAGCATAAGAAAGCAAGGGAGGATGTTGGAACAATTGATGAAGGCCCCAAGCCGCCCGCAATTGCAGCCATCAAATGGGAGGTGGAGCTAAAACTATATAATGTACCCAAGGAGTTGGAACGGGTTCTCAAGATGGGCGACCGGAAAGCCAGATTGAAATCTGTCCGGGACTACATGCCCCGTGAATTTACTTGCGAAACTTACGCCCGGCAATTCCACACGTTGCTACACATAGAGGAACACAGAGCTGCGTATGTGACATGCACGGAGGAAAGAGTACGTCCACTCACGGCTTTTTAGGATGGATCTTCAACGATACGACGAAGGAGCTGTTACATTGGAGCCATCTCCAAGGGAGAACCTCTACTAGTGCGCTGAAATGAGACCTATTTGACTCATCAAACTGACGAGCGTCTAGCCTGACTGTTCCCGGGCTCGCCGAGAAACGTCCCTCCGTCATTGTCGGGGATATGGTCCTCGTTAAGAATCAAGGGTCAACCAGCAAGCACTGGTTTTCCGGTTATGTTCACAACGTCAAACTGCTTACCGTGGGGTTGAAATTTTCACCTCGTTTCAATTCTTACCGTGGTCAAAAGTATGATATACGCTTCTGTCTCGGTCGCCTCCCTTTACGCCGAATGCACCAAGCACTTGACTCTCCGTTCTCACCTCCACGCCTTCTCTTCCCTTTCGAAGCGCACATCATTAAAAAGCGCAAGCCTTCTGAGAATGATATCCGATTACTCAACCCTATCAACCGCCTAATTGGAAATAATGAAATGCAGAAACTCGCAGTCACAGCCATCCGTAATTTGGAACCTGGAAGCCCACCCTTCGTCGTGTTCGGGCCGTAAGTTTTGCTTTCTTTCTAACAGAATGCAGATAGCTGATTTCCTGAAGACCAGGGACAGGGAAAACGGTTACCATAATAGAAGCGATTCGCCAGATCTTGCTCAAGGACCCTGAAGCTCGCATTCTCGCCTGTGCCCCAAGTAATTCCGCCACAGATCTGATCGCGGAGCGCCTGGAGGTGCTAGGGCCTTCGCAGCTCTTCCGAATGAATGCACCAAGCCGATCACAAACGGCGCTCCCAAAGGTCTTGGATCTATTCAGCTGCAAGAATGACCATGGAACATTCTATATTCCACCTAAAGCAGAACTGATGAAGTTCCGCGTTATCGTCTCAACATGCATATCTGCCTGTGTCCCATATAATATCGGGGTTCCTCGAGGTCATTTTACACATATTTTTGTCGATGAAGCTGGTCAAGCCGCAGAGCCTGAGGCTATGATCCCAATCAAGACCATGTCGGACGGGCGGACGAATATTATCCTTAGTGGCGATCCCAAGCAGCTGGGGCCCATCGTGAGGTCGGATCTCGCCCTTACGTTGAAGCTCGGCGTCAGCTATCTGGACCGACTTTGCGAGACGCAGACGTACGACGAGTCTCAAATGAATGGTATCACGTATGTGAATAGGTCTCCTCTCTGCTTCATCATATTGAACTGCACACAGGGTTGTCAAGCTGCTCAAAAACTTCCGTTCGCACAGAAATATCCTCTTTTACCCCAACGAGAAATTTTACAAAGGAGAACTACAAACATGTGCCGACCCGGTTATGACGCAGTCGTGTACACGATGGAGTGAACTTCCAATGCGTGGTGTGCCAATTATCTTTCACGCAATGCAAGGAAAGGACGAGCGAGAGGCAAGCTCGCCATCATTTTTCAACGTGTTAGAGGCGAGTGAGGTTAAATCCTACGTCCAAATGTTGAAACAAGAGCGGAGCCTCACGTTGAGTACGTCAATGCTTCGATAGTCGAATCACGTCCATTGAGCATTCCCAACAGAGGATCAAGACATCGGCGTCATCACGCCGTATCATGCTCAAACAGGGAAGATCAGAACGTTGCTCCGCAAGTTTGGGGCCGAAGGTGTCAAGGTTGGGAGCGTGGAGGAGTTCCAAGGACAGGTACGCGTTCAAGAGAACTGACCAATGAAGCAACCCTGAAATTGCTTTAGGAACGAAGAGTGATAATTATTTCAACGGTTCGCTCCTCTATGGACTTCGTACTGAGCGATATCCGTCATACCCTCGGGTTCGTGGCCAACCCACGTCGTTTCAATGGTACGCCCACTAGATCGCACAAACCGTAGTCCTGTCTAACACCGAAGTGTCCCACAGTGGCCATTACTCGCGCAAAAGCGCTCCTCATTGTTATCGGAGATCCTCGAGTCTTGTCGCTGGACCCGCTCTGGCGCGGATTCCTCAATTATGTATACAACCTACGCGCTTGGAGAGGCACACCGACCCCTGATTGGGATACGGGACTTGCAGTTGAAGATAGTTCGTATGATGTCCAAAAAAGACGCCAAGCACAAGTGGACCATGATGGGTTGATTGCTCGAATCGCAGATGCGGTCGAGGGTGAGCATCGGGTGGATGACTTGGAGAATGAGGGGCATCAAGAGGATGCAGTCGTTGTCGAACGTCCGTGGCGTGAAGCGGAGTGATTTTTGTGTGATTTTTCTTCATAAGATGCTGATGCTCCAATCCCGTTTTTATTTTATGCTTTCATTGTAGCTACGCTCATGTTCTATGCTCATGTAGCCATATCTAGACGAACACTCTCTATATATATATTGATCGGTCTTTGACGTTTCGAGTGTCGATGGGGTTGCGGATGAGCCGGAATGTCAGGGTGAGGCCAATAACGAGGTCCTGGCTTCCGTCGTCGGCAGGTGGGGCGTCGACTGCGGATTTTTTTTCGCGAGTCCTGGTCGTGCCTTTCTTTGTCTCCTCCTTGTCACCCCCTCATCCTCGCACCATGTTGTGCCCCAACTTCCTCAACAGCGGCACATGCCCTGACCAACCACAGTGCCCTCATCGGCACCCAAATTTCTTTTGTGACATCTGCGGCCTCACCTTCAACACGCAGGCTCAGCACAAGGCCCATCTCACGACCAAGCGGCACCAAAAAGCCACCAAGGCAGTCTCTCGAACTTTGTCAACCGCACCACGCAAATGCATGGTGTGCGACGTCAAACTTGTACATCCGAACCACATCCGCCAACATGAGCAAGGCCGCACACACCGTGTCAGGCTCCAGGACTTGACCACGAGGGGTGTTCGTTACACGCGCGACGAGATGTACCCAGTCGATGAAGTCGTAGTTTTTCATTGTGACATTTGTGATAGCATGGAGTGGCACGGACGAGAGCAACATTTCCAGAGTGTCCGCCACAAGACTAAAGCGGCCTATCTGAGCGTGCGAGCCGCTCTTAACGAGGCAGAAAAGGATAAACACGGGATTTCAGTGTCTTCTGGTGGCCAAGAAGGCGTCGATTTTGGAATAATTGACACAGGAGTCCGCCGAGAGCTCCGTCTCACCGTCACTTCCACGATTCCCAACAACAAATTCCTCCTTGTCTCTGTCAAAATCTCAAGCTCTCAATCTGTCAACTCTCGAGCGAGGAACTCACCGTACGTTGTGCTATGACTTCACAAAAAATTTGCGTTGTATTTAATCGGCCGCTTACAGATTCACTGCTACATATCGGGCCTCTGAGATTATGTATGCTAACGAGAAGGAGATCTTCCTCACCTTCTACTCCACCGACCGTGGGCTCTTTCAAGATCGAGTCGAACTCACTTTCTACGACCCTGCGCACACCAAACGCTTTGCGATTACACGAAGAATTTCGGCCATTGTTGGGAACAAGGAGGATTATGAGGCGATCAAACCGACTGCGCCGTACGTTCCCAAGCACAAAAAGATGCGAGAGAAAGTGGGGTCGATTGACAAAGGGTTGAAGCCACGTGCGATTGCAGACATTGAATGGAAAGTGAAGCTAGGGTCATATGGTATCGACAAGAATCTGGAACGATATCTCGACATGGATGACTGGAAGGAGAGAATGAAGTGCATCCGGAGTATGCTACCACGAGAGGTTACCTGCGAGACATACGCTCGTCAATTCCATACACTCCTTCATATAGAAGAACATAAAGCCGCGTGAGTGATACCTTCTCTACTCCCGACCCTACTAATTCTGTCTCGTCCCAGAATGGATCTACAACGGTACGACGAGGAGGCCATTCCCTTGGTCCCATCCCCGAAAGAAAACCTCTATTAGTATGTCGCTCACAACATACCCCTGGATTTGCTACTAAAAACCCCCAGTCTCAATGTTCCCGGGTTAGCAGAAAAGCGGCCATCGGTCATTGTTGGAGACGAGGTTCTTGTAAAGCACCATGGCTCTCAAAGCACATCTTGGTTCTCCGGATACGTCCATAAGGTGGAACAACTTCAAGTTGGATTGAGGTTCTCCGGACGCTTCAATTCACTCCCGGGTCAAAAGCACGATGTCCGGTTCTGCCTTGGGCGACTCCCACTACGCCGTATGCATCAGGCCCTTGATTCGCCCTTTTCCCCTCCACGGCTTCTGTACCCCTCCGACGCCCATGTGACCAAGAAACGGCCTCCGACCACGCAAGAAGTTGGTGCCCTCAATGTTGTTGACCGCAGGATTGGAGGTAACGCCATGCAGAAACTGGCTGTTATCACCATCCGCGACCTTGAACCTGGGAGTCCACCATTTGTTGTTTTCGGGCCGTACGTTTCTTTTAACTTTCACCTCATCAGGATATCTCACACCTTTATAGCCCGGGAACCGGAAAGACTGTCACCATCGTTGAGGCCATCCGCCAAATACTCCTGAAGAATCCGCAAGCTCGAATCCTCGCTTGCGCACCAAGTAACTCTGCAAGCGACATCATTGCCGATCGTCTGACGGTGTTAGGGGTGTCTGAACTCTTCCGCATGAATGCGCCAAGCAGAATGCAATCTACTCTAACAAAGACTCTCGAATCATTTAGTCGGAAGAACGACCACGGGACCTTCTGTATTCCACCAAAGAACGAACTCATGAAGTTCCGTGTCATTGTGTCTACATGTGTGTCTGCCTCTATCCCGTACGGGATTGGCGTCCCTCGTGGTCACTTCACCCACATATTCGTCGATGAAGCAGGACAGGCTGCTGAACCAGAGTCCATGATACCTATCAAGACCATGTCTGATAACCGGACCAATGTTATATTGAGCGGCGATCCCAAGCAGCTAGGCCCCATTGTGAGGTCCGACCTCGCCCTGAGCTTGAAGCTTGGTGTTAGCTATTTGGATCGTCTTTGTGAGATGAATATGTACGATGAATCACAAATGAGCGGTATCACGTACGTGTATGGTTTTCCACATTTTGGACGAACTTTGACATTGCGCAGTGTGGTCAAGCTTGTCAAAAACTTCCGCTCTCATAACGCCATTATTTCGTACCCCAATAAGAAGTTTTACAGGAACGAACTTCAACCGTGCGCTGACCCGATTATTACAAGTTCTTGTCTGCGATGGGATGGGCTCAGCACTCCTGGTGTCCCTATCATTTTCCATGCAATGCAGGGAAAGGACGAAAGGGAAGCGAGCTCGCCCTCTTTCTTCAATATACAGGAAGCAACAGAAGTCAAGGCGTACATTCAGGCATTGAAGCAAGACAGGAGTCTTGCGTTGAGTAAGCAGCTCCACCTTGAGCCTTTATATTCTATGAATGACTGGAATCCCCGTAGAGGATGAGTATATCGGTGTTATCACACCGTACAACTCTCAAGCGAACAAAATCAGGGCCCTCCTCCGAAATAAAAAGGTTGGGGCCAATGGGGTGAAGGTTGGGAGCGTGGAAGAGTTCCAAGGACAGGTGCGTTCGCAGCAGAATCGACAATCTAAGTATAACTGAGCGGGCCCTAAGGAACGGAGGGTAATTATCATCTCCACTGTGCGGTCATCCATGGAATTCGTAATAAGTGACATCCGACATTCGCTTGGGTTTGTGGCCAATCCCCGCCGTTTCAATGGTGCGGGAGCTTGAAACACCAAATGTGATCCTCACTGACATCTGGGCGACTGCAGTGGCTGTCACTCGCGCACAAGCGCTTCTCATTGTCATTGGAGATCCAAGAGTTTTATCTCTGGACCCTCTTTGGCGCGGATTCCTTAACTATGCGTACAACCTCGGCGCTTGGAAGGGCAAACCACTCCCTGATTGGGACACTGCGGAAACAGTTGAGAACACATCATATGATGTCCAAAGGAGACGCCAGGCGCAGAGCGATCACGACGGGTTGATTGCTCGAATCGCGGACGCAGTTGAAGGTGAACTGCGGGTAGAGGATTTGGATAACGAGGCTAACCAAGAAGACGCGGTTGTTGTCGAGCGCCCCTGGCGTGAAGCGGAGTGATCTTCTTTTTTGCTTCTAGAGACTTTGATCTTGCTCAATTTTCATCACCTATGCTCATGCATGTCTAGACTAGCACTTTTCTTCTCTTCTTGTACGGACTGATCTTCCTTTTGGCGCCTCCAACCGTCACATGTGTTGTTAGCGCCAGTTTAACACCCTCGACATTAATGTTCCTAGGTTCTGCTTCAGAATACTCTTCTAACTGGCGCCTTGACTGTCCTAATTGTCCAGTGTGTAATCTGTGATTCGAGGCGTCTAAGGTGTCTGCCCTGCGCGACGGCGACGGCGGCTTTTCTCCCGCAGCCGAGGTGTGCCTGCTGGGCGTCGGCGCCAATCGAGCCTTCATAAGATGATGACCTCAATCTACCCTCGCTTGAACATAACTCTCTTCGACCGAAACCCAAATGAGCTACTACAAATCTCAACCTGTCCACGTCGTCTACGGCATCGTCCCATTCGGCCATGTCGAATGGCGGGAGCAATACCCACTTGTCAAGGCTTCATGCCACTATAACGTCGAAGACGTCTACGCTGTTGCTGAACTCGTCCAAGAATATTA
>Ga0307513_10003763_pt1 | contig 20477 bp, 30 predicted proteins | sample 15_EM_MG_FD_202174 | JGI IMG/M metagenome (GOLD analysis project Ga0307513, IMG submission 202174) | Populus trichocarpa ectomycorrhiza microbial communities from riparian zone in the Pacific Northwest, United States - 15_EM | ecosystem: Host-associated > Plants > Roots > Unclassified | place...
CGTTCTACCTACACTGCTTTAGAGTATTGCTATATTTTGGTTTTATTAAAGTAAGTACAGGTACATGATCGATGGATAGTGGATAGGAAAAAGGAAAAAGAGGAGGGCAGCTATGCCATGCCATGGGGCGGAAAAGCAGTGCGGTAGCGCAGTTGAGTTGACTGTTAATCAGGTGCATCTGCTGGTTGTCACTCGTTGCGGAGAGAGGCGTCGATAGCCGCATGGCCTGTGAAAAGGGACGCTGTCCTGTCGACTGTCCAGCCAGGGTGAGACGCGGATCCGAGCGAGCGAGCGAGCGAGAACGAGAGCGAGAGCGAGAGCGAGAGAGTGAGAAGAAAAGAGCGAGAGAGCCGGGAGGGGTGGACACTGGGCACGCGCACGGGGCCTGGGAAGATGTGGGTGTGCGGTGTGCGGAAGTGGTATGGGGGCCATAGTGTGCGATATTGGGACATATTGGGACATATTGTGATGGATGATGAGACGCTGGTGCTGCTGCTGCGACTGCTAATGCCTCTGCTGCTAAATGCTGCCGCTTGCCGTGAGGTTATTGTCTCAGCGAATCTGGCAGACATGGAACAGGGAAGCCTCTCATGCATGCCTCTCCAGCAGCCAGTCGCCTATGTATGTCATCGTCTTCGAAGCGGATTGGATCCAGCTCGCTTATTGTTCGACCAAGTCGGGTGCTGCAAGCGGTAGCGCCGATAGCCTCTAATATAATAGCAAGAATAGCAAGGATAGTATTAAAAAGCAATGGTAATTGCAGTAGCAGCACTGGTAACCATTATGCTTACGACGACGCTTCCGTCCGCTACTTGCTCGGCCGCGCGCGCGTACCTACTTTCGTGCATCCTCCGTTCCGACGACACTCGTCTAAATCCCTCTCCCCGTTGAACCCCCGCTACTTCCCCGCGTTGGCTCCTGCCACCCCCTACTTCCGCGTCTCCGCCCGTCATCTTTCCCCCCTCTACCATGCCGCAGCTGCTTCCCCAGCAGCTCCACCGTCACCACCACGACATCAGACGCGTCCACGACCACGTAGACCCAGACGACCAGGACGCAGACGGCGAGGACGCGCCCCCTCCCCCGCATCCATCTCATCCATCTCATCCAGCCCATCCATCCCACCCATCTTATCACCACACCCCTACCTTTAACCTACTCATCGTCGGTCGTCCCAGGACTGGAAAGACCGCCCTAGCTCGTCTCCTCCTCGACACCTCCACCCTCGCTCCAACTATCTCCCCCCCCCGTATCAATCTCCTCGCAGACTATGCAGACGCCTCCATTCGTCCCACCTCGGCTATTACCTGCATAACGGCAGAGCTCTCTGCAACTCCAAAGCGCAGTCCCGTCATACTCAACATCTTCGACACCCCAGGAATTGATTTCCAGGACCAGGCTGCCTTTGAAGCCAGTATCACCCTCATCCATAGGCATATTTCCGATACCTATAGAGCGTCTGAAGACCTCCCAGTGCGTTCCCTTTCCGCCCCCCAATCCTTCCCCTTTTCCAAACCCCTACCATCCATCTTCGGAAGCATTTCTGACGTCTGAAATTGCAGGAGCACGCGCAGGCCGACCAGCAAGTCCATCTGTACGTGGCAGTACCCCATACGAGCCCGCTACTTGCCGTCTCACCGGTTACTGACACCATCACACAGGTGTCTCTATGTCCTAGATCCCGATGTTATCATCCCGGAGCGAACTCGCAACCACCATCCGCCACCCGCTGTACCCCCCGCTTCCGCGCGAGCCTCCACGGGCGCCCATGCGAGCCCAGTCGCCACACGGGCTCGCAGAGACTCCAATGCGAGCACCCCTCATCCTGCCGTCGCCGCGGCAGAGCTGGCACACTACGACGACGATCCCGAAACAGGTTGGGCACGCGCTTCGCTTCCCCAGGGCGAGCTGCGCGTGATCCGCAATCTCGCCGAACGCGTCAACCTCCTGCCCATCATTGGCAAGGCAGACACCCTCACCGCCGAACGTCTCGATGCCGTCAAGACGGCCGTTCGCCGCGATCTCCAAGAACGTGGCCTCACGCTTGGGTTGATTGATCCGGACGAAACCAGGCATCAACCCCAGCAGTACCAAGTTCACCAGCCGCAGACAACCAGTGGTGGTACATCCCACTCATCTGCTGCTCGTGCACCTCCAGGTCATCCCCCTACGGGTCCTCCACCAGCCCCTAGAACGTATTCCACAATGCCCTTTGCCGTTATGGCCCCAGATCGTTATTTACACGGCGATGGTGCCTCTAGATTCCGTGCAAGTCTCCGTTTTACACATTCGCAGCTCGTCCAGCAGTATCAGGCTCAGGTGGCTGCCCCAAACACCCTGCCGCAAGATATCTACGTCTCCCCGTACATCAAGTCAGAACGGGTGTATCGCTGGGGCAGTCTGGATGTCCTGGATCCCCTCTGCTCCGACTTTAGACAGATGCGAACCATGGTTTTCGACAACAACCTCATGGTGAGAGTGACCCGGTCACATCTTGGCGGTGGAAATCATTAATTATGGCTCCTACAGGGTCTCAGAGAACATACACACCGGATGCTCTTCGCTAAGTACCGTTCCGAGTCTTTGGGCGGCCGTCGCCATCGTCCGACCAGCTCAGAGAGTTCTGGCCTGCCTCATGCTCCTAGCACGTCACAACCAGGGTCCAGTGCACCAGGACCCTTTCCAAATTCTCCTCCATATGCGCAGCCTCATGCCCAAGCTGCCGCTCCGGCTCAGCGGTATCCTGGCTCAGTTCCCAGACACCCACTCTCCGTCAGTCCGACACAGTCACGCGCAGTTCCGGTAGGAGGAGGGCCACCACCGCCCATGTCTTACCATCCGGATGCCAGCGGCCCCCCAGGTTCGATGGTCCTCACGTTTGAACAAGGCGAGTTTGGATCGTGTGACTTTTTTTTCCCTCTGCTTTCCCCACGCTACCTTCCCACTATCCCCAGGCTTCTTCGCCGACCGGAATTGAACAGTCGCGACCGCTTTAGGCGGTTCCGAAAAGAGCTTCGAATGCATTCTTTGTATTCAATGGGTCCCAGCCACCACGTCACGATATCTCCTACCCCCTCCTGGCTGTTCACACCCATGGCGTTTGCGTTGCTGGACAGAACCTAACTGACATGTTTCCTTCCTGATGTCCCTGCTGTCAACTCGCACCCCCTCGATCAATTCTCTTCGGTGTTTCTCGCCGACTCATTGTTCCTTCAACCCACGTCAAAACCAAAAAAATTATAATCAATCCGAACTGTGTCCGATTCGGCCTCTAGAACCGGACACGCTGATCGCAGTGCCCAAGTTGAAACCTGTAGCGCGCAAGATCTCTGTGGCCTGCAACTTCTGCCGATGTACGTGCCCTCCATTTGTTTTCCTAGTCTGGCCAGATTGGCTGGCGAACTCGCTCTGCCTAGCCTTGGGCGGAGAAGCGAACAACATTCATTGACTTCCTTTTTAGCACGTAAATTGAAGTGCGATGGTGGGAAGCCTCAGTGCCAGCAATGCATTCGACGGAAGGTTGTTTGCGAGTACGACACCAACGTGAAGCGTCGCGGCCTTGCGCGTTCGACGCAGAACCCCGAGGAGGCTCAGGGTCAGACTATCGACGTACGTGATCGACCTTTGGTCAACCCAAAAGCAGTAGCTTGCCAGTTTTGTCGAAGTAAGCACACCTACGGGTTCTTTCGCTACACCTCAACCACGTTGTCGGTGATAACTGATCATCCTCCAATCTTGGCTCTCGCTCGGATGCAGGCCGCAAGACGAAATGTGATGGACGTTTGCCAAGATGCGGCAATTGTGAAAAGCGTGACCAGTCGTGTTCCTACAACTATGGAGGCCACAGCCCTGAAGCGGAGGCTGGACCCGCCGCGGTATCGCCCTCTACGAGTGCGACGATGACGGCTACTGCCGCTGCCTCTGCGGGGGGGGCACTGCCGCCCATCCATAGTTTGCAGACTGCCGCCTCGGCCACGACTGTAAGTGGACCTCCAGAAACGCTCTACATCCATTACCCCCCGGGGGGCCACCCGCAGCAGCTCCCGCCGCCTCATGGGACCGCTCACGCGTCAGCGCCTACGGCCGAAATGCCCCCGCTACCACCAGGAGGAGCACCAGGAGTCTCCCGTGGATCTGTGGCGACACAGCTGTCGCATCGGCTGCCGCCCATAGTTGATCAGCCAAGACGCACGAGTCGGGACAGCACCGGCGCTGGACCAGGAGGACCAGGAAGCGGGGGACTGGGGCACGGACACGGCCGAACGGGCTCCACGGCATCTTCGTCGCACCCTCGTCTGAGCCCTCCTACGACGCCGGGCACGCCCGGGGGCTTGAAACGCAAGATGCAGGACCGTGACGAGGAGGACGCGGCGATTGGTGCGGCTGGCCCTGGTGCTGGTACTGGTGCTGGTGCTGGCCTCATTCGTGCTTCTTCGGGTAGTGTAAAGAGGAAGCGCACGCTCGAGGGGTCTGGCCATGGGGCACCGCAGGCGTCACCTGCTGCTCCTGCGACTAGTACATCTGGCGCGACTGGATTCCAATCGGAACGACGAGGCTCGGACGAATTGAGGTCGAGCCGGCCAAGTACCGGCAGCAGCAGAGCCAGTGTTGCCAATTTAGTCGAGGTAGGGGGTGTTGGAGGAGTCAGCAAGCCCCCGTCAAACCCGTCGTCAAATGGGACTAGCTCAACGCCTACACCGGGCCGTCCTGGTAGATGAACCGGTCCCCCCCGACCTCCCTTCCAACCTCCGGCGACTTAAGATAAAACACCGTGTGTCATCATGCGGACGACCAATTTGTGCACCCTCGTGTAATATGTTACTCTCGCCCTTGAGTGGGTCTGCCCTATGGGCGGAGAGAGCCCAAATGACCCAAGTCTATGCAATCCATTCTCTCTCTCACTCGCTCTCATCTCATTGTGACGCTACACTCGGCCGCTGCGGGTTATCACAATTCAATCAATTGTCGAGGCGTCCTCAGGGATCCAAAGCGGCTATTGCGACCCAAGCAAGGAGTTGAATAGTGCCTTCGTGGGCCCACCGCCTCCCCCCCCTTATCGATCTCTGATCTCTCCCCTCAACCCCCCACCTTCGTTCATTCGTTCACTTTCTTTTTGCGCCTCGTGGCCAATACCCGCATTATTCAATATCTTCTCTGATCGCCCCCAGCCCACCTCGAAAGCAGCAAAAAGGGCTCGCGATTATGACCGCCTCCGTACTCTATTTGCTTCCATCGTCTGAACGTGCATCGTTTTATATATCGTAGAGCCCCAAAGCTGCCCACCTCTCGCACTCTCATTTCTCTCTCTCTCTGTGCCATCCTGCATCTAGGGTATGAAGTTACCTTTCGTATTTTCGATCCAACCACCAAAGTCGCGCTGATATGCTCTTCCTGCATTGTCGTCCTATTTATTTAGATCCCTGGCTTGTCACCCTCCCACATTCCTTCATTTCATTGTGTCATATCCATCGCTCACTCACCCAACCACCCTAGCTGCTCGCGTCCCTCCAACCAACCAACATACCCGTGTCGCCGGATTTGAAAGGTAAAAACATTATCACCCCGGCAACCCTCTTCATGTAACCATATCATCAGCCGTCGTTTTTTCGCTGTGCTCATTTCTCCTTCTGTAAGATAGTCATAGCCCTTCTGTGTACCACACGCGTAACAACGCGACGTACACCGCTGAAATCGCACCGTATTTGTATGATTCATTTCTTCCTGTTCCCGAGCACACGATACAGCGTTCATCCTCATGGAAGACATGCTGATCGCCGACGCGGCCTTTGACACGGGTAATTGAGCTTATTGAGCCTATCTCTCGATGGAATTTGGATGCTGGAATTGTGACACTCATATGCGTGGCTGGGTCACGAGAAACGGGTCTTGCCGGAGAAATTAGACTCTTACATTGTGAGCCATATGCAGCACTGCTCCGAGCACACCGCCAAAGCAAACACCCCATGCACCCTGCAGTGCCGCACACCATACGATCTAGAATCTCGAATCTAACAGGTACTGGTGCCCCCCCCGTCCGTTCCATGGCAATTGATCCGTCATCACCCGGGCGGCCCATCCGGTCCCGCGTCAGTCGCCAGCGGCAGGGTGGCGGAGCGTTTGATCATGCCTGATGAGGTCCTCGATGTTCAGGAGCAGGGCACGCGCCTGTGCATGCGCTTGAATTAGGCGGGCTGGACGCCGCTGTTGTTGGCGAACCTGTTCGACAGTAGTAGGGGTCCTGGAAGAGGGAAGAAGCGGTCTCAGTCAGCCAGCGGCAAACGGAAGCGAACCGAGAACCCCGGCTGGCATATACTTATGCATATGGGACATGGGATACGGGGATTACGGGGACATGGGGACACGGGGACACGCTTGATTACCTGTTCAAATTCAAACGGTAATCACAAAGCAGTGCGATGAGCAGGTTGATGAGCTGTAGGACCAGAAGAGAGAACCCCAGGACATAGTAGTAGGAGAGGAGTGTCCGTTGGAAGATGAAGAGTGGTTCTCTGCAGTCCTGCGATCCGTCGCGACAGGAACTCGCGACAGAGTCTCTGCTCTGGATATAGTTATGTAAGGCTGACCAAACATTATCGTGCTCCTCCTCTGTGAAGCCACAACACTGGAGCTATCAGGGAATCAAAGGGGTCAATAGAATTACCGATGAGCTACAGAAACACGAACCGTCCCGTGGATGATGTCTCTCGCATTGCTATCAAGTTGAGCCCATAATCGAGAGAGGTACGTCGAAAGAGTGAAGGCATGTCGTTGATACGCTATGCATCCAATCACGAGGAGAGCTGCTGCGTTTGGCAATAGGAGGGCAGTATAGCACAGGATGATGGTGCGAGAGAACATGAAGGCTCCCATAAATCCCACTACAGAGGTCACAAGGTGCACACTTGAGGCGAGCGTGATATCTATTTTGGAGGTGTTATTTGGCGTTGGGGTAGAATCCAGTGGAAGGGTTCTCACATAGCGATAAGTCATACTGGGTTATAACGACAATACTTGAAATTCGTATCGCACGGAACCATAGAAGAAGTGAGTACAACAATCCACTGAAACCGATGCCGAAGACCTGAATGTTGGTGAGTCCACTATTTTTTGTATTTTCACACGGTACACTCACTACAAACACTGATAGAAATAGCACGACCCGTTCCCATTTCCAAGGATTTGATATAAGGGTCCTATGTGTTTCCTTCCCGCTCTCGCTAATAGTGAGATTGGTACCTAAATCTTGCGGCTTGCTGATAGTGGTACCTGCAGGGGGACTCCAAAAAACGGGATAAGAAGGTAGAGATGAGGTTTCCCGCAGTTTGAAAGTTGGTTTCTCTGGTTGGCGAGTCTCTTGCCGTGGCGTTGGAGTGAGATGAGACGAGAGAGAGGGAAAGGGATGCGAGCGAGATGTAGAGCTTGTCTGTTGTGAGTCCGTGGATTGTTGCGACTGGCGCGCTGAGCGGGATCGGAAAAAATTGAGTGGCATCACTAGTGCTTGTTTGAGTGGTTCACGCAAAAGGCTGAAGTCAGGGGTAGGAAGTCCCGATGGAATGGAAGCGGTTATACTTCTTGATTTTGCTACGTGTCCTTGCACAGAGCAACTTCTGCTCTCCATTTCTGGCGTTAGGGGTATAGTATGAAAAGGAGAGGTAGAAGGTTTGACTTCGTGCGATCGGCTATGAGATACAGGTGAAGGAAGTGATACGGATTCTTTGTAAGGCTTGTTCTTGTCCTCAACCAGAGTTGGAAATCCATCGGAAGCACCAGGATTTGCAGAATCATGAGAAGGACGCGGGCATTTCAGACTATCTCTTCCATACGTTTCTGGAGCTGCCAAATCGCTGTCTTCTTCGTGAGTGAGATATGGCGATAATGAATATGGCGACCTGAGTGGATTCGGCGACAGTCCAGCAGTTGGTCGGCGGCGTATTGACGTGCCTGACGCGTCACCTAGTAGTCCTGACATTGTCAATGATGTAGGGCGACGGTTCGTCACGCGCGGGTGGCGGAAACGGTGAAGGGGTGCTGAGGCTGGGACATCGCATCAACCACCACCAATATGGATCCTGAGAAGAAGTCGCGAAAAAATAAGAGAAGGGTGGATGAGGGTGAAGACGATCGTCATCACAAGAAGAAATTCAAGAAAGAGCGTCACGAGCGAGAAGGGAAGAAGGAAAAGGAGCGGCGCAGCAAACACAAGGCTATGAAAGTTGTTGACGATGACCCAGATATGGACGATATGTGGGTGGAGAAGGATATCAATATGGATGGAGAGAACGTGAGCCAAGATTTCATAACACGAAGCCGCTTGACTGAACCGCTGTAGCCCATAACCACGGACATACCTACGGCCGCTAGTTTGTACTTGAAGTCATCAGCAAGTGAGCCACATGACGCAGACCTACCTTCGTCAATACGGAGCGAAACAAAACTAGTTCGTGATGAGTGGATGACGCTCCCAACTTCTCGCCCTGTGGCGCCTCGCCCGACACCCCCAGTTACACACGTACCCCAGCATGATTCATTCACCGAAGGATATGGAGACGCTGAAGGAAACGGTCGTACTCTTACCGGAGAAATCGACTTCTTCAGCAACTTGGGTACGGAACGCAAAAGAAAACAACCCAAGGACAGAATAGATCCAGAGAAGGCAATCGTTCCCAGTGAATCCATGCGCACGTCCTGACCTATTCTCTAGGAACTCACAATTAGCTCGCGCGAACTGAATACGCAACTTGTTGAAGGCAAAGCGCTCGATCAATACGCAGAACCGTCCCCTTCAAAAAGGAATGTTCCAGGAGGACCCGGTTCACAATGGCGAATGATGAGGCTGCGTCGCGTTTACGAAACCGCGGAAGAGGAGGGAAAATCAGTAGAGGAGGTCGCACTTGAGCGCTACGGGTCTCGAGAAGCCTTCGAGGAAGCTCTTGAAGAACGTCGGATATTGGACGAAAGAGCTGATAAAGCCAGACCTCAACACGCTACTCGAACCAACGAACGAAACATTGGTGGTCCCGAAACAAGGTACTACTTCAGTGATCCAAGTCGACCCACAAGTCGAAACTCCTTCCGACGTCCAGGAGAGAGTGGGCCGTCTACGCCATCCACTTCTGCAAACCCCCTCCCTAAATGTAACCCACCAGCCAATCGACGCCTCGACTCATTACGTCTTACATCAAATGCGGCACCCACAAGCTCCAAGCAGAAAACTTCTACCCAGAACACTCCACTTGCTATGACTCCGATCCCTAGCGCCATGACCCCGAACCTAAGGCCGTCCGGCCCTCTCCCAGATCTCAACAAGCTTCAAGCCAAAGTGTTGAAGGCAAAGCTTATGGGTTCACCAAATGTGGCAGAGCTGGAAAAAGAGTACGAGGAGGCCAAGCGACGAAGTGAAGGAGTCTTCATTGACGAGGGGAATACGAAGTTGGAAGCACTGCCTTCGCTGGATGGCCAAGGGAGATTATACGATGTCGGAACAGGTGCACCTGACCAAGGTCCTGTTCGACTCCCCGGCAATCGGCGTCAAAAAGAGAAGGTAGACATACACTTTCGTTCTCTCGCACCATCTCATATCTACTATGATAGCTCATTGAAACGAGAGACCCGAAGACTGGCGAATTACTTCGTGTCAACGCAGATGACGACGACATCACCCTCGGGGAAATGCTGCGACAAGAGAAATTTGGCGCGGGAATCGCCGATCAGAAAAATTTGGACCAAGCCTTCGCTCGTGCAATTGCTACTGATGGCAAGTTCGAGGTCAGTCGTTTCATAGTGTGTCTTTGGCTGTTGGTCATGGCGATTAGAACGATATCGAATACATGGACGATAATGCCGAGAAACTTGGTCGCAAGAAGATGCGCACAGATGCCATGAAGAGGCAATTTGCTATCAACGGTGAACATCCAGTCCCTTCTGCTGCAAAGAAACTAACAGTTGAACGGCAGATTATGCGAGGACACAAAAAGTCCTAGCTTCTTGTGTTCACTGTTATGGCGAGGACGACTCCCCACCCAAGGCCGCTGTGGTCGCAATGGGAACTCGTTGCTACCTTGCGTGTACAACTCAGCAGGAGCTCGTTCCAGGTCACTGTCACATCGTTCCCATTCAACATCATCTTTGCATGCTTGAAGGTGACGATGAGCTTTGGGACGAAGTCCGTGTAAGCTACGTCCATCTTGACTCGAAGGAAGTGCTGACTCTGTTGATGGCAGAATTTTATGAAGTGCCTGATTCGTATGTTCAACGAAGAAGGGAAGGGAGTCGTATTCTATGAGACTTTCCTGAACTTCAAATGGCAGAAGCACACCTACATTGAATGCGTGCCAGTCCCCTATGACCTGTTTGAACAGCTTCCTGGTTACTTCAAGGTACGCCTGCTGAGGCAGGTTATATCGCATATGCTGATTCAAGAGTACTTTAGGAATCTATCCTCATGTCAGAAATGGAATGGTCTCAACACAAAAAGTTGATCGACTTTTCCATAAGACCAGGAGGCTTTCGACGTTCCATGGTCCCAAACCTGCCTTATTTCATGGTTCAGTTCGATTATAAAGGCGAGAAGGGTTATGGTCATGTTATCGAGGGTGTAGGCGATGCGGCTGGTGGTCGTGACCCAGACGGAGCAGTTGATGAAGGAGAGAAAGGCGGAGGAGAGTTTCCTAGGTATGTCATTGGGGTTTTTGGGGTTTTTGAGGTAGTTCTTATTAGAGCCTAGGTGGTTTGCCGCGGAGATTATCGGAAATCTTTTAGATTTGGAGCCACGATTATGGCGAAAACCTCGTTGGATGGATCGTGGCCAGACCAAGGCTCGGGTATCACCGTTTAAAAAGAAATATGATCCATTCGACTGGACCCCGCTGCTCCGCGAAGGTCGATGAAGGACTGGCTCCCTGTCAGTGATGCAGCGTTGGTGCTGGCATTACGCGGACACTATTGGAAATATGGAAGCTCGTTTATCATCGATATCTAAAAGCTTGGTGTTGCTCATGACTGCTTTCAATTTCTTATTCTGCATTCATACCCATTATGATAGCCCCTCTATCATCCGCGTGACTCGTACTGTCTGATAAAATTGCGGAAATTTGTGACATGACCATCACCTTGAGAAATGGAGAAGGTGGTCCGTGTCATGATTGCACATAGGAAAGGTCTCCGTAGGAAATTATCGGGGCTGTGAAGCTGAGCGTCTTACTGTCTATGCATTAGGACACACTCGATTGCTTACCATGTCATGGGACAAACGGTGAGGATTCTTGAGGACCTCATGACAAGCCCACTCCCCTGATGACCTTTTGAGGCATGGCCCCAATGATGCTCCAATCCTGCCATGAACTGCCTTAGGATATTCAAGGTCAGGCATGCCTGTGGAGTGTCACACTCCTCAACTATCTTTTTCACATTCAGCACCATAGCCCGCGCAGAGCTCACCACATCCCAAATAATCAGCAAATGTGATATCATTCCTTATTCCTACTTATTCCTCCATCTTCTGATCCTATCAGATGCTCTATCTCAATACTTCAGGGTTTGCAACCCAATTTCACCTACACTGACTGGAAACACTTACTGCCTCTCATCTATCCCTTCCCACCTCTTCACCAAGGTGTCAAGCTACCATTTGTCCACACACTCCCAGCTCAGATTCAGTGGATAAGTGCCAAGACCTTCCATGCACTTGAGAGTTGCACCCTTATCTTTCCACTTCACCACCACGATCTGCACACATTCAGTACCACCCTCCCAAGCATGTGTGTCTAGTGGTGACAATGATAGACATAGAGAACCTGTTCTTGTAAACAGCATGCTTGGGAGGTTTGTACTGAATGTGTGCAGAGCATAGTGATGAAGTGGAAAGAGAAGGGTGCAACTCCCAGGTGCATGGAAGGTCTTGGCACTTATCCACTGAATCTGAGCTGGGAGAGTGTGTCGACAAATGGTAGCTCAACACCTTGATGAAGAGGTGCAAGAAGATGGATGATAGGCAGTAAGTGCTTCCAGTCAATATAGGTGAATTTGGGCTGCAAACCCCAAAGTATTGAGACAGTGCATCTGACAGGATTGGAAGATAGTGGAATGAGCAGGAATAAGGAATGGCACCACATTTGCTGATTATTTGGGATGTGGTACGTTCTGCACTGGCTATGGTGTTGAGAATGTGCAAAAGATAGTTGAGGAGCATCGACTTCTCACAAGCAGGCCTGACGTACCGGGCGGCCAGGGCAAGGGGAAGGGCAACCACGGTGGTGAAGGCTTAAGCGTACGCTGGATCATATGCCAATATATACGAGCACGATTAGGCGGAGGAAACACAGGCGCACTCAAAACGACAGACTCGAGCGTCTCCGCAAAATCAAGCAGACGTCCAAGCGCACATGCATAGTGATTGTAGCCTCAGGCGAAAAGTGTAATCGCTTGCTCGAGTACTGGCGCACGCTCAATGAGACTTTGAGACAGAAGGTTGGGGTCAATTCCTCCGCTTCATGATCCATATTCCATATCTCAAATCGAGATTCAAAATCAAGTCTCAACACAGGTATAGCCGAAGGCCATCAGGCTGGATGACGCACCGAAGGTGGCCAGTCGATCGTGATGAAGATGAAGAAACCAACTGTTGGAAACGGGGATCCCATGAACTTCTTCCTGTTTCCCGATATTATGTCAAGGTTTCTTGAGGCGCTTAGAAGACGAGTAGTACGTGGTTCAGCAAACGGCGCATAGCCACGTGTTTGAGTTTGGAACACATCGAGTCTGGAAGCCACACCCCGTCTCGCCGCTTTAAGAAACCACCAAAAGCACCGCAGAAGGATGCGTTTTCGACTAAGCACTATTAATAACATTCGGAACTGGTCGATCGTTTACCTCCACACTCTAAATATCCGTTCCCAAATCTCTCGATTGATATCACACTACCAGCTACGCGGTATTTCTCGGGCCCATAATAGAATCTGCCTCTCCTTGTGCAAAGGGCCTGATTCGTCGAGTCGTAATTTGCATCGAAAGGGGTGACGGGGCGAGGACAAGCAGTAAGCCGAGCCAGTGCAGGAACTCGTGCGTGAGAATACGTTGTTTTTGGACATAGCCCGGCGAATTGTGAGCTGGGACTAGCTTGAGGATCGTCGACCACGAGACCTGATCTACGAGTTCAAGGACAGCTCAAGGCCGTGATGAAACGACATTGGAAGAGACGCTGTTTGAGTGCACGCCGCTCACCAAGAACACATCGTGCAGTCTCTGTCCAAAGATTGGGTTGTCGGGCGTTGAGAAGCAACCAAGGCCTTCAGATAAATTGGTATCACAACTGGGTCGACAGCAATGACCGCGCTGATACGCACTATGCATATCGTTGAAAGGTTCGTCCAGTCAGTCATGATTTGGTTTACTAATGCAAGCAATGGTGGCGCGGTATATTTCTTGCATACTGTGTGAAACTCTAAGTGTACAAGAAAAATACTAGTGCCCCAAGAAAATTCAGGACCAGACCTGCTAAGATTGCCTGTGACATAACTGGTGGGACTACAACGCTTGGTAGCGTCTCGACTTCGGAATTGCCGAGTTCAGGGAAAACTTTCCCATCGAAGAAGATTGGCGGTTTGAGGTCTTCATTCCCAAGAAAAATGGAGAGAACAGGAGCAAAAAAACCGATGAGGAGCCCCTGAGTAGTCGTTCGAACGGCCGAGTCACGGGGATAGTGTGGGGGTGGCGGTTCAAATGTCGATCCGGAGCTGAATGACGATATCCACTGTTCCTCTAAGGTACGCGACTCCTCTTCCGCTGTCCGGGCAGTCGTGAATAAGAGAAAGGAATATGACGGAGACGTACAATACGGAGAGGAAGACAATCCTTCGGTGGATGCTGACCCAAAGAGAGCATGGTGAAATGCACGGCGATAACTACGAATTTCAGTCTCGGTCATCCCAAGCGTGCTGAACCGGTCAAAACCACGGGGGGATTCTATCATAACCTATAGACGACATCAATACGGTACATTTTGTGAATAGAATAAAAGCCACAGACCTGCTCTGCGGTGGCATCTCTCTCATCTTCGTCCTCATACGCCTCGTCTCCCACAGAGCAATGAATCCAAAGTAGTTCGTCCAGGACGCTGGGACTATCAAGACTCCCCGTATTAAGCGAAGAACCCTGGGAGGTCTCAGAAGATTCTGTTTCCGGGAATAACCGACGATTCGGCCTGAGAGTGCTAAGCGGAAGTGTCCGTGCAAGGTTCTTTCCTCCATGAATGAGCCTCAATTTTCTCCGGGTAAGTTCGGGTCTCCTTTCTCGTATCTGTGAAATACTAAACATGGTGAACTCGTTGCCAAGTGATGGACCTACTGCGCTAACGAGAGCTGCTACACGTTTAGTCGTAGGTATTTCGAGTCGTAAATCTTGAGCTCCATCTGTGAAGCGAATTGAGAACTTGATATTCGGTGAAGAATCCTGGGCTAACGCCGATAGTTTGCTCTCTGGTGCCAATGCAGCCAGGTCAATGGGCTCTGCACGTTGCTTTCCCTTTGCTTTGTCGCTCATATACCGAGGAGGCTTCGGGTCTTCCATTTTGTGAAGGGGCCCGTGTTCTAGAACGAATGTAGAGAGGCAAGGACGAGTCGCCAAACAGAGAAACACAACTTGGCCTCAGCCCCGACAAAGAATGGCCCCACAGAAGCGGGCGTCCCGAAGCACAAGGTGGTCTCACTTGGAGGATAGATTGTACGAACACGTTCAGGAAGCTGTGAGACCCCCGATATCCTTGGACGTGTTGTGGGTGCTCATGTGATTTGAGGGACTCCAGATGGTAATGGTCCTATCCACGGAGGATGAATTACAGTTGGAAGTAGATCGTCTACGAAACGAACGCGATCAGGCTCGAGAAGAGGCTACCCAGGCTCGAGAGGAACGCGACACGGCGATGCTCCAGGTCAGCTTCGCGAAACCAATGTCAATATCCCAAGTTTTGAACTCAATTTCTCCCCTCGATACCACAGGCACGAGAAGAAGCCACGGAACGCGTCGCTCTGGAGAAGGATCTCGATGTTCTTCGTGAAGAGGCACGTTCCTGAATATATTCTCGCTTGCTTGTCGTGTTCATGGATCCACATTAGTTAACAGCTGCTCGGCACGAGATTGGACGGTATAAAAGCTTTGTATGTGACAAGTCTCTCTCTCCCTCGTCATTCCATTTACCTTTCTGCATCTACTTTTAGCTGTGTGTTGCTGAGGACGATAAACAAGCGCAGGCTAAAGCGCGAAGGCGGGCTGAGGACGACCTCAATCAGCTCCGGAGTCAATACGAGAAACTAATAGATCAATTCCGGACTAGTTTGGTGTCTACTGGGCGACCCAGAGCTATCCAGCAAGATGTTGGAGAATTCAAGCGGTCTGAAAGCGAACTGGACAGTGCCAGCCGATCTTCATATTCGGTGTCATACTATCCTCCATCATCTCATCGCGCTCAAGCCTCTAGATATACAACTGGACCAGTATCGGGTCCTTCAAATACCCCTTCCTACTGGTACCAGCGTCCTATTTCACCGCCACCGCCAAGCCCTCGCAAAACAACATCACAATCTTCACCGCAAGGCGCAAGTCGTATTAACCCTGACCGGGTCTCTCCGGCCAAACTCCAAACTCCTCATCCTACTTACACTCATGTCCGAACCAGTGCGAAGATCACTGCCATCGTTCCAGTACATCATATAAAAGAGGAGGAGGAGGAAATGTCTTTGCCACCGGAAACGCCTGCAAGACCTCTTCAAGATAAAAAGTCGTCACCTCTGCGAAGGCGACGAAGTAAGGTGAGGGTCATTCGAGACGAAGATGAAGCGGACTATGTAGAAGTGACTGAGGAAGACGTCGGAGCATTGGACGAAAGCGAGGAGGATGAGATCGCCATAGGGCATGCGGTATGGTACCTCTCTCTATTATGAAGGTAGCTGTGCTGAAGACATATTATAAACAGTCAGATGATGGCGCATACGAGGCGCGCCGAGTCAAACAGACAGCTACACGAAAGCGGAAGGCTCTCACGATGCTCGGGAGTTCTCGCAGAAAGGTCAAACGATAATATCTACTGTCTCCTCTGTTGATCCTCACATCCATATTCACAATTTTTTTGGACATATTCTTCCAATGCTTTATCAGATTGAGGCGAGTAAACATTCAAAGGGCCATGCAAACTAATCCCACATATCATCGCTCCCATAGTTACTGTCGTATTCATCATATTCCTCCCATTCCCAGGGGTCTTGTATCTCAGTCCCCTGTTAGGGTTCAATCATTAGTTGGAAAATCGGCCGAAAGGCATATGAACCTCACACTTGTTCCATTCAAGTCGAAAGCACTTATTTCCTGGAGTTCGAGAACCAGCCCTCGCTGTTCGCAAAGGTGCTGCAGCTGGTTGCTCAATGATAACCAGTATACACCGGACGCATGAGAAATCGTAATCTTCTTCAAATTCAAGTCGCGGTCTCGCATCAAGTTGAGCAGAACTTCACGCGATAGGTTGTTTATCCAGAAGTGCCTGAAAGGATGATTTGCGGGAAACGTAGGAGGGAGTGTCACGCTTGGCTGGTTACCCGACATCAACACTGCCAACTCCTCGAGGTGGGGATAGAACTCCCATGGAGGGAGTGTTAACTTAAATTCTGGTCGAGCCACTGTCTCGACTACGAGGGCCTTGAGAGTGGGGCTATATGGCTCAAGGATATGCTCGAGATCATCGCTGTGAATAACAATGGAGAGGTTGACCAAGGATGGTAAGACCAAGAAATCTCGCGGCTGGTGGGACGATCTCCTGGTTGCCCATTGCAGAGTCCGAAGTCGTGGCAACACGATCTCCCTTGGAGAGGACACGTAGAAGGTTGCAACTTCTACGAGCAAGGATGTAAGGTTTGTGAAAACTGGGAGCCTGTATATAAATTCATCCGTCCCTGTCGAATCGGAAATGAAACAGATTTCCACCCGCTGAACATTGGGATGACGCTCTGCGTAGTCGACGAGGTCGAAGAATGGGGAAATGAGAGGTTCAACGAGGCCGTATAGCCGGATGATCTTCCATGAACTTGGGAGGGGTATGACGGGCAAATCGCTTTTGTCTAGAGATACCCGCAAGGCCGTGGACGAGCTGTGCTTAAGTGGGTACCGCTTTTCAGCTCTGCGATCTTTCCTGGAGTCGGCATATTCCTTCCATCCACGGCAGACCAGAGAGAGGATTCTTCTCTGACGTTCGCTTTCGTTGTATATGGACCTCTTGGTGGTGGTGTGACCTTTGACCTCGCGCGCATTCGCGAGTGTCCATGCGCAAAAGCCCTCGACAGTGCAGTCGACGTCGAAGAGAAAAGGTACATGAATAATGCTGTCGACAATTTTCATCCAGATCTCATAGGGAATCCGATTTACTGCGGGTCCTGACATGTTTGGGGATCAGAGATGGTGAGTGGAGAGAAACGAGGAAGGGTCAGAACCTCCCCAAGGCCGACTTTTAACCAATTCTTGTCCGTCAGGCTCCAAGAGTGCGGATGTGCCGGTGGACGCGCCACATCCAGTCATTTGAATAACGTACAAGAGCACTGCTATGCGGAGTCTGACACTCTGGCCCCTGACCATACGACGAATAAGCCGCCCTCTGGTTTTACGGGTCTCCCCTAACTCCGATGGAGATGCGATAGACATACACGCGATAGGTACATATAGAGCATGGCTGGGACAAGTTATGTGTCAACCCCTACTCGCGTCCACGAATGTGGGGCTGTAATGACTTTGCAACCTCGTATCTGGAGCATGTATCCGAGCTGAGAGTAGCGCATTGAGTGCAGATTATTTGACTATGAGCCGAGTTTGCCCATGAAATAATCTTTCAAACTCACTAAATCGTTTGCTTCCCAGCCTCAATTCCTCATGGCAGCTTCCATCCTGTACCATTGCACCTGTGTCTCGTCGTCGACAGGGGGACCGCCACCACCACATTTACCATCATCAAGTTATGCATTCCACCCTCTGCACGCGCTGTTCTTCTGTGAAGAATGCGACACTGTGCGATGTAATCGCTGTGTTGCCGTTGAAGTTTCTGGATATTACTGTCCTAATTGTTTATTCGAAGTACCTAGTGCCAGTGTAAGAGGAGAGAAGAATAGGTTGGAATTATCAGCATCGTGTGCCTCCTAAAGCTGACGCAACGCGTGGTCAGATGCTCTCGGAATTGTTTCCTTTGCCCGCAATGCGATAATACTCTCTCTGTGGTCCCATCGGACCCTCCTGAACCATCTGAAGGTCAAGTAGCTCTGATTTCTATCTCTGCAGTCGGCGAGCCACCATTCTTCCTCTACTGCAACTTTTGTCGGTGGGATTCCGCCGGTGTAGGCATTACATTCGATAAACCAACAGGTTTAGCTCGTACGTAACTCCCACGTAGTCTTCTCTCTGGCTTTTTTGACCTATTCTCAGTACAGCTGCAGAAATATGAGGAAAACGCGCCGGAAATTATCGAGCTGGACAAGCTAAAAGAGTTCTTCGAACCTGCCCTAAGAGCCTCTGCAGCTGCACATCATGCCTCTACGCCATCCAGTGCGCATCTCAATCCGATCCACGCGGCTGCATCCTCAGCCTTATCGCGCGAAATTCCAGCTCTCAGATTCACATCCCGGCGTTCTGCAGCCGCAAGACCTGCGGGTCGTGAAAAACCTACAGCGGATGAACTACCGGTTTACAAGCCTCGTATTGCCGCTGCGACTAGTGGAGGGATCGGAGCGGAAGCAGAACTGGACTGGCTGAGAGGATTAGATACACTACAAGACGTTGCACCTGTCAACAATCGCTGGGAGACGAGTTGGGCTCCAACCAACTCTATGCGGGTGGTTGACCTTAAGCCTCAACGCGTACCCCTACATTCTAAGAAGAGCAAGCGATGTCCGACATGCAAACATATCCTCATAAAGCCTGAGCAAAAGGCGCAGAGTGTCCGGTACAAAATCAAGCTGGTGGCCGCAAACTACCTACCCAATATCGAGGTCGTTCTCGATCCTGACGGTCAAGCCTCTGGCGTACAAAAGAAAGGCACCCCAAAAGAGGAGGAGGCAATGCTTCCAGGGAAAACGTACCCCTTCCACCTGGTTATGTCGAACCCGCTCTATGATCCTATCACTGTGCGGGTCTCGGTACAACGTTCTGCTCCTCCACCTTCCACAGCCGGCGATGGCTCTGTTCCGAGGCGACCTATGTACGCTATCTCACTGCCTACTGCGCCCTTCCCGATTGCTGCTTTCGCCGAGGCTTGGGAGTACGAAGACGATGAAGAGATGTTCGACGACGATGCTATGGGAGGGCTAGGAGACCGTGAATTGAAATCAAAGGTGAAGACGGTTGGCGTCATTGAGAAGCGAGCAAACGTTACGAAGATTGGGGGCGAGGTTGTAATCAGTAAGGAAGGGAAGGGTGCTGTCAAGGTAAGATCTTCTTAAGATCATCTTTACTTTTATTGTACTCACAACTTTCTCCAGTTTAATATGCTCGTATCATATACCTACCGATCAGACGACCCTGAAGGAGACGACGAGAACAGCAAGCTGACTGCAGTTCGGAAGGAGGTCGCGCACGAAATGAAAACCTTCTCCTTCCACACGGTCGTAGATCTTGGCGTCATCTCTCCAAAGCCACCCGCCGACAAGAACCGACGGGACAGTGACGTGCCAGGACCAGTCGCAGTCTATAATTGAGTATCTTCGTACTCTCGGTCTTGTACCCGAGATTGCCTTGCTGTATCTCGTAATTTGAGGTTGATTGATACTTGTACCCACACCGGCTATGGTATTACCGACCATTTTTGTCTTCCAACACCGCAACACCAATATGCGAATACCCCTACGGCTCTCATGTACAATCTTAACTGCTCGAGGCCATCGTATGTCGATAAGATATGCGTCTTCTCGGGCTGGCCCTATTCCACCACCTCTGAAAGGAGTTCGCATTCTCGACTTGACACGTGTTCTGGCTGGACCGACAGCGACTATGTTGCTCGCAGACCTAGGGTAGATCACTTAAATAGCTAAGACCCGTCAATGGTTTGACTTCCACTTTCAGAGCAGACGTGATCAAGATCGAGGAAGTCAAGAATGGCGACGACACACGTATGCTCTCCAGTATCAAACGAGATTGAACAGGTGTAAATCCCTCCATAGGAGCATGGCGCCCACCAGCAGCGCCCATTGTGAAAGGTGCACCCAAGCCGTCCAACCCTCCTGAATCTGCCTACTTCCTCGCCGTAAACCGTAACAAGCGTTCCGTTACTGTCAATTTTAAGGACCCAGATGGTCTTGCAATCTTGCATAAGCTTGTGGAACGGTCCGACGTATTGGTGGAGAACTACATCCCCGGCAAACTTGCGACGATGGGTTTAGGCTGGGATGACTGCCGAGCAATCAATTCTCGTCTCGTCTACGCGTCTATCACAGGTTTGTTAATGGTGTCTCCTTCCACAC
>Ga0307513_10003764_pt1 | contig 20464 bp, 22 predicted proteins | sample 15_EM_MG_FD_202174 | JGI IMG/M metagenome (GOLD analysis project Ga0307513, IMG submission 202174) | Populus trichocarpa ectomycorrhiza microbial communities from riparian zone in the Pacific Northwest, United States - 15_EM | ecosystem: Host-associated > Plants > Roots > Unclassified | place...
CAATTCCCATCCAGGTACCCGGATTCAACTCGGCCACGAGGGTGTAGCAGACTACCATTAATGAAATATATAAAATTATATACAGGCTATGCTAGAAATCGAGAGGGTGAAAGCGGACGAAGGTAGGTGTCTGCGTAGTGGGACCGGCAGGGTGCGGACGAGGGTAAGAGTCCGCGAAGGGCGCCGGCAGGGGGCGGACGAGGGGAGGAGTCCGGGTAGAGTGTCGGTAGGATGTTGCAAGCATTATAGGGCGTCCCCGGACGAATCTAGGCCGTCGGGCTCCCAGAATCTGGCAGGTCTACGCAAGAGACCCCAGGGCGAGAAGAGACTGAAGGTGGATGTTCGGACGGAATGAGGCCGGGACAAGTGCGCCGGGTGGTGAGGACCGGAACAAGGGTGTTGGGAGGCACCAGGCGCAGGAGGTGCAATCCTAGGACGCTCGGACGTTCAGGACGTTCAGGACGGACAGGACGCAAAGGCGGACGTTTAGGACATACGGAACGAATGAGGCGGACGCACGCCGTCCGGACGCGGGCCCTATTCGTCTGGAGTAATCGTTTTTTTTGCTGATGTTATTGTTCCTTGCATTATTTAATATACTGTAACAAATTTTGTTCTAAAGGTGGTAGGTCTCGACCACAGCCCAGAAGTGACGTGCTTGGTTTTCACCGATATGGCGGCCACTGAAATGCTTCATTCCTAATACAGTGCTTTGTAAAATTTGTTGAGAGCTAATCCAGTACGCGATAATACACAAAAAGGTACGATGGTTTGGCGAAGTCCACAGATTGAATGTAAAGTGAAGTTTGGTTCGTGTATTGTGAAAACACTTGATTAGCTATTCCTAGATCTTCTGAAATCTTTGTAGAATGAAGGATCGTATGGTATTGCCCGAATTTGGAAGAGTGCGTGGAATTTCGCTATATGTTGCATTCTATTAAGCCACCTCCGGTTAGGTTTTCCTCTTTGGAAGTGTGCAAATTAATTCTTGCTTATACTCACACATCCAGCAAGATACCCAAGGAGAACACAGCAGCTCCCTTGTTCGACAGCCCAAAAACTTATATTATTCAGAATAATCCAATGCAGAAGCATATTCCGAAATACCTCTTGATTGAAAATAATCAGTGGGCGAGTATTCCCAAAAGCATTCTCCCTTTGTATTTGACTCTTCTTAAGTTGGACTTGGATTGGGCCATGTTTGCTGACTTTATGACTTTCACAGAGGTGTTCAATCATATTCTTCATAGAGGTATCGGCAAATGTAATTGCTGTACGCTTATTGGAACCTAATCTGTGAGCTCAATATTGAATCATGGGAGTAGGAAACAGATATTGGGCACAACGCCATCTGGTACGACCCTCACAAGTTGCATACTCTTCTCCATTTTCCGGATAGTAGACCCAACTCTTCCGCCCTTTCCTACACCTCTCATAGATCCTCCTGTCACCACCGGAACTACTCCCATCAGCGGTATTACTACCTAGTGTTGGAGTCAATAGTCCACTGGGCGCAGTGCTCAAGGCGCTTGTAGTTTGACTTTCGCAAATATCAGAATTCTCTTTGGTCAAGGGTAAGGATGCATCATTTTCAATTCCTTGAATTTCAAATGCCAAACTTGAATAGTATTGACTGATGTTGCATTACTGAGATGGACCACAGGATTGCCTTCCTCTGACATTATCAAGGTATCAAAATCGCATATAATAGGAATAACAGCCAAAATGTATAAGTGGGTAATAATAGAGAAAGAAATACTCTTATCCTTGGGTTGTGCCTTATTCCGAGCATGGTATATCATGTCCTATTTATCACTATTCACTCACAGTATCCTTCAACCAATACTTTCCCACAGGTATTGGCTGGAGTTGATCTCATAAATCTCCGAACGAATCATTATCACATTATGCGACATCACTCGCTCCGTCCCAGGCAATCTCCCACAGTCACCCGCCGTCCTCACCCATGCCTGGCCGTCCCCACAGTCCCCGGCCGTCCATCCCCCCTGCTCTGCACTAATATGTCCCACCGTCTTACCCAAAGACGGCCGTCCGGTCCGGGGCTCTTGGCAGTCCCCCCGCGGGGCCCCGCCGGGCCCCCGGACGGCTGGGAACACTGGTTCTCTCACATCCAACAGTTGGAAACCGCGACATGCTGCTCGGTATGCTCTCTTGATAGTTCTTTTGTTGTTTGGATAGCTTCTGGGAACCCGCTTTGGCTTCCGGTATGTGTTTGTGTTTCGGATGGGGATTTTGAATGCAGGAATGCGCCAGAGTATTGGAACCGCGCAACCACCAGGAACGCTGTGCGGGCAGCATGCAAGACCCGGAAGCCTGAAGGCTACAGGTGACGGGTTCTGTTTCCTTCCACTGTTAGCCCCAGCGAGAGTAAGGAGAAAGGGAGACAACTGGAATAGAATGAAGATCTGCAGGCAGCAACTCTTTGTGGTCGATATATACTGCTATTTTTGCCCGAGCTAGCTGACATGGAGAGAGTTGTCGTTGAGTGAAGTGAAATTCCCGCCTCCTAAGGGTGCGATCGTGCTTCGTGCAATAGGCCTTGGCGTTTGGTAGTCGCAGTTTGGCTTCGGTGTTCACCGTCGGTCCACGTCTGAAAAGGCTATGTTGAACATGATGATTCCTCTAAACGGCGATCGTAGTAATGAAATGAGTGATAAGAGAAAACACCAAAGTGCTTTGGCCCAAGACTGAATGGCAAGCCAATATCTTCCGGTATTTTCAGGTATCTGCAGGCATCTTCAAATATCTGCAGATGTCAGCCACCTGTTAACAAAATTTTGACACTTCTCGCAAGGAATATACCGAATGCCTAACTGCACCGCCAGGGTCCCAAGAAGCCTGGCCTACAAGCCTAGATCTGTCTCACTTGGGCCTGGCCTGGCTGGACTGTAAGCCGGCCGGTTATCTGCTGGCCCTTCTGCGAATGCTGAGTGAGATTCAAAGCTCGATTCCCCGAATGGGTTTTTTGGGGGGTGGGGGTCTGGCATCGCTAGGGTTTCAAACTTGTGCAACAAATCTGCAGTGACAGCAAGATCGGTGTCGTTTGTAAAAACAGGATATCAGTGAAAAAGGAGGACAGCACCCCCTACCACAACGAAGATGCCTCGGTGCTCCCCAGGAAAATGGTCCATACCCTCTTAGCGACTTCCATGGAGGCCAATTAGGCGGGTATCAGGGTCCAGATACAGCGAATGTTGGGCCGTTCTTCCGCCCTGTGTAGACATAATAAAAAGGGTTGATTGGTGTTCTGAGCTGCGAAGGGTGGTGGGGTATTTGACGAGTGGTTCTTTACTTGGTGTTTCTTTCACGCCTACTTTGGATGAATCGGGGAATGAGATGGCTCATACATAGGATTGGTAAATATGTGTTTATTATTGGCCTTGTATGCATTTTAGTATAGTGGTAGAAGGTGTGAAGTATACTCGTAATTCCTGGACGTTTGTCAAAACAATCCTGTCGACATGCGCTGGAATTTAAGAATGTTAGTTGAGGAAATAGCATCAGTAGTAGGAACCCACAAATATTAAAAATATGGCTAGAATATACATCAGTAACTAGGTCCCCTTACTAACATGTTCTGTGATCCTGGCTCATGATATTCATAAGAGATAATTCTCAAAAGGCAAAGACAGAATCATGAAGTATCATCAATCTTGCTCCCACTGTCCCTATTCGAAATACCAGCACCAGTATGCAGCAGTACTTATGCACTTATCGGACACGAAAATTTCCTTTCTCTTGTTTTTGTTTTCCTTTATTTTCCTCACTTTTCTCAAGCTATCTTACAGCTCCTTAATTGCTTTAACACGAATTACTCTCGCTCACATGAACCACTTCACTTCACTCTGTAAAATCCTTTTGTCCGGTTATTAACCCCACTTTCAACCCCTCTGCTTTTTAGGCCCCATTACGGGCCCCGTTTCCGAGGAGCAGGGACAAAATAGCCTAGGTTATTCTGATTAACTAGCTGAAAAAATCATCCAAATCAGACCAGAACTGACTGACATAGAACTCTTTGAAGCTAGCCAACTTTAAAGATCTTTATCTCACTCAGTTTTGGTCCGATTCGGACAATTCTTCTTTTAATCTGCAGTTAACAACCTGCTCTTGGGGTCCAGTTTGTCAGAAACGGGACCCTGTAACAAACGCTATGCTTTTACCGCTCCCGCTATGTACCACCTGCCCTTGTTCCCTGCCATTCAATTCCTCTCCCTTGCCCCCTCTCCTCCCTTCCGCTATTATACCACTGCTTACCCGCTTGAATGCATATTATCAGCCTCTCGTTCACTTCGACCACCTTGACCACTTCACTTCACTTTGCTAATTTCGTTTAGTCCAATCACCATGTCAATTTTAAACCTCTTTATTTTCCATGGCCCCACACTGTCCCGCATCACCCCGCCACCCTGGATCTTCCCAGTAATTCCATTATTTCCCTTTCTTCCCTTTCTTTTCCTCAAGGTATCATATAACTCCATAAACAGTTCACTACAGATTACTCCTGGTCACTTCACACAACCTCACCACTTCACCACTTTACTGAAATCCTTTAGTTCATCACTACCCTAATTTTCAACCTCTCAATCCCCAACCGGCCGCAATATCATACCACAGGGAATACGGGAAGCAGGGAGGGGCAGGATGGAGGGGCGATTGAAATAGGGGTTGAAGATCGAGCTAAAGATCAGACTAGGGGATTTTGGCAGGGTGAAATAAAGTGGTTATAGTGAACGAAAGCAAGTGGTATTAAACCGACTAGAGAGTTGATAGATAGTCGGAGAAAGGTAGAGGAAGGGGGAAAAGGGAAAGACACGGCCGGGAGGATGTGGGGCGGCAGGGAGAGTTGAGACAGCGCGAAATGTTAAAAATAGCAGGGTTGAGAATTAATGTAATGATGGCAGTGTAGGATTTTACCAGGTGAAGCTTAGTATATCATGAAACAGATAGCAATTTGTGTAGAAGCGATTAAAGAGTCGTGAGATGGCTGGCAAAATCAAGGAAATGAAAGGAAGGACACGACAGGGAGGATGCGGGGACAGGTGAGGTGGGTATGATGGCGGGACTGTTCAAGATAGAGGGGTTGAAAGTTGACGTGGCTATTGGACCAGAGGATTTCACCAAGTGAAGTGATATGGTTGAAGTAGGCGAGAGTAATTTGGATAGAACTGTTAAAAGTGGAGGAGCTGAAAAGCGATGCAAATATCTGACTAAATTATTTCGGCAGAGTGAGGTAAAGAGGCTTGGGTGAACTGGAGTAATTTGCCTGGAATTGGTTGAGCAGTTGTAAGAAAGTGGGAAAAGCGGAAGCAAGGAGGATGCGGAGCAGCTAGAGTAGTAATCTCTTTCCTTTCCTTTGCTCTTCTCCAGTTGCTATACAAATCTTTAACAGCTTCAGGGTAAATTACTGTTGTTGGCCTGAAGCTCTTCTTTTCACTCTGCCGAAATCTTTTTGTCCGATAATTACCCCCCACTTTCAATCCCCCTATTTTCACCATTCCCCCGATAAACCACCTCCCCTTGTCCCCAACCATTCGATTCAATTCCACCCCCCCACTCCCTTTCCTCCTGCTATCATAATACTCCTTAACCGCTTCAATGACAATTAGTCTCGTTCCCCGGGACCTCTCCACTTCACTCCGCTGAAACCTTTCAGTCTGATCACTACTTTAATTTCGACCCCTCAATTTACGACCGCTCCCACCATCACACCAATCACAGCTGCCCCGTACCCTCTCCGTCCTGTCTTTCTTCCCCTTCCCTCTCCTTTCCTCGCTTTTTCCTCCTTTCTTACAACTCCTTAACTGATTAGGCAAATTGCTCCAATTCACCTGAACTTCTCTACCCAACCCCGCCGAAATCCTTTAGTCCGATCATTACCTCTACCTTTAACTCCTCTATTTTGAACTGTCCCCCGTGCTATCACCTCTCAGGCTGTCCCGCCCCCTCCCGCTATCCCACATCGTCTCTGCTACCTCCTGGCATGGCCTACGGTCATACCCCTACCCGCCGCAAGCTTTATCTCACGGGGTGGAGCCCGCTACCCGGGCATTCTCTACCACTTCTTCCTGCTCTCCCAAAGATCTTTTTCTTTTTGTTTCGTTTGCGATTCAAGAGAGACTTTTTCTCATTCCCCTTCTCAAGATGCTGACAGATAATGATGGTTTGTTCTAAGAATTAAGAAGCTTGCAGGCGTCTTGTTTTCTGCTTGTGCCTATTACATTCTTCAACTTTCTTCGCCAAGCACAGCTTGGTATTGGCCACACTCTTCACGGGCATCCTGGAGTCGCTTGTCAACACAGCAGATATATGGTGGCGCAGCACTAGAGTGACTTGGGGGTCGATTGGAAGTGCCTCCGGTGGAGGTGTTGGAGCCCCCGCGTGGCTGACCAAGATAGGCTATCAGATGTTCTCACGATGAGCCCTACTCCCGCCCCCTAACCTCCGAGAAGCGAGATATGGTATTGGCGGAGGTGAGACAGGTTCCACAGGATCAGCCGCGGTGGAAAGCATTGAGGCCTCTCGAGCACCATCCCGGTGATCCCAGCATCCGAGAGTCCGCCGCCGCGCCACTACGCCACATGCCCACTACCTGATGCAGGAAAGGTAATTATTTGACCTGTCAGAATTCCTAACTCCTTTCGGTCTACTACATTAGTAAAGATGACCGCAAAGGTGATAATTTGTTACTAGGAATAGTAACTCCCTGATGCCAATCATTCATTGGTCATCCCAGCACCCCACGCCGTAAGAAACAACGGTAGGAAAATCGTTTACCATGGGATGCCAAAAATCCAACTCTCGTTGCCCCCTCCATCCCGCAGGGTTAGCCGAACCCAGCACCCCCAGCAGTGCAATGGTATTGTTCTCTTGACCAAGCAAAGCAGTGCGTCGCAGAAGCTTACTTGATGGTTGCTGAATGCCTACAACGGAGCCTTGGTCGCGAGACGGTGATGGGAAGCCTATATAAACCGTCGAAACAGCCACAAACACTTGGACTCTGCGATACGCGATTAGCCTGACAGCTTCCACTCAGTAAACCCAGGTACTGGTACTTGTATCCATCTACGCCACCCGCGAACCGGAGCGGTCGAGGGAAGAAGGAAAAAAAACCGAGGGCCCCGCACAGGCAGCCAGGCAGGAAGGCGTTGTCCCACGCGACAAGGTTACCAAGAATAAAAACACCGGCAGAGCCGCACCCCTTCCTAACGAACCAGCTAGCCTTTGGTGCTCCCGCAACCCCCAAACAAAAACCATCGCGCACAACCTCCTCTCTCGCCTCACCAGGCACCAATTATTCTGACAATGGTGTCTTTCTAACTTTCCCGTTTAACCCGGCTGGCGAAATGACTTCTACTGTTCTGGAGGTTGCGGGTAACGAAATTGTGAGGAGAAATGCGCAGGGTTTGGCAGGGAGTCGTACGGCGAGAGAGAACAAAAGATGTCAAAGACAGACTTATAATTCGGTGACCTGCATATCCTTTAACTGTGGCCGGACGGAGCCCTTAAATACAAAAAATGATGAAGACACTTCCGAGAGTCTTCTGACTATGATCATACAATTTCCACGATTTCCCACACCATCTCTTTTGCTTCCCCGCCCACATTAACCTCTTTCCCTGCTTGGTGAAACTTTGGCCCCACTTCTTGCATCCTTCACTGAGTAGCAGGGGACTCTGCGGCGAACCCCCGACACCCCCCTAGCATCTTCTGAGATGGTATCATTTCCGGTGACCTGGGAGTGAGCGCCTGTGATCCACAATAGCCCGCTAGCCCCCCGCGTTGGGGTTTGCCGTTTTACTTTCCTCCTCGTCTTCCGCTGCTGGTATGGTGCTCGAGTGTTCGTATCATACTGTGCTCCTATCGTACCCCTGCATTTAGCATTCTGGTGTTCGGTCTACTCAGGTAATCGCATTCATTTTGATAAAAATATCGCATTTCGGGTAGCCATGTGTAATCTTCTGTTGAATTTGTTCGGTATTTTCTGGTCTATGTATGACACTGTGTGGATGAACAGGCTCAGTGATCAAATATTGGCATTTTTTCCTCTATCGGCCCCAGATTCCTCCAACACAGTTGCAGCAAGTAACGCGAGTGTACTACCCTTCTGTCCATATCATCCTTGTAGGTTCGCAGCTCCTTCGTCCAAAAAAGCCTCGCCTACCACGATTCTCTAAACAGCTCCAATTGCTGCGAGGACCAAAGTTTAGGCTGGGTGGTGGGCAATACATTCGGAGAATCACTCTTTGTATAGATATTTCAAGGATATGTCCCTTGAACCCAGCACCAACTCTACCAGAAACTCATGCCAGGGTAAATTCCATGTTGGCCTCAGGGGCAGTGAGCCCAACATTTTGGTCTTTGGTGTCCTAATCATTGAAACCTCTTTCCTCAATTTCACTTCTACGCCCTCTTTTGATGTGAAGCCCAACATGATTCAATCGTCATCAGGTACCCAGCCAGAAAGCAGTGCAAGCATCTTCCAGAATTGTTTCCGGAAAACGATAGATATCGTCGCTGTTTGCAATATTCTTTAGAAGATCTTCACCGACGGAAATAAAACCGAGGGAATGAAACCATCTCACGCTCCGAGTGTCCGCTGAGCGCCTTCTAGTTTTTCATGATGAGTTCCGGCTAGAGGCTCTCTAAAGACATCGGGACACTAGGGATGTTCGGGATGTCGCGAATGTAAGGCCATTTGTAGACATTTTCATAACCGTAAAAGGTTGGGAGTTAGTGCTTTGGAGTGAGGAGGATTGGGTAGGCAGGAGGTACTTAGTGTCAACGTTTCTAATGAAGACACCTTGGCGGTAAGCCTATTGGATCTGGGCGCTACCCTAATGTCGAATAAACATAAACCATATTCGAGTTGTCTTCTCTTGATTCATCATCCCCGAAATCGTTCTAATATGGTGAATTCCTCATGGCTTGTAGGAATTATGATCTCGGCCACACTTAGAAAATGGGCCGTCCCCCGGGAACCTAACTGTATTTATGCTGATAGCTAATGAGATTCCGCCGATGGCTGGATCACGTTTCCAGGACCTAATGTAATTGTCAACCCAGATCTGATCGCCACTTGAGAGGTCGCGAAGATTGAAATCACAAACATGCGTGCTGAATTCTTCCCTGGCCATTTATCCTTGTGGATGGGTAATAATATCACTAATTATGGGCTCACTAGGAATCAAGTTGAGATCCCAAATTGTGCGCAGCATGAGGGTGCGCAAAAATAGCCAAGCCCTGGCTTCAATGCCCCAAATATCTTACCCCAACGTCTCTCCCTGACGGCCTCCGATTTTATCTCCGATCAGAGCCGGTTGGCTTTCACAAATTGGCGAAGTGGATTTGGAATGTGCTCAAGCGCTGCATATTGTCGCATCCGGCTGGGCATCTCCTCGGTCATACCAACCAAACCTTCGATTCCTTGGCGACCAATTCTAGTACTGTAGAAGAGAGGACTATGCAGTGCGCCGGATACCGCCCAGACCCTTCCAAATAGTGGAAAGAGTAGACTAAACAGAGCAATCTTGGACTTGCTTATGAATTGAAACTAGGATATTTTCTGGGCTGGGCTGGAATATCGAGAGAGTATTTGACTTTTGAAGCCATCTCAGATTAGGACTTTAGTTATGTTAATCTCGTCCTGAAGCCACTCAAAGTCCGTGATGCCTCCTGTGGCGAAAGGGTGCCTGAAGCAGGCTTTGCATTATTCCATTATCCAAAAATATCCCTAATCTAGTTGATAAAAATGGTATATCCCCGTAGTCTTAATGGAAACAGGAACTGCCGGTAGGGCCCGACCATCTTTGGAATTGGCGGGGGTCACATGTAGGGCCCCGCCGTCATTGGTAAAGACGGGCGTCACCTGTAGGGCCAGGCGGTTACCTGTGGGGCTCGCTCGTCCTCTGTAGGGCCCAAACCGATTACCTATGGGATCCGGAGGCATCTCCTAATCAAATCTTCCGTCTGTGAATCTCCTATACCGTGATTCAATATCTTCAATCCAACATTAAAGTATGGAGTCGACACCGTGAGTGGTTGCTCAGTAGCATAGTACGACAGAATAAAAGATGCTTAAATATAGACCTGAGATTCCTCATTAAAGATCGGCGTGGGCTCTGCGGCGATGAGGTACTTGAGGCTATCGAATGCATGAAGTCCTGGTGGGAGGCCAGTCTTATTTCTGAGAGGCCCTTGGCGGGAGTAGAGCCAACGCCCGGAGATTCGGAGAAGAGGGCGCAAAGGCTAGGTCAAGGGAGTTGAACGTGGTCAGGGTACTCAGAACCAGGATCGGATATCAGTGGGCACAAGGTTTGATTGATAGAGCATTTTGATACATGAAAGTAGAGCATGGTGTTTGTGTTGCAATAAAAATGGTTTACTTCTTCATGACACAGACCTCATGCTCAGGATAGTTAAAAATTAAACATAAATTAGGACACTTATAGGACCCAGCCGTCCATTCTATGCATGGATTAGGATGGACTACAACGAGTGTTCGTTACGGCGCGGGGCGGGGCCTGTTCGGGGAACGTGGTGGGGCGGGGACTTGCCAAATAACTTAATTGACAATAACAAATTACTCAGAACTATAAATAACATAAAAAAAAACCTCTACCAGAAAGAGAAGGAGAAGGAGAATAATGCTGAGGGTTTTCTTAATTTTTTGAGACGCTGGTTGATTTGTTATTGAGTTTTCAGAAGAGGTATTTTTGGTATAGAGTAGTCAAGAGTGTTACAGCAAATATACTTTGTTATTATGAAATTGTATCACTAAGTATATTTATGTTAATATAAAACGCATATTACCCTGTTATGTAATTATTATCCTATTACTTTAACCTGTGAAAGTATTTTAAATATATTAAAAGCTTCAATATTGGCAATGATTTTTCTGTCTTGGCAAAAAATATACTAGACTGCCATGTAACAATTTTTGGTGCACATTCTGGAGTGCACGAACCATAATTTATGTCCAACATGATACAAGTAATTAAATTAAAAAATCAAGTGACTTTTTTCCATTGCAAAATAGATGTTAGATATGGCTTGGCGAATGTTTTGCGACTCTCATATGGGATCGCTGGGTTATTGGTCGGGGGTCGGCATTGAAAATAATCGCTTCAGAAGTAATGATCGCTGGTGACGGTTTTAGGCAGTAGAATCGAACAGCTTATGTGGAGACACAAGATTTGAATTAAGCGGGGATGAAAATCATGATTCACTGTGATAAACCGATGGAAAGGAAAGGCCTGAGGAAAGTTGTTCACAGGAGGGAAAGTGTGAAGCGAGAGAGGACATGAAAGAGAGAAAAATGGAGGTGAAAACATTTTCTTACCTTGCGCGCCCTTGGTGAGTACGCATACCATAGCGGTTTCAGAGTGAGGCCATTAAACCGTCATTTCCAGCAGGATGGTTTAGGAATTGGTACTAGGGAATGCCGGAGGTTGGTGTCGCTAGGAGTTGGGACAGATAGGTGTTGCACTGTGATGATTGGGAGACCAAAGACGGTGTCAGGGCTGTCAGGGAGTGTGGAAGAATAGGGAAATAGCGTGAGAGAACAAAATCAGAAAAAGGCGAATAAAGGGATAAGGTCTTGGGGAAAGTTTGAAGGAGTTGGGAAGAGCGGAAGGTTAAGCAATGACAGGAGAGACCATGTGCGGCGTTGAGGATGAAGTGTTTTCTGTAAATTCAAGTTTGTGTATAATACAAGAGCATGACGTGCTTGATTGGCTTTTTCTATCCCTCCTGCCCAAGCCTATCTATCCTATCTCCCGGACGCCGCTAACGCTAGGTCAGTGCTTCCACGCTTGTCTTACTCACCGGTATTTCAACACGGGTACAGTAGTGTCCGGCAACCATATTGGGCTTCTCCCGCCATCGCGCCCTTCCCCCTGCCCATCCGCCCACCCACCCAATCAGCCATTAGCTAGCGACCGAGAAATTAAGCGACCCCGGGCTCCAATCCCCAGCTGGGATTCTTGCGAAGCACGATACGATATCATACCAGAAAAACCCCCTCCGTGCAAATAATGTGGTTACTGGTATAATAACACATCTCTTGGCAAATCCCATTTCTCTTTTTTTAGCCACAATCACGCAAGCGATATCAGATCTAAAGCCTCGGCTACTGTGCCCATCTGAGGGTAGGAGAGGCACTAGTACAGTAGATCTTCCGTCTGGTCCCCACTCTACTCCAGTTCTTTACACTCTGCTATTGAGGTTTTTGAGAGACAATGAAAAGGGGTGGGGAAATTAATGCGATAGACTGGGGCGGATAAAAAATCATCTGGAGAGCGGGGAAAGTCGATCGAAGGGGAGAAAGAAACCCCGGAGCGAGGATTCTTTCCAGCCTGGGGGAGGAGTCCTCCTCGAGGTTTTTATGAGTGGAGCATGTTCTGACTCTCTCACTCGCTCGCACATCTCACGTGGTTGGCACGGTACGTCCTATCCGAGTACTGTACGCGTTGTGCCGGAACCGTACCTGCCGAGGTTAGCCAAAGCAATTGTAGTGAGGCACCGGGAGTGTTGGCTCTCCACATAACCACCTCCCTGATGGATTACCCCCCCATGCATAATTGGAGGCGGCAGCATGTCCTTCACTCACCACCTCTCTTTCCTCCCCTCTGTTTTGCCGAGTGATCCGATTCGAGGATACCGGCATCTTAATCTCGGAGCTGGTTTCCAAACATCATCGTGTTGATATGTTTTGTCCATCTCAGTACTTCTAAGGGTGGCGGAGAGAAAGGGGGTTGATGACTGGTGTTTCGTTTCATTCTAGAGCAAATGGATTGAAAAGGAAGTAATTCTAGGGCTGCCAGTTCTCAATATCGTATTATACTGTGATGGGACTTAGAGTTCTAGTTCTCGGGAAGGCGACAGCACGGTAATGGCAACCGGCGGAAGAACGGAATCCCTTCTGTGATGGGATGAGGGGAACTTGCAGAAAGGTAGGACGTTACCTCTTATTTGGGAGGTTGGACTAGGCACGATTTGTTGCTCAACTCGGAATTAATGGTGATGTGCTTGTTTGATCGCAAAATACTTGGTTTATGACTGGCTTACAGTGGCAGACATCCTCAATTCTTACAGGACAAGGCTGGAAGTAGTCGTTGATCGCCATTGAAGCTGAGGTGCATAGATCTCGAATGTTTCCAATGAAATGATGCAACTATGGAGATGGCGGCGGGTAATGAAGAAACACTGAGAAAAATATCCTGGTATTTTTCATTTTTCCTTTGGCCCTTCGCTCATTCATTGCCCACTCATTGCCGTCGCCTTCGATTCGAATAATTGGGTGGTGAGGTTGTGATACCGTTTTACCAGCGCATAGTACCATGCTCGTATAATAACGAGGTTTGGCTACAATAGTTCTCTATTACCGGCAACAACAATGCTATCCTTCCTCATATGACAAATGAACCAATTCCACATAGTTTATGTAATCCAGCCATCACGGTTGACAGGAGAAAAGAGAAAAAATGATCCGAAAAAGGGCCGGGATCAACCCCCACCCCCCAACATATCTCTGGACGTTGGAAGCAAAAAAAAAACCTTTAGAAATGATGATGCACGAAAAAACCTGCATCCGTGTAAGGGGATCACAAAGTATTTAATACTGGATTCGGTAATCACTCACATGTTTTGCCTCTTCCATAAGAGTAGGGGTAAAAAACTCCAAGTGCCCATCTTCCCTAAATATAATAATCATTTGTAGAGTATGGTATAGTCTATCATAGTACTTGCACAGGGTATATTTACGGTACTCTCCTTCTCTCTCTTCCTTGCCAGAGGCTCAACTGTCATCTATTTCCTCTTTCTAACTTCGTGTGGTAGAGGAGTACGAGCCGGCGGGGTGGCTTTGAACATTTACGCTCGATTTCGCGGCAGCTTAGAGGTAGCACATTTCTCTACCCATCTCTTGAGTAGCTCGCCAAGCCTTAGTCTTCTTATCTACGGAGCTTTTCTGATATTGGGGGCACGCTCAGGTCCGGAGAGCCATGCTCTGCCGTTGCGACCTTATCTACCTCCAGGAGAATCCAAGGGACTTGTGCCGAGCCAGCTAGTCATGAGGGAAGAGGACCATACCAAGTTCTCACAGCCCACTTTTTTTCTTTTCTTTCCTTAATATTTTCATGTGATAGTAAAAACGTATGAAGGGAGTGCCTATTTCGCTTCTCAGACGTAATATCGGATATGGTGGGAATATACCGCATTGCCGGCAGTCTTACAGCATGGCCGAACAATACGACTCTTGGGGCCCACTAGCTGAGCCCTTCTTTGTTTTCCCCTTCCTTTTTCAATTTCCCTTCACCCACTCAGAACAGGGCGGCTCAGTTACCGACAGGGAATACTGTGCTGTATGGGCGTAGGGGGGAGGGGGGGGGTCATTAAGGACAAATCCAATGGTATAAAGCGAACCACATGTTCCTGATTTCCTTCCCTTCTTAGCTGTCTCGCGGGATCATTGACTGCCTTTTTGTCAACGTCTTTCGTCTACATCACCCGCCTCCCACGACCCCCGCGTCGCTCCCCACTAACTTACCCCGGGTCTCTTCAAACCCCTTGAAAGGAGGAATAACGAAAGCTACCTTACCCACTAACCGATCACAATGAAGTTCTCATCCGCGGCCGTTGTTGCAAGTATCGCCGCTGTTGGCTCTGCTCAGACTGTGGCTGACCTTCCTCCATGTGCTGTATGTATTTGGATAATATATGTCTCCCTTCGCTGGGGTAATTAGCTAATATATCAATAGTTGGACTGTCTGGCCAATGCTTTTCCGATCACTGGCTGCTCCCCCACCGACCTTTTTTGCGCTTGCTCTAACAGGCTATTCGTTGTTGGCTCTGCTGCTTGCATCAGGAGGAACTGCCCGGACGCTGACCAACAGAGTAAGTTTTGATATCACAATAGCCCTTTAGGAAATAGCTTACCAACGAATCCATAACAGGGGCCCTCGCCGCCGCTGCCGCTCTCTGCCGGGAAAACGGTGTTAGCATTCCCACCACCTTTCCTGGCCCCTCACCCACCGCTACTGTCGCCAGCGCCGCCAGCAGCGCGAGAACCACGACGCAGGCTGTTGGCACTACCACGCGTGGTTCCACCTTTACCAATCTCCCAACTACCCTGCCGACAACTACTGCTTTCGCTGGTAACGTCACCTCGAACATTACCAGACCCACTACTGTTCCGAGCATCTCCAGTGGGGCTGAGCGCCTCACCACCGCTCTCACCCTCGTTGGGTTGAGCATTGCTGCGGCCTACTTCTCACTGTGAAACCGCTTTCCGACCGCCCTCACCCCACCACCGGCAAAGGGAAAGTTGACCTTTAAGGGTTTCGTCAATTATGGTATGGTGAGCCTTCGGTTCATGGGATGGTTTCCGGCTTTCGAAATCTATGGGGAAAGGATAGAACAAATAATGACGGGGATTTTTCTTTTCCGGAGAAGGGTAGTTATTGGGTTCTTTCGAGAAATATTCTTGTTTTTTTAGTTGTATCGGGGTCGGGGTTTCTCGGTATTGGTTGTCTTGTTTAATACTTATGTACAAACAGCTGCTACGAAGGACCTCTTGATTCCTAATACCGTTCTCGATATTTCAAATATTCAGATTTCTCCAACAGGAGGTTTCTTGTTTTGAATATTCTTTCTTCGTGATGTGTGATTCCCATGACTGGGGCGATGGTCGTTGAGTTTGGTTACGGAGCAAGACTGTGAGTATGAAAAACACCGCCAATGCGAACCCAGATCCTGCTAATTTGCACCACAAGCCGTACTGTACAGGAAGAGCGCAATTGTAACCCAGAACACCAACTATCTCTCTATCGGCAGGCCGACCACCACCGTACGATCCGTTAATTCAACCAGTTATCGCAAGACCCTACCATAGTGCCCTAACGCACCCCACGGACACGACCCCCGAAACATCTCCGCCAGCCCAACTTTCCCCTAAACCATCCATAACAACTTCCCCTCCTTTCATTTCCCTTCCCAAAACTCCGTTCCATTCCCTCACCTCCCCATCTTACCAATTATAGCTCTACTCTACCGCGCTGTGCCGTACCATCCGCCCCAAATCGAATCCCAAAAACTTCAACGACAACTTGATCTCCCGATGTTTGGCCTAACCAGAATAGTAAGCCGTGTTGGGTGCTCGAGGTGACGCCAGCACGGGGGGTATTGTGCCCGTACAAGATGGGAGAATGAAACAACTTCCACTCCTAGAGGTCGCTGTTTTTATTCCTATTTATTCCTACCGTTTTCCCCTCCTTAGCAGGAGGGTTTCTTAGATTAGGGGTGATGTTGGAGCCAGTTGGTTGATTGGTCAGTATCATAATATGTGGGTAAGGCTTGGCTGGGGTTCACGGGGGGGGGAGGTTGATGCAGGTGCAGTGCTTACTAAATCTAGCTCTGGATTGGAGGTGGAAAGAATATAGTTGTCGACCACCAGCGATTTAGAACGGCATTTGGATTTGGCGCTTGTGTGTACCGAATGTGCAGGACTGTTTATAACCCCCAGAGGATTATTCGTTGAAGAGTGCTTAAAGCAGAGGGTCTACCTTAACCTACACATAAGGTTGCACTATTGAACGATAGCCTAAACGTCACATTGCATATCGATGAGCGCTACTTCTCGAAATCTATGATACCGCACCGGTATCTATACGCGCCCCCCCCCAATCCCTCCTGTTCAGTGTAAACATCCATGACACCAACAAGCTAGAAAGATTAGGTTACTACGAAGAACACTAAATCAAGAATCTAGCATAGTCAATCCTGTCAGTAGCTGGGCCAATAGTTACCGACCCTCTCTCTAACATGAGCTTCGCTATCTATACATTTATTAGTTCAATGCAGTTTCCTGACTAATTTACAGAGAACTTGCTTACCTTCTTGATCTACAGACAAGACCTGTTGGCTATTCGGTGGGGACAGTGGAAGTGGCGATTGCATGAGAGGCATTGAGGTTGGCCGGTATAACCTTCAGGAGTACCATATATTCTCATGAAAGTCGGAATGGCACTAGAGCGAACTAAGGTCAAGCTAATGTAGCCGAACCAACAGGAAGGCACAAAGAACACCAAGTCGCCACTGTTTAAACATAGAGAGCGACGATTGGACATGTTCAGGAAAACTATCACCAGGGCCATTCCGACTTTCGTGAGATTCTACAGTGCAATCAGAAAGTTTAATGGTTGTAGCTGAGGCAATGCAGCTCTCCGCAGCAAATTAGAAAATTTATTTTAAGTTCTGACAGTCGTAACAAAACCTCTGCACCACAGAGCTTTACCATCAGTCCCCACTTTCCCTAATGCAACCATCACGGAAAGAATACTATACAGAACAACATGAATGCCCTGACCCCCCAATGACCAAAACCACCACAACTACGGCCCAAGAGTGACGATAATCCCAGAGGGTGCCCGGGTCTTCAAACCAATCACACAGTGGCTAGGCAGATTTTTCCTTTGCAGAGACCATCTTTGACTGGGTTTCCTTTTGTGGACTGCCATTCCCACCTGCTCGATACCCTCTCATAGAGGCATAAAATGCATTCCCGAGAAGCAAAGTGGCCAAAAGAATATATAAAGCTTTGTCGATCTTTGCATCCGTCTCGTCGCCCTTCTGGTCCAACTTGCTTGACAAATCATCTGTCTTTTTCTCAAACAGGTTGGCCAGGCTCTTTAGGTCTTGGTGAAGATCGGTAATTGAGGAACTGATGTTACGGAGGTGGATATTGACAACTGTGGAATTATCTCTGAGTTGACGAATATCCTTTGCCTGTGATGTGCTGGTAGCAAACTAAACTCCCATTAGTACAATGCAGTATCCAATAGATATCCCACAAATGCCTACCTTTTCCAGTTTAGCAGACCCCTCTCCTACCTCAGATCCTTGTTCATGCTCTTGATGGTCGGGGATATCATTCTGGCCAACCTAAACAATTTTCTTAGTGAAAACTCCCTTGATCAATCACGAGGGTTAATTTACCTTGGATTCGGTATGGAAAGCACGGCTGCAATATACGCGAGGGAAACTAGTACGAAGGTTGGGGAGGGTGTACTGAGTGGTGCGGATAACGTTGTGGCCAACCTAAACAATTCTCTTAGTCAAAAAACTCATAATCAACAATGGTAGTTAATTTACCTTAGATTGGGTATTGTTAGCATAGCTATAATATATACCACGGAAACTGCCAGTGGTACGATGGTTGCGAAGAGTGTACTGAGTGGCAGCAAGTCTGCGAATTTTCAAAAGCTTGGTTGAGAGCATGATGTGGTTTGGGAATCAGTTGAATGGGTAGGATCTAACAGAATGAGATAAATCCGAAGATGAAAAGTGATGAATGAGGAAGAGTGTATTGTGGTTGTTGTGGTTGAGTAATGTTCCTTTGCGCCTTTTTCGCTTCCTTAAATACTGCCTCAACCAACTTCCGAGACCGCCGAATTCATCACATCAAAGGTACATAGTGTTTGTGCGCTGCCACCCAATTATGAGTAAGTCCATCAGCGTGTCCGAAAAGAGATCCTGTGTCTCAACCGTCAGAGGACAGGGCAAAAAAAAAGAAGGTTATTATCTCACCACCTATTGTTCATATAACAGTCCTGTTTTTTGGTGTGGTTGTTAGCACAACAGTTCAACACACCAGCAGTTTCTGATTCGAGTCTTGCAACTTTCCGTACTATTTTCTTAAATAGGAAGTTTTTTTTTTCACTGTTATCAGAGCCACCGGTATGGATTCTCTACCTTTAGTTAACTCATCACTGCCAACTGACTCAATGGCATAGGGAACTGGTCACTAGAAACAAATGAGTTCAGAAAATGGAGTGGCAAGGAAATATTTCTGTTGAGTCCGTGTTGTTCTGTTACGGAGATCCAGGAGTAGGGGGGACTTATCTGATGTGAGAATACATCTTTTCTGGGGAAGTCTGCATTGGCTATTAACAAACAATTGCTCCCTGGTGGTCGATAGCCCATGCGATCAGGCTGGCGGAAAGAATATGGCCGTCGTGGGACTCTACTGCCATTTCCATGCCTAACAGGAGCAGTCTACTACAAGTATGTTGGGTTCCAGCTTCAAGCAACTCGCCACAAAAGAAGGTATTCCGGAGTATATGCAGGAGGCTTTCCAGAAGGTCAAAAAAGAGCTTGGTTGCCGAGGTCTCCCACTGTGACCTGATAGATTTTCTGAAGAAGGCTATTACATTGCTGCACCGCGTATCTATATGCCCCATATCGAGGCTGAAATCATAAAATGTTTTACCAAGGTGGCTAGGATACCTCTTAGTCCTACCCAGGATGATATTAAGAGTTATTTGGAGATGAAGCTGAACTATGTCACCAACACCTATCCAATGCACGATGAATTACGAGCGGATATTATGAGAGCAATTCCTGAGAAGATCTCAGAAATGTATGGATATGAAACCAATTCCTAATACAAACACTAGTTATTATTTGACAATTGTGATTCCTAGTTCCTTCTTGTTTCCCTAAGCATTAATGGAATCCTGGGCAAAACTACACTCCAGCAAACAAGAAACACACTAGACAAGGTGACCAGAGGGGATGGCCTGGGCGATGCTCATGCGGCAACCCTATCACGAATGAAGCCCCAGCGGGAACGCAGGTCAAAACTCAGAATGCAGGTCCTAATGTGGGTCTCTCATATAAAGCGATAATCCTATGTCGACGAGTTATGCCGTGCTCTGGGGGTCGAAATAGAATCCACCGACTTGAATATTCGGAATATCCCTGCTATAGAAACACTACAGGCATGCTCTCTAGGGCGCGTCATGGTCCAGAAGTCCCAATCTGCGGTCCACTTGGTACCGTTCCCCTTGTTCACTATGCTCTACAAGAGTATCGTTCCTACAATTCCTATTTGTTCCTCAAGCCTCACACAATAATTATCAGAGGGTTTTCTGACCCCCCCAACTTTCGTCAGCTCAGGAGCACTTCGCCTACCCTTCGCTCGGCCCCACCAACCGTGCTTTTCTTTGAATATGCTTCTTGTCACTGGGGTACACATGTTAGACGGGAAACCACAGAACTGGTGCAAATGCTTGCATCGAATCTACTGGATGGATACGATGAACATATATGATTAAAGATAACCTTATGGCGTGAGATGAATATGGGGGGCAGGCCTTGTGATAGGGAAGAAAACGCTACAGGACTCACGGGGCTTCGCCGTGCAGCTTACTTCGGGTGTGTCGAGATAACAGTTCCTTTATTGGAGATAGAAAAATGAGATTTGCAGGCAACTGACTGCCATGGCAATACAAAATTTGCCTGGGCTTCTGGAAGGGGTATGAGAGGGTAGTGAAGATATTACTTGAAGTGAATAACTTTAACCCCAACATAACTAATGAATATGGCCAAACACCGCCAGTGTTCTCAACGGGGCAGTCCGTCCGTCTTGTGCCAGGACGAGGACGGA
>Ga0307513_10003765_pt1 | contig 20462 bp, 16 predicted proteins | sample 15_EM_MG_FD_202174 | JGI IMG/M metagenome (GOLD analysis project Ga0307513, IMG submission 202174) | Populus trichocarpa ectomycorrhiza microbial communities from riparian zone in the Pacific Northwest, United States - 15_EM | ecosystem: Host-associated > Plants > Roots > Unclassified | place...
AATTATTTTGCAGAAAGTGGGGAAAAAAACCCATCAATTCTGGAGCTAATAAATGGAGACAGCTCCAGAATTGATGTTTCGGGAGATTATAGGCTGGAAAACATTTGCATCCCCACATTGTTCTGTTGCCATCAAGAACTCATGAATATAAAGGAAAAGTCAGCAGACAAGAAATAATGTCATCAATCTATATTCATTTATATTTTTATAGGGTTACTTGATTTTCAAAAAAATTATCTCTCTAAACTGTAGATTTGTATATTTCTTGAAAAGTTTTTATTTTATTATTTTTGTTATGAAAAATAGCTTACAAGACTGTTTAAATATTAAAAGAAACATTATGATTAATAAAATATTAATTAAATTAAGAATTTTAATGAATAGCATGGAACACAGTTACCTAATTTGAAAAAAAAATAAGAAAAATTTAAAAACAAAAACTAAAATAGCCTAATTTGAACATGTAAACAAAAACAATTGACTAGCTACCTACCGCGTATAGTTAGGTTTTTAGAATGATCTAGAAAAAATTTCAGTACAATTCAATTATTCAATAAAATAATTGAATAATACATGGAACACATGTAACTAATAAGTCACGTACATGTCAATATCACATCATAGGATACGGATTTCACACTTCATTGTATTGATTAGGCATGAAGTGGATCTAGGATATTAAATTTCATAATCGAAGTATCATAGGATGGTTTTTCCATGTTTTTGATTGATAAGATTGTTGAAAATTGGTTTCATGAGGTTTGAAAATTTAAATAAAAAAAGTATTTGACAAAAAAATATGTTTTGAAAATTGTTTCCTAGCATATATGATTTGTATTTTTCTAATTGATATAAACAATTAATAAAACGTTTTTTAATGCAAAAACAAAGATATTTTAAATACATAATAACAACACCATATTTTTCTTGTAAGCCAGAAAACTATTTAACAGTGAATCGTCCCCGAGGTTAACAACAAGTTTTAAGATGTGATGAAGGAATCCTGAGGAATGTAGTTTAACTGGTCAGACTCTAGGTTTGCTCCCTAAAAGTCATCAGTTCGAGTCTCACAAACCTCAGGGCCACTGGAGGCTTACATAGTCTTTAACTTTAGGGTCCGTAGGATTCGTCAAGGTTCACGCAAGCTGACCCGGACACCCACATTAATAAAAAAAAAATGATGAAAGATGATTGGTTAACAATCAAGGAATCTCCACCCATTTTTTTTATATGGTGATAGGAATGAAGAATTTTGTTGACAATACATTTAATTTACTAATATTTCAAATCTATTTTGTTACTTTTTCGAACCTCCAGTAACCCAATTTTAACATAAATGGATAGATTTGGTATGGATGGAAAGAAATAAAGAAAAAAATCACGGAAAAAAAATTGTAAAAAGAAAAAGAAAAAGAAAAGAAAGCCATGGGCCTGTGTTAGACAGACCAAGCACATGTACTTCAGGTCGTGCTCTAGGCTTAGACGTATTGGGTCTGGTAGCCCAGGCCTAGTTTTTTTTTAAAAAAAAAACCTAGAAAACTCAGTTGATCAACTTAGGACACTTTTGTATATATAACCTTCCCCATACAATTAACGCATGGAGGAATAGAAACACAGAAAGCTTAGTAAAAAAATGGGGTAATTCAGAGACAGAGAGAGACTCTATTAAAGCCTCAACACCTCCCTCTGTTCACTAGTAGCCAACACACGTCTTTCAAAGTCTCACGCTATTCAATACACGAGCCCACACTACAACAACTTTTTAGCTTTTTTTTTCTATTCGTTTTAGTCCCTGTTTCTTTCCAATTTCATTTTGTTGATTTTGATAATTAAGTCCATAAATTATTATTATTATTTATTTAATGATGTTTGTTTGGACTGAGTTCTTACCGATCTATGATTTTCATGGTGGTGGTTGATTGTACTTCATGATTAATTGGTCTTGCGTGGATTTCTGACTTAAGGTTGAGGGTCTAATTGGGCAAGTTTTGTTAAGATTAAAAGAAATAAGGGCTTAATTGCATGATTTTATTTGAGCAGAGCAATAAACAAGGGCACCACTAAGCATAGTGAGCTTGACAATATTGGACCAAGTACTGATGGATTGAGCTTTGGGCCTTCCAGAGATTTAGACTCGTCTGATGAACTGTCCAAGCATTAAGATTTACAAGAGGTCCAGATCTTGCTTTTTGTACATTGTTGTGCATAGCACAACAACCACCACCATGCTCAACCTATAAATTTTCAAACAACAAAAAGTTCTCTTCTTGCAAAGATTTGCATGTTTTGAGTTACTTTCTTAACTAGAACTACCATTAAATATCCAATAGAGTTAATGTTGCCTTTAGGCATGTTGGTGTGACCGATCACAAATGGATTGCTTCGGCTATCAATCCAACTTCAATAGGGATGATTGGTTTGCAAGCAATCATTTCTTTTCCAAGAATGGATGGAAGTCTTGCAGTTTATACTTCTCCAATGATAAGTTATGGAAGTAATCATCTCTAGCAAGTAGTTTGAAAACACTCCATCAAGTCCCAATGTTAAATCCATGCATAAGGAGTTTGGACTTCCTTTTTGGAAGGATTATGACGAAAAGAAGTTCTTCAAGCACAATGAAAAATGTCCATAGAATATTGAACACAATAAGCTGGGGTATTCTAATGCCTATCAGGGCCATCATTGCAAGATACTTGAAAAGGTTCGAATATGCAGACCCTTTATGGTTCTACTTGCATATAAGCAGTCAACTGTTGGCCTATATTCTTGGTTGTCTTGTTGGATTTGGGACTAGAATATTTCTAGGCATAAGGTCTCATGAAATTGAACATAGCTCGCACAAAATCATCGGCATTGCCATATTCAACAGCACAAGTGTTTGGTGGCCTAGTCAGACCTAGAGGTGATCATTTTCGGTTCGGTTTGATTTTTATCAAATAAAGTAACTAAAACCAGTTTAGTTTTTGAAAAAACAAACCGAAACCGGTTCAAACCAGTTTCGATTTGGTTATTTTGGGAAAAAAATCGGTTCAAACCGACCGGCTCGGTTTTTTCTGATTTGGCTCGGTTTTTTCCGGTTTGGCTTGGTTTTTTTTTGGTTTGGGTTCGGTTAGGTTTTTTAGAAATTCTAATCAGTTTTTTTTCACGGTTTGGTTTTTTCGGTTATTTTTTTCCGGTTCTCTCGGTTTAATCGGTTTTTCAATTTTTTTACTCACCACTAGTCAGACCTGACAAAGATAACGCAAAAGCCCCTCAGCCAAAGGGCAAACAACACAACCAAAGAGGAAACCAATTACGAAAGTAAAGGGGCTTAACAAGTATCGTCCTTTCTTCAACTGGTTCCACTTCCGTGTGGGTCGCTCAACACTTACTCTAAGCATGTTTAACATATACAAAGGGCTTGACATATTGCATACCGTAAAATTTTGGAGGCTTGCCTACAGTGGTATAATATTCATTTTACTATTGGTCACACTACTATTAGAAATATGCACAAGATGGTGCTTGCCGATAACTAAACGTTCGATGTCAAATACCGTGGAAAAAAACACATCCACTATCATTGTAGTAGCAGCAATGGAAGTTTAGAATTGGGATGTGCAATACTGCATTGGAAGTTTAGAATTGGGATGTCAAATAGCCGGGTACAACATAGTCTCTATTTTGATATTCATTCTAGAACATGGACAACCTAGTCTGAACTTAAAACATCCTCCACCTTAGGTAAATGAAACATCTTTACTTGAACTCAAAGACATCTTGACCTTGGGTATAAAGGAATTCACCTATTGGTGCAGAAATCCATCTTGTTTAGGTATAAAAACACCCACTTTTCCTAAATATAAAGGCAACACTCCTTCACAAGCATGTGGTTACACCATTTTTAGGTATAAAGGTACCACTCCATTTAATATAAAGGACTTTTAAGACATAAGAGCATGCAAAACATGCAACTTATGAGAGATGAGTCCTCATGTTGATGACTCTTGGATTGACGAGGGATGCTACAATTAAGGATGCCTAGTTGTACATCCCACCTTAATGAGATCAGCCATGTGTTCCCCTTCTTAGTGGAGCCAAATGCACACCCTCTCTCCTTGGTATGGACAAATTTTTATTTTCCCCTCAACATACTAACCGTGCATCCCCATCCATAGGTAACCGACCATAAGCTTTATTTTCCTAGTCAATTGAGTTCATGCCCCCCTTTGTAGCAGAATGACCACCACCTCTTCTCCTTAATGGACCTCTCTAACATCCATCTTCTTAGTTAACTCGATTACAAACCCTCACCCCCTCTCTCTAGTGGATCGACCACATATCCCTTTAGATAGAGCTTATACCCCCTAGTCAAACTTGGTTTACTAGCCATCAACTACAAAGACGCATAAGGATAGCCCTCGTGATGTTATCCTCTCCTTCAACAATGAGCTACCAGCCTTATCTTCATGCAAGTTGATATGACTCATAACTATATAAACATCCATAACCATTAGATAAAGAGGTTTAATATAGGAACTCACATTTTATTTTTCAACCTCTTATAATATCTCTTATAGCGTTATAATTATAAACAATATAGCCTTGAAAGCTTCCCTCCTCCTATATTTGTGATCATTTAACCATTATAAGGTCCTTCAAACCCGACAAAAAATCTTATTTTACAAGTGTTTATGAAATCTAAATCCCCTCTCTTAATCTCCTAGCTCTTTCATCAACTTTTGAAAGGCATTAATCTTTTTGTGATCATTGTCACTTTGAAAACATCACCTAATAGTAGGGGTGTTAAGAAAAAACAAGCCCTTTTATAGTATTTGTATTATTTGACTCTATCAAGCTTCTCAAAGTTGAATAATATGAATATTACAAATTATAGTGAATAAAAAAACCTAAGAAATGGATATAACGGGTTGGTGATGGGTCAAAATTTTTGAATTGTATACATATACTCATTTTGTCTTTATATTTAATAGTTTGTGGATTAAATATTTATTTTTATTTTATTTAGAAATGTTTTGAATCTAAAGTTATTGTTAGTAAGCTTCCTTTTATATTTTTTTAACGTAACAAACAAGGGCTTGCTTTTTTTTTTTTTGTTAGAGGAGAAGGGGGAGGTAATTAGAGTTTAATGATAGTGTAAGATATAAAAATTTGACCTAACATTAGGGATGCTATGACCCTTGCAGTCCATGTTGTGGATTTGTCTCTAAATATAGACCCATAAAAATTAGCAATATAAGCTTAACTTATGAATATTTATAATATTCACAAAATATTTAGTTTGAGCTTATATATTCAACCTGCTCAAGTAAAAGAAAACTTAAATAGATCAAGTTTACCATTTATAAATCAACTATAAAAAAAGGTTATGTGTAAAATTTTAAGTCTTTGAGTCATTGGTGCTTGCTGCACAACTATCCATTCAAACTTGTTGACGTTTTTATTACTCACAAATAGTGCAATACAAGTTCCATATTAATTAACAGGTGATTAACTGAATATTCATAATATTTAAATTTGCACTATGTATTTTTAGATTCCAAATTTCTTGACATTTCAAATTGCATTTGTTGTCGGTTATGCTGCTTTCATATATAAAAAGAGGAAAACATATCAAGTTGACTTAAAAAAAAATATCTTTTTTTAAAAAAATATTTTTTAACTTTTTTCTTATATCTATTTATCTCTATCATATATTTATTAATAATTATAACTGGAGTATCATAAATTTTTTTTCATATTAAAACAACTAGTTTAATTGATTAGCTCTATATATCTTCTTCGATTCGAACCAAACCCTAATTTCAGTAGCTTCAATTAATTAAACATTGTTGATATTTGCTTTGTGAATATGATGAAATGATTGTTCATCATTTATTTTTCTTATTTGCTGAAGTGGAGATCTTTGTAGGTGATAGATCAACATTTATTGTATTTTGTTTTTTTTGTGTGAGACTGTCTTTCAAAAGTATGGTAAAGAAAAGGGTTATGACCCACCATCTTTGAACTCAACCAAGTACTAAGCCCATACACGTATGGGTCCAGAGAACTACCAAACCCGTCATCTCTTGGCTCGGCCAAGTACTGAGCCTAGACACAGGTGAATCTAGCGAGTTGCCAGACCCATCGTCTTCCAACATCTATGAGTCCAACAATCTACCAGACCTACCAGTGCTAGGTCTATTCTCTCTTTAACTCTATTGGAATCCCAAGCTCCACGATGAGACCATGGGTTACATAGATTTTATCTTGACAAGTCTAAGATATTTTTATCCTAACAAGACAAAGACATATTATCATAATACGTAAAAGGTTTTTTATTTCGACAAGACGACGATATTTTGCTAATACGCCAACCTTTTCCGTTGAAACTGTTATAACCCAATTTTTGACAACATAAATTCACCCAAAAAATGAAATGAATGAAGAAAAATTAAGGTTTGGGTCAAGACAACACAAATCGGAAGTCTTGAGGGTTTAATTTGGGTGGAAATATGACTTTGAAAGTTAATTTTGAAAGAATTTACAAGTATGTGGATTCAATTAAACCTTGATTTGGTTTAATTAAAGATATCGAGAGTTTAATTGAAGAATTGATAAGTTTGAGGACTTAATTAAACTTTGGATTTGTTTAATTAATGATATTGGGGGTTTAATTGATGAATTGATAAGTTTAGGGACTTAATTAAACTTAGAATTAGTTTAATTAATAAAATCAGGGGTTTAGTTAAAGAAATATTAAATTTCAGAGTCAATTAAGGTCTAAATTGATTAAAATTAAATTCAATGACCGTTTGGAAAATGGTGCCAAGATACAAGGGTCTAATCATAGTTTTCCCTGGGGCCTGTTTAAAGAATTCGGAAGCTTCAAGGACTAAATTGAAAAGGGTCATCCAAGGCCAAAACAACATCGTTTCAAATAGGCATTGTTCTTCTCTTCTTCCTTTGACGCTGCAGATACGCCTGAAAGGAAGGGAAAGAAATTATGAAATGTCAGCATCCCAATCCATCCAAAACACAAATTGCAAATCTTATCTTCATGAAGATTACTACCCCAGGGAGATAAGGATCGAATCTCATGTGTCCAGGTCCCAACAAAAAACCAACACCTCCCAACCATGCTTATCAAGAGAAAAGCAGTGGGCGCAGGGAGAACCAGGAACGTTCCTTATAAATACAGAGGTAAAAGAGACCCAAAGATGGGGGAGAGGAAATAAAACAGGAGAAAGAACGAGAGAAAAAGAAAACACAAAGAGGACAGACAAGGAGAGACCAAGAGAACAGGGGAGAGTAGGAGATGAAAATATAAGGAATAGACAGAGAGAGAGAGAGAGAGAGAGAGAGAGAGCAGAGATAAGGAAGATCAGAGAAGAAGCAAAAAAAATAGAAACCGAGAGAGGGAAGCATTGATCAACCAAGAGACCATCGCCTCGCGTCTTCGCTTCCAACAGCGCGCCCAGACAAGCCTCCTTTCGCTCAAAGTCGCTGCAAATAAGGTTTTCCCTCGTTTGTAATTTTAATTAACCCCTTCATGTGCATGCGCGCTCCTCTCATCAGCCGAGTTACTGGTTGAACCAGAAACCGGGCTGGGCTGCTGGGTCTAGCCCAGTCCGTATGGATGGGCTAGAACCAAAGAAAAAAAGTGGGTCGAGTCTGGGCTTTAGGCCCCGGCCCAAGCTACTTTTGGCTAAGGGTGTGTTTGGTAAAACAGACCCTTATGCATTTTTCATGTATTTTATCCCCTTTCTATTTTGATTTCTAGCTAAACGAGCCCTTTTTCGATATCAGAAAATTCCATAAATATTTGGGATTTTTATTGATTTAATTATGGGTCCCTTGCGTTTTGTTTTATTTTTTTCTTTGTGTTTTTGTAATTGTTCTGCTATGTGCTCAATTTGTGGACCATTACTTTAAACAAAAAATCTATTGTACAATGTTTCTTTTATTTCCATCTAAAAAGAGAAAATAATAATAAAGGGTAAACAAAAAGAAAATCACATAGAAAAATTATTTTTCAAATTCAATTTTTTGCAAAATTATTCACTGACACCAGAGTAAGGAATGTCGCATTTTTTTGGGTTTGTGCAATATTTACCAACAACAGAGTTGAAAATATTCGTAGGAACTATTCACAGATGCCAAAGTTAGGAACATAATAGGAAGAACAAAAAAAAAAAGGGAACAAACTATTAGCAATTTTCGACAAAACCTGCAATGTAGCCTGCCTTAGGTCGCTTCAGGGGTGATAACATCTTCCCTTTCACGTAACTAGTCCCGTACCATAGAATCTCTTTTGACCAGTTAGGATTCCTAGTGACCATAATACTAGGTGACGACTCCTTGAACTAGACATTTTTCCCTATAGAACAAGATGTCATATATTTGTTCTTTGTTCTTTTTTCAAATTGAAAAACATTTAATTGGTCGTCGCGATGTCCGGGTGTGACAGAATGGCGACTCCACTAGGTACTCTAGGAGTAAGCTTTGCTTTTTGTCTTTTTATTGCTAAAAATGTTTGTCGTATTGTGTTTATCAATTTTTATTTTACTCTTTTTATTGCTTTATCATGCATATATATATTGGCTATGGATTTAGGCCTTCACACATCACTCATCTCTTTTTTTTTAAATGCATATTGTATCAACTTTAATATAAGTGGAGAAGTAACGACACCCCAATGGCTTTAGCCTGGGTAAGGCTCGCGAAACTATCCAGCTCTCGCATGATTGTTTGCTCAATGGTAGTCGATATGCCAAACTGATATTACTCAGGGCCTCTATCTTCACGCTGCTTATAAACCTCATATCGACCTTTCAAGGATGATCATTGAGCACGCGAAAGACCTTTTGAGACTAGATAACAAAACTACCTCGATACATTTAATGGCTAGAATCTACTCTTTAGGTTGATCCCTGTGTAATTTCACTAAGATAAGCTTAACATGTAAATATCCTTATTACAGGGCTTTCGGGTGACACAATGAACGTTATTCGTGAGATAACAACTGTTGAGTATGGACTTGAGTCTGAATCCTTGCAAATGACCGAGGGAGACTACCCTAGACTGGATGTCAGTGAGATACCGCTACTCAAAGTTAGATGCATAATAAATGACACCAACTGATTGTTCTCACTCACCAAGTATCAGGTAGACGAGGCGAAATTGGCCATGAAATATGGAAGGACTTTGCACCTTCTGAAAGTTCCAGTGCTACCATCGACCATAAAAGCTCTAATCCAGTTTTAGGATCCCGATTACCGCCGTTTCACATTCTAAAATATTGACATGACACCTACCGTTGAAGAATACAATGTGTTGACTTAATTCCCTGAGGATGCCTATAAAGTGCACTTTCGCCAGAGAATCGATGACACTATGGATGAGCTTGCTGAGTTGTTGGGAATCCCTTAGTTAAACTCGTATAAAGAGAAAAATAACTTTGGGGGTCTAAGATGGAAACGACTAGAGGAGATGCTGATTGCCAAGAAAGCTAATCCGGGTGCTAAAATAGACAAACACATAATATTAGCCTTGGGAATATTTGGGTTAGTTTTGTGTCCTTCTAATGTGGGAATTATTAGTCTAGAAGCCATTAATTTGTTTGTAGAGTATGAAAAGACCAAGATCAACCCGTCTGTTGTGATTTTGGCCGAAACTTTGTTATCTCTTAATCATTGCAAGAGAACTGATAAAGGTTTCATGAGATGTTGTGTCCCATTACTGTTTATCTGGTTGGTAAGACATATAGAAACTGAGACGCCGATATTCAAAAACATTTGGTGGTTCGACCAAAAGCCACTCAAATTGTTCGTATCAAAGGAGTGAGAATTTTTCTAAAGATGATTGGAAGGTAAAATTGCAAAGACTTCTATTAAGCCTTTTTAATTGGAGAGCTCTTTGGATGAGGAATACAATAAGCATGATTAGTTATGGGAAAAAGCTTTGGGTACCATTAATTGGAGTAATAGGATACATTAGTTAGGCACCCACTATAGTTGCAAGGTAGCTTGGCGGCATACAAAGCATTCCTAAAACAGTTGGTATAGCTTAATTTACCGGGGTCTATAAAGGAGCCACCATGGAGATGTTAGAAAGCATTAGGCAGGAATGGAAATCTTTGTTGCTAATAAAAAAGGAAAATGGAGCAAGGAATCCCATAATTAGCAAAAATATCCACAATGGCGTAATGAAGGAGTTACCAACATGGCAGAAGTTTCTGAATCTGTGGGCATCCGAAGAAAGAGAGTGAGTTGTGAAGAAGAACTGAGATAGCAAGTAAAACTGTTACAAGTTGAGCTTAAAATAAAGGAAGAATTGAGAATGTCCTTGGAGCATCAGTTAGCCAAAGAAAAGACTGTGAGGAAATTAGCCGATGAAGAAAGAGATTCAGTGGGCCAAGATTGGATGAAAGCGATGGACGACTTGGAATCACTAAAAGCCATCAATCAGGACATGACGCTTCAAGTACAAAAGACCCGGTATTGGGAGGAACTGACTTTCAAAACCCAAGTTGTATCGAGCAAATGTTTGGCAGATATAAAAGAACTCAAGAGCCAACTAAGAGAAGCATACGTGGAGTTGGTTAAAACCAAGAAAACAGTTAAAGTCACCCAGGATCTGAGAGCTGAACTCAACAGTAATAAGGTTGAGGCGAAAGCATTGAGAACTAAGTTGGCTAAGGAAGAAGCCAAGACTAAATAGTTGCTAGAGAGCCAGAAGATGAATCACAATCAAACATTAGATACTGCTAATAATTATCTATCTAGAAGCAACTTGATCCATGCTGAAAGAATAAAGGAATTGCAAGAGCAAATTGACCGAGCTGTTGTCGAGGCTTATAGGCTACGAGCGGAGGCTCGTCAAGTTGGGGGGGGACATCACGAAGTATCAAAGGAGCATGGATAACACCAATATTTTCCTAAAGACTATAGCTAATAGAGGTAGTGCCTTTTCTGCTGTAATAGATTAGAATAAACATTGTTGCAATGAAAATTCTAATTGATTAATAAAAAGGGTTGAGATCCCCATTTTGATTAAAAAAATGTGAATACATGGCTGAAAGCTCAGATGACAAAAGGCTAAGGAGATCTACTCTCGGCATTATAATAATGATATTGGATTTGGATCTGACAACACATCTAGAGAATATTGATTGTTATGTAACCTCTCGAAAAGCGAATCCAAATCCAATATGTTGCATTTATATCCATGCATGTTTGAACATACACTTATAATACTACACACCAGGTGAAATATAGGTCCCCCATCAAAACACACTCATAACACCCGACTACAAAAAAGAATGGAAAATGAAGAAATAGCTCAATTAGACGCCTAACACCAGAAAGAGTTGGACATTCTGAAAAATAAGGTTGCCAAGCTTGCTAGCCTACTCGAGTAGGCTCTGAGATCCAATTCGGGGGAGGGGACATCCTTCCAACCATCATTTGCAGCCCAGCTTCTGCCAACTCTAGCTGCTCCTTTCAATCCGCCAAACATAAGGCAAGTAGAACCTCGTCTGAGCCCCAATACGCTGTGCATTTCCTAGCTCAACCTGTATATCCAATGAGGTCCCTCATGATGTTGAACTTATAATGAAAGAATCTCAAAAGAACAAGATGGTAAAAGAAGATGGCCTGGACAAATTGGCTACCCTAGAGCAAAAGATGAGGGTATTTAAGGGAACTAGCCTACATGACCATATAAAGGCTGTTGGGATGTGTTTAGTGCCTAACGTGATCATTCCTAAAAAATTTAGAATGCCTGAATTCATCAAATATATAGGAACTCGATGCCTTGTAACTGATCTTAAGACATACTACAACAAAATGGTTGAGGTGGTGTATGACGAGAAACTACTTATTCACTTCTTTCAAGACAACTTGAGTAACACTGCCCTTACTTGGTTTATGCAGTTGAACAATACCAAGGTAAAAAAATGGAAGGACTTATTTGATACCTTCATTAGGCAATATAAGTTCAATATGGATGTGGGCTCTAATAGGTGAAGCTTGCAAGTTATGAAAAATGATAACTAGGAGTCCATAAGAGAATACACCTAAAGATGGTGTGAGACAGCCGCACAAGTTAATCCTTTTTTATTGGAAAACGAGATGATCAATTTTTTTGCCAACACTTTCAAGGCCCCATACTTTGAATACCTGGTTGAAAGCTATGCATAATATTTTTTTGACTTGGTCGCGATAGCTGAGAGAATTGACAAACCATCCAGTTAGGAAGGATTGCTGACTCGACTAAGGATAAAAGTTTTAGTGAAAAAAAGAAAGAAACTAAGGTTTATAATATCGAAGGTGGTTACAAACACGGGAGAAAGAACTACCAAAACAAAGACACCTAGAGATCAATCATCCTGAAGACGAAGCTACAATGTTATTAGGCCAAGACTGGTCTATACGTGACCTCAACTGACTATTGGAAAGGTGTCCCTGTCGAGGAATTCATAGGAGAGTGATGGTTGGAAGATTCTAGAAATTGCAATCAATGATCGTTAAGTGTTTAGCCCTTTTATGTGTTACCTTGCTAGTAATCATAGTTCAAGATGTTAACATAAACTCTTTGTTGTTGAGCCTCTTTTATTAAAAAAAAGTCATTGAAATAATGAGTTTGTCTTTCAATTATATCTTTTCCTTTGATTTACAGCCAAATATCTTGAAAGGAGTTCTCTCTAAGAACTCACAAATACACTTTTGAAGCCTCGTGTGATCTTATAGACGCGATTCATTGATTTTATCAAAATCTTTTCCCTCAATGGAATTTTGAAAAATTAAACTTGCATTTTGATTTCAAAAATGATTTATTGTGGATTTAAAACAACATTCCTAACATTCTACTAGTAGAATGACGCATGAATTAAGCAACTCCTCCATTGAGGTTACTAAACTCTAAACCAAAATGCACGAATAGAAAATAAACCGTCACCCTCACCCCATGACTCTTGAACCAGGTATTTTAAATGTATGAATAATGGTATATAGTGAACGTGTTGCTCATAGACTCATGAAATGCATCTCTTTGCAAAGACCAAACCATCGCTCTAGACGGGGTCAAAGTTTATTGATATTAACTTCATGTGCTTGAAATGAGGAAATGCCATCTTTGTTATTCCTTTCACGTTCTGAAATAAATATATCCCTTGTGGTCTCTTTTTTTAGCATGAATAAATTTTTTTTCATAAAAATCCCGACTAGGATCACACCCCCACACTAAGGGCAAGTGGAAATTTCAATGATAAAAAAGATAAAAAAAAGCCGTGAGAAAGCCAACAAGGCGAAAGAGCCCAAGAAACTCAAATGCTAGGGGGCATGCCAAAATCACAAGAAAAGGTGGTGGCCAAAATAAAGTGAGTATGCCCCGGCCAAAACAATGAAAAAAGGGAAAAACCAAAGAAGAGTAGAAAAAGAAAATGATGAAAGACACAAAGAGTCGAATTAATGATAATGATCCTCAGTCTTTGCAACCTTGAAATACTCTTTGAGCCTTATGAATGCTTTTCTTTCATAGTAAAAAACCACAGCCTACGTTACTTGCATGAAGAAGTCCTTTCTAATCAAGCAAGCAAGCAACTTGAAATAATAAACGATGCTCTCAAAACGCAAAGAGTATTTTTTTATAAGAGTCATGGCATCGAGAACAAGTTACTCATTATTATTCATGCTAATAAAATGAGTATTCAAAAGAGATAATTGTTTTCTCAAACAAAACATTGAGCTTTTTCTCGACCCCTTCACTTTGAAACATATAAGAGCAAAAAGTCACCTCATGACGTACCTTCACCAATGGCAATATCGCAAACATAAGAGCAAATCATCTCTTTTCCAAGAAAAAACATAACCAAGTTGCAAGATTTCAAAAAGCAAATTATTTTAAACTCACACCAAAATAATTTTTGTTTTTTAAATGCAAGATCAAAATTTCAAGATTCATTCTAGACACATATTCCTTCACCAAACTGAAAAGGAGAGAAATGAGAGAATGGTCACTTGAAACCATTATTTGTTTGAGTCGCTGACAGAGTACACCGAGAAGCAATAGCCAATACAAGGGGGCAACGTTGTGCTTAGAAAGAAAATCAATCCCTTCTAGATAACCATAGAAAAGGGAAAATTTCCAACAACAAAACAAGGGGGCATTTTCGTTTACAAAAGACAGTCTGATCCTTTCAACAAGTGACACCAAGTGTTTTTAACATTGAGACGGGGATTAATGAATGATCCTCTCAAATTATTCTACGAGACATAAAATCTTTAGCAAACAAGTGGGTCATGATGGGCACCATGAAGGCTGAGATGTGTAAAAATTTTGGTAAAAGACTTACATGTGCCAACTCGAGTGGGCTAGAAGCCAAACGACAAAGATGATCCAAATCAGAGACAGCAAATCCTCACTAATCAAGCAACAAGAAGATTGAGAAGAAATGAGGGCTTATATTTCAAATCAGGTAATAAAGCATATATATCATCTAAACTTTGAGACATTGAACAATGTGTTTTGAAAAGATTCATAAGAAAAATCCCTGATGGGATCCCTCAAAAGGAAGGCCAACTCGAAATGGCTAAAATCTAAAAATGCTTATTTTTTAGAATTTTTTTTTACCTGGGCAGGCCACCCACAATAATTAGGCCACCCAAAAAATATTCGTATTTTTGGGAAAGTTACCCATCATAATGAGGCTCTTCGAGTTTTGACTTGGGCAGGCCGCCCATTAGAATTAGGCCGCCCAAAAAATCTTTGTATTTTTCCACCTGGATAGGCTACCCATTACAATGAGACCCCTTCTGAGAAATCTTGGTATTTTTCCATCTAAGTAGGTCACCCATTACAATGAGACTATTTCTAAAAAATCTTTGCTTCACAAAAAAAAAAATCTTTCTTTGCATTCTTCTCTATTAGGTAGGTCGCTTGAAATAATTAGACCATTCATGAAATCCTTCACGTTTCTTCTTCACTACCAGGCAGGTCGCATGGAACAATTAGACCACTCGCAAAATCCTTCACATTTTTTTCTTCCCATCAAACAGGTCGCCTGAAACAATTAGACCACTCGCGAAATTCTTTGCTTTTCTTCTTCCCATCGGGCAGGTCGCCTGGAATAATTAAACCACTCACGGAATTCTTCGCGTTTCGTTTTCACCATCAGGCAGGTCACCTGGAACAATTAGACCACTCATGAAATTCTTCGCGTTTCTTCTTCCTATCAGGCAGGTCGCCTAGAATAATTAGACCACTCGCAAAATCCTTCGCGTTTCTTCTTCACTATCGGGCAGGTTGCCTAGAATAATTAGACCACTTACGAGATTCCTCATATTTTACCATCGGGCAGGTCGCTTGGAACAATTAAACCATTTAAAAAAAACAAAAAATCAAAAGGAAAGAAGATGAAGGGTTTTCATGCTTATTTTTCTTTACAAACTTACTATGCAAAGCCAAAAGAAAATGAATTTTCCAATGCCTTTACATCGTAAGTATTGTAAAGAGGTGGCAATTGTCATAAACCAATTTTTAACAACATAAATTCACAAAAAAAAAAGAGAAATGAATGAAGAAAAATTGAAGTTTGGGTCAAGACAACACAAATTGGAAGTCTTGAGGGTTTAATCTGGGTGAAAATATGACTTTGGAAGTTAATTTTGGAAGAGTTTGAAAGAACTAACAAGTCTAGAGATTCAATTAAACCTTGATTTGGTTTAATTAAAGATATCATGAGTTTAATTGAAGAATTGATAAGTTTGGGGACTTAATTAAACTCTGGATGTGTTTAATTAATAATATTAAGGGTTTAATTGATTAATTAATAAGTTTGAGGACTTAATTAAACTTAGAATTAGTTTAATTAATATAATCAGGGGTTTAATTGAAGAAATATTAAATTTCATATTCAATTAAGGTCTAAATTGATTAAAATTGAAGTCAATGACCGTTTGGAAAATGGTGCCAAGATCTAAAGGTCTAATCATAGTTTTCCTGGGGGCCTATTTAGAGAATTCCAAAGCTTCAAGGATGAAATTAAAAAGGGTTATCCTAGGCCAAAACGACATTGTTTCAAACAAGCATTGTTTTTCTTCTTCTTCCTCTAACGCTACAGATCCGCCTGAAAAGAATGGAAATAAATTGTGGAATGCCGGCATCCCAGTCCAACCAAAACATAAATTGCAAATCTTATTTTCATGAAGATTACCAATACCAGAGTTGAAAATATTCGTAGGAATTGTTCAATGACGCCAGAGTCAGGAACATGATAGGAAAAAAAAAAAGGAACAAACTCTTAGCAATTTTAGACAAAATCAGCAATGGAACCTGCCTTAGGTAGGACGCTTAATGATTGATAGCATCTTCCTTTCTACATAACCAGTCTCGTACCATAAAATCTCTGTTGACCAGTTAGGGTTCCTAGTGACCATAATATTAGGTGGTGACTCCTTGATGACATTTCCCCCCCAAAAAACAAGATGTTAAATATATGTTCTTTGTTCTTTTTCCAAATTAAAATTTTTTTAATTGGTCGTCACGATGTCCGGGTGTGACAAAAACAATAAGATAACCTTTAGCTAGGTTCAATTTTCTTCTCTCTATTTTTACAATGGCAAATCTATCTTAAAAAACCATATTTCGCAAAAGTATAAATCATCTCTCTCTGAACAAACACTAATTTAATCATTAGAGAGTCCCAAATATATATAAAAAAGGGATATTTTGCATGTAACAAGCATATGATCTAACAACCACTTCGCCAAGGAAGGCTGAATAAGATTGTTAGAACCAAGAGATTGACAATCTTCTTATCCCAGGCTTTAGAGTGGCCTTCAATCTAATGGGATAGAAACAGACCTCATCAGTGGCGTCGTCTGTGGGAAACTGATCAAAAGTCATCAGGCCATTATCATTCCTAATTATTATTGGATTTGGAGCCACGAGGTTTATCGCATATATATGGCATTGTGGCGATCGTCCTTTTAGAGCACGTTTTAGCATAAAAAGGTATGGGTAGAAAGAATAAGGAATTCTTGTACTTTCTCAATGAAACCAAAGGAATGTGAGTCGTCACCTAGTAGTACGGTCACTAGGAAACCTATTGGTCTGCGAGAGTCTGGTAAGGTGATAGGTTGGGAACAGGGAGAATGTATCACCCTTAAAACACCTTACCTAGGGTAAGCTGCATTGCTATTTATTTAAAATAAACTAAGGTCTTGTTATGTTTTTAACCGCTTTAAGAAAAGTCTTTCTCAATAAGAAGATCCTTATCTTATTAGGTTAAAACCTAGCCATTCTAAAGTCAAAACATGAAAAAGGAAAAAAAAATTGTCTTTTTATGCAATGTTGGAAATACGTCTTACGTATAAGTTCATAATCCTAGATATTAAATAAAATAAGAATTTTGGTAAAAATTTAGAACGTATGAAATGAATGATAAAAAAACTCTTTTATTTAAAATCAGGAATACATCTTATAAAAATGACTAGGGTCATAAAAAAACATCCCTTCATCTCTATCATCGGATGAAAAACCTTTCATATCACCACATATCTCGAGAAGACTACTCAAATACTACATTGAAATGTAGTTATCTTTTCATTCCCCAAGGCAATCCTTCTCCACGTAAAAAGAAGACACATGAACTTGAGGATCTTAATAGTGTCATGAGAGGCGCGTACTATCTTATGGAAAAGATAAAAAGGGTCTCATCTGCTGTTGACATAGGCTTTTCAAAATCTTTGTGTATGATACCCAAAGATTTTAGAGGGTTATTAATGGATTGACATTTATTGTTTTTTGTTTGTGTGTAGGACTATCTCTTAGAAGTATGGCCAAAGAAAGGGTTATGACCCACCATCTCTAGGCTCAGTTAAGCGCTAAGCTCAAATGTGTATGGGTTCGATGAATTGTCAGACTCGCCATCTCTAGGCTCAGCTAAGTGCTGAGCCTAGATATTTATGGGTCCAGTGAGTTGCCAGACCTACCATCTCTGGGCTCAGCCAAGCGCTAAGCCCAAATATGTAGGGGTCCTGCGAGCTGCTAAATCCACCATTTCTAGTTTGAGCCAAGCGATGAGCTTAAACATGTATAGGTCTGGCAAGTTGTCACACCCAACATCTCTAGGCAGAGCCAAGTGCTTAGCCCATATATGTATGAGTCCGGTGAGTTATCAAACCCAAAATCTCTAGGCCCAGCCAAGCATTGAGCTCAGACGTGTATGTGTCTGGCAAGCTGCAAGACCCACCATCTACGGGCTCAGCCAAGCACTGAGCCTAGACACACATAGGTTTGATAGTCTACTAGAGTTATCGTCTTCCAATGTCTATGAGTCTGGAATCTACCATACCTACTAGTGTTAGGCGTATGCTCTCTTTAACTCCAAAAGAATCTCAAGCTCCCTGATGGGACTGTGAGTCAGAGATATTTTATCATGATAAATCAAAGATATTTTTATCCTGATAAGATAAGGATATTTTTATCCTGATAAGATAAGGATATCTTATCCTAATACGTAAGAGATTTTTTATCTTGAAAAGACGTAGATATTTTGCTAATATGTCAACCCTTTCCACTGGAACAAAGAGAAGGATCTCATGTGCTATAAAAGAAAGAAAAAGATGACCTTTAGGCAGGTTCAATTTTATTCTCGCTATTTTACAAATCTATTCTAAAAAGTTATTTTCTTAAAAATATAATTGATACTAATTTAATCATTGAAAAATCCTTAAATATATATAAAAAAAACTTTTTTCAAGTAACAAGCATAATCTAGCAATTACTTTATTAAAAAATAATTAATCAGATTTTCAAATTCAAGAGATTAACAATATTCTTCCAGCTGAAAATCCTTAAGAGTGAAGACGCCGGTTCCTAGAATATCCAGCAAAATGCAGTATAAAAGGCTTATCTAATCTTTTTCCTTTGGAAATCTGATGGCTTAGGTTTTTCCTTGGTAGTGCTCGAGCACAAGGCGTTTAAAATTCTACTGCTTTGCAATTTCTTTTTTGAATTTAGTAAAATTGTTATTCCTAATTTATTTGCCCATGTCAAATATGTTTTCTTATAATATTTTCTCTATTTTTTTTTTAATGTTTGGCTCATCCAAAAAAATCTGATAAATGGAAAATATTATAGCCAAGGGAAAAAAAGGAAAAAAAAAAAACACTTACAAGCTCTCTAGAAATGAAAATATATAACAAAACTATCTTTGTTATTAAATTATGAGCCCATCACTGATTAATACTTATTCTTTGTAATACTTATTCTTCATACTTTCTAAATAGCAAATAATTATTTTAAATAGTTTTTTAATATAACCAAACAATGAAAAATAACATATTTTATAGTAAATATGGCTACATTTTTTTAACTATGCTAGCTTGATAACATATTTTATAGTCACACATTTTTTTCTGACATCTTAGTGAGTACTGTACTTGTGTGGTTATGGTTGTTCTTCAAAGTATTTTCTACTCGAAAATGTATCAAAATAATATTTTTTTTATTTTTAAAAAATTATTTTAATATCAGCGCATCAAAATGATCTAAAAACACCAAAAAGATATTAATTTGAAGTAAAGAAAAAATATAAAAAAATTCAATTTTTTTCAAAAGCGTTTTTGAAATGCAAAAACAATCGATTATCAGTGTTTGAGAGTGTGATTGTGGTTGCTTTTCAAAATGTTTTTCATGCCAAAATGCATCAAAATAATGTTTTTTTTTATTTTTTTAAACTTATTTTTGAGATCAGGCATCAAAACGATCCAAAATATATATAAAAAATTTATTTTTAGCAAAAAAAATGAATTTTTTGGAAACACGGTTTCACCTTAACTTCTAAAAAAAAAAAAGTTTAGGAAATGAAATTTGATTGTTTTATACTCAAGAAAAAGATAATTAATCTTAAAATAAAAAAAATATAAGAACCCAAACCATCCTTTTAATTTACAAAATAAAGAATAAGTTTTTTCCCCTCTTATAAATCAAAACATTTCCATCCTACGAATGAAAATTTCCCTCCAATAACCTACTTTCTTCTCTCAATTTCACTCATCTCTCTATCTCGCTAAAATCCTCATTTTTGTCATTATTATCTTAGTTCAACTCGTTTTTTCTTGAAGTTTTATTTTTTTTACCTTTTATTATTTACTAAAATTAGCAATTATGTGTAAAAATATTTATCTAAAAAGACAAAAATTGATGATATTTATCAATTAATTTTTCATTTAAAAACATTTAACGGGAATAAATTTATTTATTTTCTCAATTTTAAAGAGTTTTAAAATCTGAGATAAAACTCGAAACGTTTTTTCAATATGACAGTTCCAAAGATCAATGCCAATGGAGTTGCTAAACCTTAACTACTAAAAGGACTCAACTGATCAAATTAGTAATATGGGGACTCAACTATAGTACAGGCACCACACGTGTGATTATTGCTATAGAGTGAAAAAACCCAATCCTCGGGTTCT
>Ga0307513_10003766_pt1 | contig 20455 bp, 20 predicted proteins | sample 15_EM_MG_FD_202174 | JGI IMG/M metagenome (GOLD analysis project Ga0307513, IMG submission 202174) | Populus trichocarpa ectomycorrhiza microbial communities from riparian zone in the Pacific Northwest, United States - 15_EM | ecosystem: Host-associated > Plants > Roots > Unclassified | place...
GCCGCCACCGCGCGCATCTCCGCCTCGTCGGGCGCGATCAGCACGACGCGGCCCGGAGCCTGCGCGCGGGTGAGATCGGCCAGCAACACGGGCAGGAACCCCGCCGGGACTCCGGCGAGGGTCAGGGGCGCTTTCGCGGAGAGGATCTTGCGCGGATCAGTCATTTTTTTCCTATATCGTCATGCCGGGCTCGTCCCGGCATCCAAGACGCAACAACGGAAGGATTCCGCTGAGGAGGGTTGGACCCCGGAACGAGTCCGGGGTGACGAAAAGCTTTGTCATTTCTCGATCGGTACGAAATTCAGCTGCTTCATCGTGTCGATCATCGGCCCCTGCCATTGCATCGGCACATGCTGCGTCCCGATCGCCCAGGCCATGATGTCGACGTCCTGTTCCTCCAGAAAGGCTTCGAACCAGTCGATCTCGGTCTCGTTCCACGTCGCGCTATGGGCGTCGAAGAACCCGCCGATCATCAGATCGGCTTCCTTGGTGCCGCGGTGCCAGGCGCGGAAGCGCAAGCGCTTGAGGCGAATCTCGCGGTCCATGATACTCCAACGACAATTGGCCGGCAGCGCGTTGACGCGCAGTCGGCTGGGGTTAGGAAGAGCGAGATAGCTATGCGCCCCGATATCCTCAACCCGCTCTTTGCCGAAGTGACCGCGCTGAAAGGCGTGGGCCCGGGGCTTGCCAAGCCGCTCGACCGGTTGGGGCTGCATCGCGTGCTCGACGTCGCATTCCATTTGCCCACGGGGTTCATCGACCGCGTGCCACGCGACGAACTCGACATGGCCGATGCCGGCCGGACGATCGCGATCACCGTGACGCCGGTCGATTACCGCATCAGTAGCAGTCCGCGCGGGCCGACCCGTGTCCATGCGACCGATGCGAAAGGCAATTATGTCAGCGTGATCTATTTCGGCGGCTCGTCGGGCTGGGTGAAGAAGCTGCTGCCATTGGGCGAAGCCAAGCGCATTTCGGGCAAGCTAGAAATGTACGGCCAGGAATTGCAGATCGTTCATCCCGATCTGGCCGAGGCCGACGAGGGTTTTCGCGAGCGAGAGGCAATCTATCCGCTGTCCGAGGGGCTGACCTCACGCCGGCTCGGGCAGATGGCGCAGCAGGCGATCGAGCGCGCGCCCGATTTGCCCGAATGGATCGAGCCGGGGGTCAAGGCGCAACACCAATGGCCCGACTGGCACGATGCGCTGGCGCGGGCGCATGCTGATCCAACCGATCACAAGGCGCGCGAGCGGCTGGCGTATGACGAACTGTTCGCCAACCAGCTTGCCTTCATGCTGGTGCGGCAATCGTCGCGCTCGCGAAAGGGCCGGCCGCTCAACGGTGACGGGCGGCTGCGCGACATGCTCAAGCTGCCCTACGCCCCAACCAACGCGCAGTCACGGACGATCCGCGAGATCGAGGGTGACCTCGCGCAATCGGCGCCGATGCTGCGGCTGCTCCAGGGCGATGTCGGCTCGGGCAAGACGCTGGTCGCGACGATGGCGCTGCTGATGGCGGTAGAGGCGGGGGCGCAGGGCGCTTTCCTGGCGCCGACCGAGATCCTGGCACGGCAGCATTACGACACGCTGCGGGGCATGCTCGCTGGCCTGCCGATCAACGTCGCGGTGCTGACCGGGCGGGACAAGGGCCGGGTGCGCGAATCGACCTTGATGGGGCTGGCCGACGGGTCGATCCATATCCTGGTCGGCACGCATGCGATTTTCCAGGAAGCGGTCGAATATCGCGATCTCGCGCTCGTCGTGGTCGACGAGCAGCATCGCTTTGGCGTGGCGCAACGGCTGCTGCTTCAGGAGAAGGGCGCGGCACCGCATCTGCTGGCGATGACCGCGACGCCGATCCCGCGCACGCTGACCTTGGCGCAATATGGCGAGATGGACGTCAGCCGGCTCGACGAGATGCCGCCGGGCCGCCAGCCGATCGAGACGCGGGTGATGTCGGAGGACCGCCTGGGCGAGATCGTCGAAGGATTGAGCCGCCATCTCGATGGCAATGGGCAAGCCTATTGGGTGTGCCCGTTGGTCGAGGAGAGCGAGAAGTCTGACCTCGCGGCGGCCGAGGCGAGGGCGGGGTCGCTACAAGCGCGGTTCGGCGATCGAATCGGGCTGATCCACGGCCGGATGAAGCCCGCCGAGAAGGACGCGGTGATGGCGCGCTTCGCCAGCGGCGATCTTGGCGTGTTGGTGGCGACGACGGTGATCGAGGTCGGGGTCGACGTGCCCAACGCGACGTTGATCGTGATCGAGCATGCCGACCGCTTCGGGCTTGCTCAGCTCCATCAGTTGCGCGGGCGGGTGGGACGCGGAACCGAGCGATCGATTTGCCTGTTGATTCGCGGCGGCGCGCTCAGCGAGACGTCTCGTGCGCGGCTGGCGCTGATGCGCGAGACCAATGACGGGTTCCGCATCGCCGAGGAGGATCTCAGGTTGCGCGGCGCCGGCGAGATGCTCGGCACGCGGCAATCGGGTGAGCAGGGCTATCGACTCGCGACGCCCGAGCATTTCGCCTCACTGCAACAGACCGCGCATGACGACGCGCGATTGATGATCGATCGCGACGGTGGTCTCGACGGACCTCGGGGACAGGCGTCGCGGACGGCGCTCTATCTGTTCGAGCGTGACGCCGGGGTGCAATTGCTGCGGTCGGGATGACCACCAGCGCCGTTCTGTTCGAACGGGGCGGGTTAGCGCACGTTCTTGAGCAACGCCGCGAGCAGGTCGTAATAATCGGCCATGCTGATCGGCTGGTCGAGCTCGCAGCCGATCCGTCCACCGAGGGACCAGCGCACCTCGGCGACGATCACGCCGACAACCGGCAGCGTGATATGCAGCCGTTCGCCGATCGGGCGATCGGTATCGACCCGCGCCATCAGCCCTTGCGCCGACATGTTGACGACCAGGACCGACACCGGTCGGGCATCGCCGCCAAAAGCGCGCGCACGGTAATGAACCTCATCCCGTGGAGCATCGCGCTGATCGCTATAGGCTAAGGCCGCGCCCATCGATTCCTTTCCTGTTCGCCACAATGAGTAACGACCAGCGCATGAAAAGCTCGAAAAGGAACGTGTTTAATATCTGTTAGCGATGTTCACGCGGGTGTGAGCAATCCGTGATGCTTCTTGCCCGCTGACACGCGTACCGGATTTCCCGCGACCGCGATGGTGAACGCCTCGTCCGCCACCTTCTCGCCGTCGACCCGCGCCCCACCGCCGGCGATCAGCCGTCGCGCTTCGCCCTTGGACGCACAGAAGCCGAGGCCGGTCAGCGCGTCGACGATGCCGATCGAGCCGGACACCGCGAAGGTGGGCAGCGCCTCGCCGCTCGCCCCTTCCTCGAAAGTCTTGCGGGCTGTCTCGGCGGCCAGATCGGCGGCATCTCTGCCGCGGCACAGCGCGGTGGCTTCGTTGGCCAGCACGATCTTGGCCTGATTGATCTCCGCACCCTCGAGCGATTCGAGCCGGGCGATTTCGTCGAGCGGCAGATCGGTAAACAAGCGCAGGAAACGGCCGACGTCCCGGTCGTCGACGTTGCGCCAATATTGCCAGTAATCATAAGCCGGCAGCGCGTCGTCGTTGAGCCAGACCGCGCCCGCCGCGGTCTTGCCCATCTTCGAGCCGTCGGCATTGGTGATGAGCGGGGTGGTCAGCCCGAACACTTCGGTGCCGTCGACGCGGCGCGACAGCTCGATGCCGTTGACGATATTGCCCCATTGATCCGACCCGCCCATCTGCAGCCGGCACGCCGCGCGGCGCGACAATTCCAGGAAGTCGTAGGCCTGGAGGATCATGTAGTTGAATTCGAGGAAGGTCAGCGGTTGCTCGCGGTCGAGGCGCAGCTTGACCGAATCGAACGCCAGCATGCGGTTGATCGTGAAATGCCGCCCGACGTCGCGCAGGAACGGGATGTATTCGAGCGCGTCGAGCCAGTCGGCATTGTTGACCATGACGGCATCGGTCGGGCCGTCACCGAATGTCAGGAAACGTTCGAACACGCGGCGGATCGAGGCGATGTTGGCGGCGATCGTCGCATCGTCGAGCAACCGCCGGCTCTCGTCCTTGCCCGACGGATCGCCGACCTTGGTGGTGCCGCCGCCCATCAGCACGATCGGCTTGTGCCCCGCCTGCTGCAGTCGGCGGAGCATCATGATCTGGACCATCGACCCGATGTGCAGCGACGGCGCGGTCGCGTCGAAGCCGATATAGCCGGGGACGACCTGCTTGGTCGCCAACGCGTCGAGTCCCGCCGCGTCGGTCATCTGGTGAACATAGCCACGCTCACTGAGCAGGCGGAGCAGGTTGGATTTGTAGTCGGTCATGATGGCGGCGCGGGTAGCATTGCCACTAGCGACTCGGCAACTTCGACAGCGGGTCGACCGGCAAACGGCCTTGTCTGAGTTCGAAATGGAGCTCCGGCCGGTCGGCGAAGCCGGTGTCGCCCGACAAGGCGATCGTCTGACCGCGCCTCACTGCCTGGCCGCGCGTCACCAGGACGCGGCTGGCATGGCCATAGACGCTGGTCCAGCCATTGCCATGACGCACCATCGCCAGCCCGCCCAATCCGGCGATGCTGTCGGTGGTGTAGATCACCACGCCATCGGCGACCGCCTTGATCGGGGTTCCCAATGGCACCGCGATCTTGATGCCGTCATTGCGCTCACCACTCGCGCCGACGCCGAAGCGCTTGACGACCTTGCCACTCGCCACCGGCCAGAGGAACGGACCGCTGAGCGGGGAGGGTGCCCCGACCGCGGCGGTCGAGGGCAGGGCCCTGGTCACCGATACAGCCGGGCGAACGGGCCTGACATTGTCGGGAATGGCGGGTTCGCCGCCTCCCGTGGCGATGTCGCCCAGGTCGATCTTGAACGCCGCGGCGCGCTCGGCGAGCGTTTGTGGCCGTGTTCTGCCCGGAATCAGAATCCGGCGGCCGGATCTCAGCACATACGGCTCGATCAGATCGTTGGCCGCGACGATATCGGCCCAGCGGACGCCATACGCCCGCGCGATCGCGATTCCCGATTCGCCCGGCCTGACCAGATGGTAGCGCCCACCCGGGATGCGGAGCTGCTGGCCGGGGCGGATGGTGAAGGGCGAATCGAGGCCGTTTGCTCGGGCGATGATTTCCGATCCCGATCCGGCCTTGTCGGCAACGCCGCGCAACGTGTCGCCGGGCTGCACGATATAGGTCGAGTCGGCGATCGTCCGTGCGTCAGGGGTGACCGGGCGCGCTTCCCAGGCCGGTGGTGCCGAGGGCGGGGCCGGAATTTCATCCTGCGGAGGCGGCGCATTATAATCGGCGCTGGGCGGCAAGCCCGCGTCCGATGGCCGTGCGTAATCGGTCTGCGGGATGCATCCCGAGAGTCCTAATATCAAGAAGACGAGTGTGATCATTCGCATCGCGGGCCCCCCCTGCGTCACTGATACGCTTTTTCCAGCATAGCCAGTGAATCGCGATGCGTCAGGTCCATCTGTAATGGCGTGACGGTGATGAAACCCTGTTCGATCGCTTCCAGATCGGTATTGGCGGCCGGCGTATGCTCGACGCCGCCCAATCCCATCCAATAATAAGCGAAACCGCGTGGATCGGTGCGCTCGATCACCTTGAGCCGGCCATAGTCGCGCAACCCCTGATGGACGACGCGCACGCCTTTCACCTCCCCGGGCAGAATCGGCGGGAAATTGACGTTGACGACGATGCGCGGATCGACCGGCGCGGCGATCAACGGCGCCAGCACGCGCTCACCCCAGGCTTCGGCGGTATCGAACGTCACGTCGTGGCCGGGCGCATCAGCGGCGTAGCGCTGGCTGATCGCGATCGAGCGGATGCCGGCCAGCGCACCTTCCATCGCGGCGCCGATCGTGCCCGAATAGAATACGTCCTCGCCCAGATTGGCGCCGCGATTGACGCCTGACAGGATCAGGTCTGGCTTCGCGTCGCGCATGATGTTGGCCAGCGCGAACATCACCGCGTCGGTCGGCGTGCCGCCGACCGCGTAGCGTTTGTCGTCGAAGCGCTTGACGCGGAGCGGCTCGCTCAGCGTCAGCGACCGACCCTTGCCCGATTGTTCGTCAGCGGGCGCGACGACCGTAATGTCGTCCGAGAAACGCCGTGCGAGGCGTTCGAGCACGGCAAGCCCCGGAGCGTGATAGCCGTCGTCGTTGGTGAGGAGAATTCTCACGTCTTGGGTTCGAGCCGGTTGAGCCCGCCAAGATAGGGTTGCAGCGCGTCGGGAATCGCGACCGCGCCATCCGCCTGCTGATAATTCTCAAGGATCGCGACCATCATGCGGCCGACCACCAGGCCCGAACCGTTGAGCGTGTGGACGAAGGCTGGCTTGCCGTCCTCGCCGCGGAAGCGCGCGTTCATCCGGCGCGCCTGGAAATCGGTGCAGGTCGAGCAGCTCGAAATCTCGCGATAGCGGCCCTGGCCGGGCAGCCATACTTCGAGATCGAAGGTGCGCGCGGCCGAGAAGCCCATGTCGCCAGTGCAGAGCTTCATGCGGCGGAACGGCAAACCGAGCCGGGTCAGCACGTCCTCGGCAGCCGCGGTCATCCGCTCGTGCTCGGCCTCCGATTGGTCGGGCGGCACGATCGAGACCATCTCGGCCTTTTCGAACTGGTGCTGCCGGATGAACCCGCGCGTATCGCGGCCGGCCGCGCCTGCCTCGGACCGGAAGCAGGGGGTCAGCGCGGTGAACCGCAGTGGCAATTCGTCGGCGGCCAGGATCTTTTCGCGGACGATGTTGGTCAGCGACACTTCGGACGTCGGGATCAACCAGCGGCCATCGGTCGTCTGGAACAGGTCTTCGGCGAACTTAGGAAGCTGGCCGGTGCCGAACATCGCCTCGCTGCGCACCAGCAGCGGCGGTACGACTTCCTCGTATCCGTGATGTTTGGTCAGCACGTCGAGTCCGAACTGGCCGAGCGCGCGGTTGAGCCGTGCCGCCGCGCCTCGGACGAGAGTGAACCGTGCGCCGGCGAGCGCCACGCCAGTTTCGAAGTCCAGCCCGAGCGCCGGGCCGATCGCATCGTGCTCGCGAACGTCGAACGCGAAGGCGGGCTTGCTGCCGCGCTCGTGCATCAGTTCGTTATCGTTCTCGTCGGCGCCCGCGGGTACGTCGCCGAGTGGCAAATTGGGGATGGCGGCGAGCTGGGCGTCGAGCGCTTCCTGCGTGGCGCGCTCCTCATCCTCGAGCTCGGGCATCCGCGTCTTGAGCGCGCTGACCTCCGCCATGAGCGCGCCTGCGGTCGCTTCGTCCTTCGCCGCCTTGGCCGCGCCGATTGCCTTCGATGCCTCGTTGCGCCGAGTCTGCCCAGCCTGCAACTCGGTGATCACGGCGCGACGTTTCTCGTCGAGCGCGAGCACGTCCGCTGCCATCGGCGACAAGCCGCGGCGGGCCAGGCCGGCATCGAAGGCCTCGGGGTTATCGCGGATCAGGCGGATGTCATGCATAGCGGCGTGGCTATGGCGGGGCGGGACGGGGCGCGCAACCCGGCGCGGTACTGCGGCGTTCAACTCCCAAACCCGAGGAGAGAAATGCCATGCAGCTTCGTCACAACACCCTCGTCGTCGTCGCCGACGGGCGCAAGGCGCTGTTCCTGCGCAACCAGGGCGACGGCGTGCACCCCAATCTGGTGGTCGAACATGCCCAGGACCGGATCAACCCGGCCGATCGCGACCAGAAAACCGACGCGCCGGGCAGCACCGCCAATTCGGTCGGGTCGGCGCGCAGTTCGATGCAGGAAGTCGATTTTCACCAGCAGGAAGAGGATCGCTTCGCGGCCGATGTCGGGGCGATGCTAAAGAGCCGCGCCCTGGCCAACGAGTTCGAGTCGCTGATCATCGCCGCGCCGCCCCACACCTTGGGCATGTTGCGCAAACATTATCATGTCGAAGTCGCCAACAGATTGGCCGGCGAAGTCCCGAAGGACCTCACCGGCCATCCAATTCCCGAAATCGAGAAAGCGCTGAGCGCGGCTTAGGCCGCGGTCGTCTCGGTCTTCTTCTTCGCCAGTCGCTTGCGTGCGACCATCGCTGCCGCCGCGCCGCCGAATAGCAGGATCATCGGCGGTGCCGGAACCGGCGCGGGCGTGCCGCCCGTCGATCCGGTCGAGCCGTGGCCGCCGGTCGAGCTCCAGCCGCCGTTCGATGACCAGCCGCCGTTCGAACTCCAGCCCTTGGACGACGAACCGTAGCTCGACGACGAGGTCGACGAGGAGCCTGAGGACGAGGAAGAGCCCGAGCTGGCCGACGAGTTGGACGAGCTCGATCCGTTCGAGGACGACGAGGTCGAGGAAGACGATCCGTTCGACGAGCTGGACGTCGACGAGGACGAAGAGACGTCACCCGACGATGAGGTCGAGGACGAGACGTCGCCCGACGAGGACGACGACACGTTGCCCGACGACGACGACGAGGTGCTGCCCGACGAGAAGCCGCCGGTCGAGGTCGAGGACGAGCCGCCCGAGCTGGACGAGGTCGACGAGATCGCGATCCCGCCGCTGCCACCGCCGCCGCCACCGAAGCCGCCGGCGAAGAACCCGCCGCCGCCACCGCCACCCCAACCGCCGCTGCCGCCGACGACCGGCACTTCGCCGCTCGATCCGCTGAACGCGGGAGGCATCGGCATCGGCGCACCGCCGGCGACCGTTACCACCGATGGTGGGCAGGTCGTGGTCGTGGTCACCACTTTGCGAACGCGCGATCTGGCGGCGCTTGCCACCCGGGCGCGCACCACATGCCGCTTGTACGTTTTGGCATAAACGGGTCGAGCCTTGGCCGCGCCGTCGGCCACCTTGACCGCACCGCCGCCGATAATGGCGCCCCCACATGCGCAGGCGCAAAGTTTAGCCATCGCCATCCGGACAGACATCGCGTCTACTCTCTCTATAACCGTCGCTGACCCCACAGGGACGGTGGTGATTTTCGCAGTTATTTTGCTGCTAGTGCGATAGTGCAAAACAAAGAATTAAGCGCAATTCCGTTAACCAATTATAATCGTCCGAATTCAACTTTCTGTCTGCCGGCGATGGGGCGATGATGGTTAATGTATCATTGTGATACGAAGCGGGTTTACTTTACCGGCCGATTCCCACCTCGATCTATGACCAAAGGATGAAGGGGCGGTTCACACCGTTGTCATCACGCCCGCGTTATCGTGCCTGAAACGCGACCGACCTTTCGTCTGTCGTCAATCGCTTGTGGAGCCGCTTCCGCGCCGCTATAGGCCCGCTCGTCATTGGGGGTCCGAGAGGCGCACGGGAACAGTGTTCCAAGGGCCGAATGGAGAGTGGGGATGGCAACGGCTTTGAATCGCGTGGATGATTCCAGTTTTAATGTACCGGCCAACGATGGCGACGGTTATCGACCGGGCCCTGATGAGCCGTTCATGAATCCTCGCCAGCAGGAATATTTTCGCGACAAGCTGCAGCGCTGGAAGGAAGCGATCCTCAAGGAATCGGAAGTGACGCTATCGCAGCTCCAGGTCGAGCCGCTGCGCGAGGCGGACCTGACCGATCGCGCGTCGAGCGAGACCGATTGGTCGATCGAACTGCGCACCCGCGATCGCCAGCGCAAGCTGATCTCGAAGATAGATGCCGCGCTGCGCCGACTCGATGAAGGCGAATACGGCTATTGCGAGGTTACCGGCGAACCGATCTCGCTGGGCCGACTCGAGGCGCGGCCGATCGCGACGATGACCGTCGAGGCGCAGGAACGCCACGAACGCAACGAGAAGGTGTCGCGCGAAGATTGATCCGGTTCATTTCGAACCGGATTTTTTCGGTACGGGCTGGCGGTTTAACGCTTTCGACAATGTTTCGCCCTATGCGTTTGCGGGCGGCATGGACCCGTTTTTGGCAGGCATATGGACCACATTTCGCACGATCCTTTAACCGACGGCAGCGCCGACGACGCGGCGGCGCAGCGCATCGACACTCGCGACAGCCTGTTGCTGGTGGCGCGGTTTCGAATCGCGGGCTCGAGCGAAACCGTTCAGGTACGCGTCCGCAACCTGTCGGCCGGCGGGCTGATGGCCGATGTGCCCAAGCCGATCGATATCGGGACGGTGGTCGAGGTAGAGGTTCGCGGCGTTGGTTGGATAAGCGGCCGCATCGCGTGGATCGCGGCGGGTCGCGCTGGGGTGGCGTTCGATCACGTGATCGATCCGCAGGCTGCGCGCAAACCAGTCGTGGCCAGCTCGGGCCCGGTCAAGAACAAGCCGATTAAGCCGCTGTTCTGACGGAGCAACCCGGGCGCATCGCACCCGGGCCTGTCGCTCGCGGCGTCAGATCGCCGCGATCGCTTCCTTCACTCGCAATTTCTGCTTCTTGAGTGTCGCGAGGATCCGCGTGTCGGGCGCCGGGCGCTGGCTTTCGGCGGTGATTTGCCGGTCCAGCACCATATGCTTCGCCTCAAGAGCTGAAAGGTGCGAGTTCTGCATGGGAGCGACCTCCTTCATCAAGGTGGGTGGACCAATAGAACACGAGTCGCGGGATTTGTCGCCATCGATTTCACTTTCGATTCGACGCGGCGCAGCGTTTTGGCGACAGATCGGTTGTCGAATACCCCTGGGAAGCGAAAGAGGGATGGACGAAGCGCAAATTCACAAACGGCTGGACGCCCTCAGGACCGAGCATCGCGATCTCGACTCGGCGATCGAGGCGTTGCGGGTGTTGGGATCGAGCGATCAGCTTCAAATCGCCCGGCTGAAGAAGCGCAAGTTGCTGCTCAAGGACGAGGTCACCGCGCTCGAGAACCAGTTGATCCCCGACATCATCGCCTGATCCGATCCACGCTTGATCGAATATGGGACGCGACGGTCCTTTCCCCGCTTGCGGGAACTGGCGTTTGTGGCATCGTGTTGCCCATGGCAGGTGAAGTCACCGAACTACGCGTCCACCGCAAAATGATCGACTCGCTATACGTCGAGGCGATGGTGCTCGCTGACGAGGCGCGGGGGTATTTCGACCAGGGCGCGCGGGTCGAGCGCGAGGCGCTGGATCCGCTCGGGCGCGTCACCTTTTCGTGCGAATCGCTCAAGGTGACGACCCGGTTGATGCATGTCATCGCCTGGCTGTTGACCCAACGCGCGGTCGATTCGGGGGAATTGTCGCCGCGCGACGCGCTCGATCCTGCACGACGCCTGGGCGACGCACCCATCACCGAAGACATGGTGATTGTGCAGATGCCGGCGGATGCCCGTGGCCTGATCAAGGCCAGCATCGATCTCCATCGCCGTGTCGCGCGCCTGGACGGCACGCAGAGCGACACGCTGCCCGCCGACAGTCCGGTGCAATGGATGCAGGCGCGTCTGGCGATGGCGTTTTAGAGGCCATTTCCGTCGGGCTGGAGAGCGTCTAGCCGAGGCCGAGCAATTCCACGATCAATCGGCCGATTTCGGCATGAACAACGTTACGCGCCAGCGCGTCGTCGCCCGGGCCGCCGGTCACGAATGCCGTGACGAACATCGGCCGGGCCGGTGGCCGTCCGGCGGGCCAGATCAAGGCGATATCGTTGTTGCTGTTATGCCCGCCGGCACCGGTACGGTCGCCAACCGCCCAATCGGACGGCAATCCCTTCCTGATCTTGTCCCGTCCGGTGACGGTGTTCACCATCCAGAACATGAGCTGCTTGCGTGATGCCGGTGTCAGGATTCGGCCGAATGTCAGCCGCCGCATCGTGTCGAGCATCGCCGCGGGTGTGGTGGTGTCGCGCGGATCGGCCGGTGTGCCCTCGTTGAGCGATTGTTCGTAGCGGTCCAACCGAGTCACGGCGTCGCCCGTGGAGCGCAGAAAGCGCGTCAGCGCGGCGGGTCCGCCAACGCTGTCGAGCAGCAGATTGGCCGCGCTATTGTCGCTGCGCGTCATCGCCGCCTCGCACAGCTCGCGCACGGCTAGCCGGCCACCGGTAAAATTCTGCGTCGTGGGCGAGTTGGGCAGCACCTTGTCGGGGATCGCGATTTCCCGGGCGAGATGGTCGACGCCACGATCGGCGCGCTGGAGGACTTGGCCGACCAGCAGCAGCTTGAACGTGCTGCACATGGGGAATCGTTCGGCGGAGCGATAAGCGGCATTGCGCCCGGTTACCGGGTCGATCAATTGCAGACCGATCCGCCCGCCGCGGCCAATCCCTCGCTCCAGCTTGCGGATGCCGGCCAGGAAGTGCGCTTTGGGATCGCGGGGCGCGAGTGCGGGGAGGGCGAGCGCCGCAGCCCCCGCCAGCACCGCGTCGCGACGCGTCAGCGTCACAGCGCCGCGATCCGCGCTTTTGCTGCCTTATACTCGGCTTCCAGCCGGTCGACGCGCACCGCTACCGACTCGACCTTGTCGATCACGCCGATGCCCTGGCCCGATCCCCAGATGTCCTTCCAGGCTTTGGCCTCACGATTGCCGCCGAAGTTCATCGTGCTGAGGTCGCCTTCGGGCAATTGATCGGGATCCATTCCCGCCGCGACGATCGAACCGCGCAGGTAATTGCCGTGCACGCCAGTGAACAGGTTCGAATAGACGATATCGGCGGCCTTGCTCTCGATGATGCCCTGTTTGTAGGCGTCGACCGCGTTCGCTTCGTCGGTCGCGATGAAGGGGGAGCCGATATAGGCGAGGTCCGCGCCCATCGCCTGCGCGGCGAGCACCGCGCCGCCGGTCGCGATCGCGCCCGACAGGATCAATGGCCCGTCGAACCATTGCCGGATTTCCTGAGTGATTGCGAATGGCGACAGCCGGCCGGCATGCCCGCCGGCACCTGCCGCGACCGCGATCAGGCCGTCGGCGCCCTTTTCGATCGCCTTGCGCGCGAACCGATCGTCGATGATGTCGTGGAGCGTGATCCCGCCCCAATTGTGCACCGCCTGGTTGAGTTCCTCGCGCGCGCCGAGCGAGGTGATCGTGATCGGCACTTGCCACTTTTCGCAGATGGCGAGGTCGCCCATCAGCCGGTCGTTCGATTTGTGGACGATCTGGTTGACCGCGAAGGGAGCGGCGGGACGGTCGGGATTGTCGCGATTCCACGCCGTCAGCTCTTCGGTGATGCGGTGCAGCCATTCGTCGAGCAGGCTCTGCGGCCGCGCGTTGAGCGCCGGGAAGGATCCCACAATTCCCGCCTTGCATTGCGCGATCACCAGATCGGGTCCGGAGATGATGAACAGCGGCGACCCGATCACGGGCAGGCGCAAGCGATCGAATATCGGTGTCCTCATGCCGGTTTCATAGCGCAACCGAAACCACAGTCCAGCAGCGCCCGACACCTTTTCGAATTGACGGTACGGAATCCTGGGATCGGGCCCGATCGATCCATTTGCCATTCATGGCAAAGCCGTTATGGCGCGGCAATACACCATAACACCGGGGTCCAGAAATCGCATGAAGATCGCCGCCACCGCCGCCTTGCTGCTCGCCACCGTGTCCACGCCAGCGCTCGCCGCGGCGCGATTGCCGACCGACGTTGTGCCGGTGTCGTACGACATCACGGTCAATCCCGACGCGCAGAAGATGATTTTCACCGGCAGCGAGACGGTCAACGTGTCGGTCAGGAAGGCGACCAGTTCGATCATCCTCAACGCCGCCGACATGACGATCAGCCGCGCGACGATCGACGGCAAGGCGGTGCCGTTCAAGCTCGACAATGACGCGCAGCAGCTCACCCTGACGCTGCCCGTCGCGGCCAAGGTCGGCAACCACGTCGTCACTTTCGCCTGGACGGGCAAGATCAACGAATCGGCGGCCGGCTTCTTCGCGATCGACTATACCAATGACGACGGGTCGAAGGCGCGGATGCTCGCAACCCAGTTCGAGGCGCCCGACGCGCGCCGTTTCGCGCCGATGTGGGATGAGCCGAGCTTCAAGGCGAAGTTCAAGCTGTCGGCGGTGGCGCCCAAGGGGCAGCTCGCTTTCTCCAACATGCCGGCAAGCAAGACCAACCGTCCCGACGGTACCCAGCTCTACAGCTTCCAGCAGACGCCGATCATGTCGAGCTACCTGCTGTTCCTCGGCATGGGGGATATGGAGCGCAAGACGGTGATGGCCGGCAAGACCGAGATCGGCGTCATCACGCGCAAGGGCGTCAAGGACCAGGGCGATTACGCGCTCGCCTCGGCAAAGCGGCTGCTGACCTATTATAACGACTATTTCGGCCAGCCTTATCCGCTACCCAAGCTCGACATGATTGCCGGCCCGGGCTCGTCGCAATTCTTCGGAGCGATGGAGAATTGGGGAGCGATCTTCTACTTCGAGCCCGAATTGCTGTTCGACGAAAAGCGCGCGACCGAGAGCGACAAGCAGCGCATCTTCGTCGTCGTCGCGCACGAAATGGCGCACCAATGGTTCGGCGACATGGTCACGATGAGCTGGTGGGACGACCTGTGGCTGAACGAGGGCTTCGCGTCGTGGATGGAGAACAAGACCTCCGCCGACCTCAACCCCGACTGGTTCGCGCGCGAATCAGCCGTGGCGTTCGACCGTGAAGGCGCGATCGGCACCGACGCGACCAGCGCGACGCACCCGATCATCCGCCACGTCGAAACCGTCGATCAGATCGGCGAGGCGTTCGACGGCATCACTTACCAGAAGGGGCAGGCGGTCATCACGATGATCGAGTCGGTGCTCGGCCCCGACAAGTTCCGCGACGGCATCCGCCGCTACATGGCGAAATACAAATACGGCAACACCTCGACCGACATGCTGTGGGACGAACTGGAAGCGGCGTCGGGAGTCAAGATCAAGGACAGCGCGCACGACTTCACCCTGCAGGGCGGCGTGCCGATGGTGACGGTCACGTCGAGCAAGTGCGTCAACGGCCAGACCGTCGCGGCACTGGCGCAAGGGCGGTTCGGGCTGGACGACGCATCGAAGGCGGCGACGACCTGGCGTGTGCCGTTGCGGGTCGGCACGCTCGGCGGTGAGCCGGTCCGGGCGATCGCAACGGGTGCGTCGACTGACGTTACAATCCCGGGCTGCGGACCGGTGGTGCTCAATGTCGGCAAGGGTAGTTATCTGCGCGCGCGCTATGCGGGCGACGCGCATGTGGCGCTGGTCGCCGACTATGCCAAGCTCGCGCTCGCGGACCGGTTGGGAACGCTGGGCGACGATTATGCGCTGGCGCGATCGGGCGACCAGGATTTCTCGGCCTGGGCAGCGACCTATGCGGCGGTGCCGAGCGATGCCAGCCCGCTCGAATGGTCGCTGGTATCGGGCGAGCTCGGCTCGCTTTCGGGTCTCTATGACGGCAGCCCACTTCACGATCAGGTCAATGCGCTGACGATCAAGCGGTTGGGCCCGGTGCTCGCCTCGATCGGGTATGAGGTGAAGGCTGGTGAATCGCCGCTGGTCACCAATCTGCGTGAGGATCTGGTCGGGCGTCTTGGCGCCGCGGGCGATCCCGACGTGCTGAGCCGCGCGCGCGGCTATTTCGCCAAGCTCCAGACCGACAGCGCGGCGATCCCGCCGGCGATCCGCGCGCCGATCCTCGCCACCTTCGCGCGCAACGCGACCCCGGCCGACTGGGACGCGTTGCTCGCGCTAACCAAGGCGGAGACCAACCCGGTGGTGAAGAACGGCTATGTCCGCCTGCTCGGTGCCGCGCGTGACCCAGCGCTTGCGCAAAAGGCGCTCGACCTGCTCAAGACCGACGTGCTGACGGCGCAGCAAAAGCCGGTGATCCTGCGCGCAGTGGCGGGCGGGCATCCCGACCTGGCGTTCGATTACTCGGTCGCCAATGCCGAGCTGATCAACGGCTTCCTGGAAGCGAGCACGCGTGCGGGCTATATCGTCGGGCTGGGTGCGGGGTCGAACGATCCGGCGATGCCGGGCAAGATCACCGCTTATGCCGAGAAGAACCTGCCCGTGGCCTCGCGCGGCGGGGCGAAGCGCGCGCTCGCGACGATCGCGGTGCGCAAGGCGGTGGCCGATCGGTTGCGGGCTGGTGTGACGGAGTGGGCCACGAAGGGCGGCTGAACGCCTAACCTATCCGCAATCGTCATGCCGGGCTTGTCCCGGCATCCAACGTGCAACGGCGGCTGAATTCCGTTGTGAAGGGTTGGACCCCGGCACAAGGCCGGGGTGCCGGTTAGCAATTGTGGCGCTGGATCGCCTCAATCGATCCGCTTCAACCCCTTGGCGAATCTGTGCGCGTTGGCGATGTAATGCTCCGCCGACGCCTTCAGAAACGCGCGCTTGTCGGGCTCGAGCGTCTTCATCGCGCGCGCCGGCGCGCCGACGATCAGGGTCCCGGCCTCGAACACCTTGCCTTCGGTGACGAGCGCATTGGCACCGATCACGCATTCGTCGCCGATCATCGCCTGGTTGAGTAATGTCGCCCCCATGCCGACCAGCACGCGGTTCCCGACGGTGCAGCCGTGCAGGATCGCATGGTGGCCGATCGTGCAATCCTCGCCGATCGTTAGCGGCATGCCATAATCGGAATGCAGCATCGTCCCGTCCTGGACGTTGGTGCCGGCGCCGACGGCGATCAGCGACGTATCGCCGCGGATGACGGTGCCGAACCACACCCCGACATTGTCGCCCAGCCTGACTTCACCGATGACATGCGCGTCGGGGGCGATCCACACGCCCTGGCCGATATCGGGGACTTTGCCGTCGAGTTCGTAGATGGGCACCGGATTCTCCTCGCGGGGCGACTAGGTCCGAAAGATGCCGGAGCGCAAGGCTGCGGAAAATTGTGTCACGGCGTCGCCCAGCGGACGCTGTACCGCCCAACGCCGCAGCGATGCCGCAGCGTCGATCGCGGCCATGATTGCGTGACCGGCAATCTCCGGATCGACCGCGCGGATCGATCCGTCGGCAATCCCGTCGGCGACCGTGCCGGCAATGTGCCGCGTGACGCGGTCGGTCCGCTGCAGCATCTGTTCGCGCAGATCGACCGGCAGTGCCTGATAGGCGCTGGTGCGCAACAGCGGGCTTTCGGCGGCGAATTGCAACGCGACCAGGCTCGATGCCATGATCGCCAGCCGTTCGCCTTCGTCGCGCCCGGCGGCGTCGGCGCGGGCCTGGGCAGCGTCGAGCAGTCCATGGCTGCGGTCGAAACAGGCGACGACCAGATCGTCCTTGTTCTCTAGGTGATGATAGAAGCTACCAGTCGATACGCCGAGTTCGGCGGCGATCTTCTCGACGCTTGCCCCGATATAGCCTTCGTTGTTGATCAGGTTGGTTGCGGCATGGAGGAAGCGGGTCTGCGCGTCGCCGCTGCCCGGCGGGTCGAGCGGGGTGGTGTCGATCGGCCAGTCGCATTCGACACCGAGCCCGCGATCGAGGATGTCGAACAACCGCGCCTCGGCACGATCGAGATCGTGTTCGAGATAATGCGGCAGCCAGGCCGGCAGCCAATGCACGTTGTGGATCAGGATCGAACTGGCGATGAGCAGGCGCGATTCCGCCTCGGGCGCATTGCCGAGGTCGAAAAAGCCGCGCACCAGTCGCATCATGTCGGCATAGAGGGTGTCGAGCGGCGCGCGGGTTTCGGGGTCCAGCGCGCGCATGTCCGACAGTAGGGCCAGCCGTGCCGCGCCCGGCAGGCGCTGGCGAAGATGCAGTTGGAACTGCTCGCGCAGGAAGAAGCGGACGCGGGTGCGGGCATCGTTCTCGCGCGCGGCGGCGGCGGCACTGTCGCGCAGCCGGAGCAACGTGCGTTCCAGACACGCCGCGGCAAGCAGGTCCTTGCGCTTGAAATAATAGGTCACGCTCGACGTATCGAGGCCGAGCGCCTTGGCGACCGCGGTCAGCGTCATGCCGCGCGTACCGTGAACATTGATGAGGTTTGACGCGACATCCAGAATCTCACCACGGCGCCTCGCGAAGCGTGGCGTCTGGCGGGCGGGGTCGACGGTCATGCCGCCACTATAGACGCTCACCCCAGCGAAACAAATTGTCGCTGGGCGTGATCGGTCGGTTTTCAGTCAGCCGACGGCAGCCGTCGCGCGCAGTGCCTCTGTCACCTGGGCGAGCAATTCCTTGCGGCAGATGAGCAGGTCGGGAACCCAGGTCTCCGCACAATTATAGACGAACGGAGATCCGTCGAGCCGCGTCGCGTGCAGTCCGGCGGCGAGCGCGACCGCGACGGGCGCGGCATTGTCCCATTCGTGCTGCCCGCCCGAATGGAGGTAGATGTCGGCGAGTCCGCGGACCACCGCCATCGCCTTGGCGCCGGCCGATCCCATCGGCACCAGCTCGGCACCGATCGCCTCGGCCACCGCGATCGCTTCGGGCGCGGGGCGGGTGCGGCTAATCACCATGCGCGGCGGGGCGTTGAGCGACTGCAGGGCAGGGGGCGCATCCGACCGCAGCACCAGCCCGGCATCGGGCAGCGCGACCACGCCGAGTTCGGGCCGACCATCGATGCAGAGTGCGACATGCACCGCCCAATCGTCGCGTTCCTCGCCATATTCGCGTGTGCCGTCGACCGGATCGATGATCCAGGTCCGCGACTTGGCGAGCCGGCTACCGTCGCACTTGCGTTCTTCGGACAGCAGCCCGTCGTTGGGGCGCTCGGTGCTGATCGCGTGGCACAGCAGTTCGTTGGCGGCGGCGTCGCCGACCTTGCCGAGTTCCTTCGGATCCCAGTCGCGCGAGGCGCGGACTTCCTGCAGCAATTTTCCCGCCGCTGCAGCAATCTCCGCGGCAAAATCGGCGTCGGCCGGGGTCCAGGTCGCGCTCACAGATCGGGGCTCCACACGCCCATGATATGTTCGACGATGCGCTCGGCCGCCGCTTCGGGCGTTTCGCGCGTCGTGTCGACCAGGATATCGGGCCGCTCGGGGCGTTCATAGGGGCTCGAAATGCCGGTGAAGTTGCGGATCTCACCCAACCGAGCCTTCTTGTAGAGACCCTTGATGTCGCGCGCCTCTGCGACCTCGAGCGGGGTATCGACGAAGATCTCGACGAAATCGCCTTCGGGCAGCATGGCGCGCACGATGTCGCGTTCCGCGCGGAACGGCGAGATGAAGGCGGTCAGCACGATCAGCCCGGCATCGGTCATCAATTTCGCGACTTCACCGACGCGGCGGATATTCTCGATGCGGTCGGCATCGGTGAAGCCCAGATCTTTGTTGAGCCCGTGACGGACATTGTCGCCATCGAGCAAATAGGAGTGGCGGCCGAGCGCGTAGAGCTTTTTCTCGACCAGATTGGCGATGGTCGACTTGCCCGAGCCCGACAGGCCGGTGAACCACAGGACCTTGGGTTCCTGGCCCTTTTGCTGCGCGTGCGCGGCGCGGCTGATGTCGACCGATTGCCAATGGACGTCACGCGCGCGGCGCAACGCGAAGTGCAGCATACCCGCAGCAATGGTGGCGTTGGTCAGCTTGTCGATCAGGATGAACCCGCCGAGATCGCGGCTGTCGGCATAGGGCTCGAACACCAACGGCTTGTCGGTGACGAGGTTGGCGACGCCGATCGCATTCAGCTCGAGCGTCTTGGTCGCGATCTGCTCGAGCGTGTTGACGTTGACCTGATATTTGGGCTGGTGGATTTGCGCGCTGACGGTCTGCGTACCGAGCTTGAGCCAATAGCCGCGCCCGGGGAGCAGTTCCTCGTCGGCCATCCAGACGATCGTCGCCTCGAACTGATCCGCCGATTGCGGCGGGGATTCGGCTGCGGCAACGACGTCGCCGCGCGAGCAATCGACCTCGTCCGCCAGCGTCAGCGTGACCGACTGACCGGCGACCGCGATGTCGAGATCGCCGTCGAGCATGACGATACGCTCGACTCGCGTGGTCTTGCCCGACGGCAGGATGCGCACGGCGTCACCCGGCGCGATCGTCCCTTCGGAGATCAGTCCGGCAAAGCCGCGGAAATCGAGATTGGGGCGATTGACCCATTGTACCGGCATGCGGAACGGCTTGGTGCGATCGGTCTCGCTGTCGAGTTCGACGGTTTCGAGATAGTCGATCAGCGTCGGGCCGACATACCAGGGCGTGTTACCCGACAGCGCGGTGACGTTGTCGCCCTTGAACCCAGAAATCGGGATCGCCGTGAAATGCTCGATACCGATGCTGGTCGCGAACGCGGCGTAATCGGCGACGATCGCGTCGAAGGTCACCTGGTCGTGGCCGACCAGGTCCATCTTGTTCACCGCCAGCACGATGTGGCGAATGCCGATCAGATGCGCGAGGTACGAGTGCCGCCGCGTCTGCGTCAGCACGCCCTTGCGCGCGTCGATCAGGATCACCGCGAGGTCGGCGGTCGACGCGCCGGTGACCATGTTGCGGGTATATTGCTCGTGGCCAGGCGTATCGGCGACGATGAACTTGCGTTTCTCGGTCGCGAAGAAGCGATAGGCGACGTCGATCGTGATGCCCTGTTCGCGCTCGGCGGCGAGGCCGTCGACGAGGAGCGCGAAGTCGATCTCCTGCCCTTGCGTGCCGACACGCTTGCTGTCGGCCTCGAGCTGCGCGAGTTGATCGTCGAAGATCATCCGGCTGTCATAGAGCA
>Ga0307513_10003767_pt1 | contig 20452 bp, 19 predicted proteins | sample 15_EM_MG_FD_202174 | JGI IMG/M metagenome (GOLD analysis project Ga0307513, IMG submission 202174) | Populus trichocarpa ectomycorrhiza microbial communities from riparian zone in the Pacific Northwest, United States - 15_EM | ecosystem: Host-associated > Plants > Roots > Unclassified | place...
GACCAAGGAGAGGAGTAATCCATCCAAAGGTAATAAGGCTATAAATATTTGCGGTCGTCTCTGGAAGATATGTGGCATCATCGAGGGATCGAGGTGGCGATGGAGGGGGTTTTGTTGATATAAAAGGCACATGTTGCCACCTAAAGAAGTTAGTATAACGGCATGAATGACGTCGTTAGTACTAACCAAGGCCGATTATGTGATAAGTTAGCAGGCTCTAGGGAATCCTCAGGAGCGACGCTACGATCGCTATCGGCTGTTGTGCTCGTAGTGAGCGATTTTTTGGACATGACGGGCGTGGCATGGATGGAATGAGAGGCAGGGGGTATATAAGCATAGGGGAAACCGGAAGACCAGCCGCAGCTTGGCGTAAGCGGGCTGACTGGATCATGTCTTATAAGTAAGCAAAAGTATAAGTAAACCTCTCTGACTTATGCATCGGCTTACGGCAATGTCCGAGATACCCGCCAACCCGCCAATCCGCGTCAAGGTACGCCACACAGAAATGGACGTCAACGGCACCTCTTTAAGATCTTCGGCTGGTATTCTATAGTGTCAATGTGGAGGTCAACCAGCTCCTGGGGGGAGATCGACCTGTTGGAATATCAATGCGCCGCTATGGAATCTCGGTACATTCCTCTTTCTTATTGTTTTCTTTCATTCTTCAGGCTGTAGGCCCTATTTTATCTTTCTCTCCTTTTATTCTGTAGTCTACAGTATATAGCCGAGATCTTGTATTGTAGCTACTCATCCGTTTGTCCTGTGGGGACAACCGGAAATCTTATCTTTTATCTTATTTTGTTGATTTGATTTCAACACGACCAGCCGAACCACTACCGACCCAAAAAACTGACGGCCGATCGGCACGCGAGAAAATTCACTTTTTTGACATCTAGTGCTTGGATAACTTCCTTCTAGCACGGATATTGGTATAACCCAGGGCTCGCAGGCCGTGGTATCATCGCCGCGTTATCTCGCAAAAGCATGATCCATACTAGGTAGGAATTGCTTAAAGGAGTAACCCACTACTGGTACCTGCTGTAATGAAGCCGTCCTTGAATCTTCAGCATCTCGGCACGCATTGACTCTGGCAGGCCGCGTAGGAACGTGTCCATGGGGTTGTACGAGTCAGGGTATACCGACATGTGCTGAGCATGGCTCATAAGGGTGTCATAGAACCCTTGCACGCCATACTGTGGGTTGTAGCGAGCGGTGCAGTATGCGTCCCGCGCTTCTTGCATTGTGGTCGAATGGATGAAACGATCATACAGGCCCGTGATGACCCGCTCAAATATCCAAATCTCCTTGGATCGGTTGACATGGACAAGATGTCGGCAGAACCATTTTTCGGCCTCCCCTTCCAAGAACTCGGGTATGACTAGAACGCGCTCCAAGTCACGATCATCACAGCCATACTGCATCGCCTGGGACATCACGGCGAACTTTTTGGGCCAAAGTTCGAGCTTCTGAAAGCGCCGTGGGGATCCCTTATATCGCCCCATGGAACTAGTGTCCTTACGTCGAAGTTTGGTACCCTAGTGACTGCTTCGTCTAGCGCGCTGCCCGACCCGCTGGCTGGCGTGCCCGAGGAGTGCCATGACTTCGCCGATGTGGCTAGCGAAAAGAAAGCACAGGTATTTTCCGAGCGTCGTCCGTATGACTTGAAGATCGAGCTCGACGAAGGAGCTACACCCCCCTCTCCTAGTCATCTGTATTCGCTCTCCGCGATCGAGCAGGAGACGCTGCAGAAATTTATTCAGGAAAATCTCAATTTCGATTTCATCCCCCCCTCGAAGTCCGGCCAGGGGCCGCCTTATTCGCGAAAAAGAAAGACAGATCTCTGCGCTTGTGCTGTGTTTGAACAAAGTACTCGACACGTCTCGCAAAGGACCAAGATCATCTCCGTCACGCTTACCACCTCGTGCGTCTCGCGGATAGAGAGGAGTGGAAGACGGCTTTCCTCATGAAGTATAATTCGTTCGAATTGTTAGTCATTCCAGAGGGACTCACTAATGCCCCGTCCATGTTTCAACGTTTCATGAACGATATCTTCAGTGATATGCTTGACGGTTCCGTAATCATATACCTCGACTACAGTATCATCATCTACTCCAACGGCGACCTTTCCAAACATCGCGCGCTCTTCTCGAGGTGTTGCATAAACTATTCGCGAAAGCGGAAAAGTGTGCTTTTCATACCGACAGGTGGAATATCTGGGGATGACGCCTAACCAGCACAATGAGATGGCAAACGACGAGACAACGGCGACGACGAGGGGATGGCCAACGAGACAACAGCGGCGACTAGACAACGGGACGACAGGGGCAACAAAACAACGGGGTTGATGGGGGCGACGGAGCACTGCCAGAGGTAGGTAAATTTCATTTTCAGGATGTTTGCGTTTCAAAGTGTCACCACCTCAATTCATGGGGTTTGTCTAACTGTAACCCTAAGGAACAAGCATAATTGTACTACTATGAGATAAATGTCTGTCATGCAAAAAAGGAAAGGAGTACGAGGTATGCAAATTTGGATTGGTGTTGATGGCAAAATAAGGAACAAGTAGTGTATGCAGGCGTGTAGTGTTATAATGATCTGCAACCAATAGCGATCTTGACAAGCCGACGGCGTTCAGCAGCATTGGCATGGCCGGGTGCATGTGGGACGCCATAACCGGTGAGATAGCGGTTGCAATTGGCCGCTGAAAGTGCGTCGATGGCTGCAACGCTGGTGAGTGGGGGGAGGTTATGCTACGGGGTGAAATCATGAGCAATGAAGGTAGCTGAAGGTGGATACTACACGAACAGGTTCAGCTGTAGGGTCAGTCCCATCCTTAAAAATGACGATTGCAAAAGGGTAGGTGTTCCCGTCGCCAATACGTGCATTTTTTAACTATTGTAAATTGGCGTATGAGAACGAACACTCTTGAACAGATTGACGATACTCACTTTTGCTGACATGGCTTCAATACGGTTTAGTTGTTGTTGCACCGGTGCAAACCAGTGGTGCTGCATCAACGCAAGCGTCCATCGCTATTACTTACGGCCAGTGTTGGTTTCAGAAAGTTCCAGATTTCGAATTTTCGCCCCTCCGCCTATTTTCCGGACTCCGCCCAACGTCGGCCCGTACGCGATCCCACGTGGTCGAGATTTCCTGGGTGCCATTCTCCTCGTTCACGAAGCGATACCTTCAAACGTAAGTCCAAAATTATCACATAACTCACTGTGCGTATCCCTGTGTTTTTCAGTGTCTCGCATCTCACACGTATACTAGAAACCTCTCTCACAACATAGCTACTACAACGATAAGTTGTTGAAAGTTGGAGAACTGAGGCGCGACCGTGGTGCGGTTTGAGTCATGTCGGGTTGGTTTTTTCATTGTGGTCTGTAAAATCGTGCGGATTGAATGAGAAGGCGGGGTCGCCTGCGAAGGCGAGATGCGTACTAAAGAGGGCGGGGATCACTTGATGTGGGCAAATGGCGAGGAACTTCAGGAAGCGATCACGAAGTCAGCGCTTCAACGATCACGCACAGGCTTTGTATGTAACGCGTGAGATGTTCCAGGTCAAAATTCAATGAAAAAATCGTATGTGTGGATTGATATCGTAGATCCGAGTCTTTGTTGTACATACGATTTTTCAAGGTTTGGGGGAAAGGTTCAGGCTGAGAGGTCGTGCCGAGATTCGAGAAGCACGTGATTTCGGCGCGTGTGGAAGATCAAAGCTCGACGCGTCTTGAGGACGCGATTTCGAGTTGTTCCAGCGCGCCAAAGGATCGGATGAAAAACCTGAACCTTTGAGTGTGACTGTGTGCGTCCTGTGGCCCGGAAAGATCGGGCCAACAAGGAAAACGTGACTACACCCAAGGGTGCTCCGGCCCGGGAATCCCGTACCGGTACCCGGTTAGTTAGTCCAGCTGCAAGCCATGAAAAAAAAAAATGGACGCCTCCACCACAGGGTCTCAGAACGCAAAATCGAGTACATTAGCACCTATTAAAGTATCTACAGGTGGTATGGGGAGGGCTGGAGTTCCAAGAAGGACTAAAAAAGATTAGAAAGAGAGTGAAATAACCGTTGAATAGTGATCGACATGGGTATGGAAACCCGTGTGGGTATGGGCCCCGGGTAAGTGGGGGTACAGGTACGGGTACGAGATCGTGTACCCCCACCAAACCCGTACCCTTGAGACAGGTGTGAGGGTACGTTTGGCAGTGCGGCGTCGGAGTTTGAAGTGGCAAATTGCTGACAAAATGTCGTGCTCGATCATTCAACTCCAATCCCACTTGCCTTTCTCCCACCACCACGTCCTCAAACCCGACCTCCGGCCTGGAACACGACGAGGACCTCCAAACCGCAAGGCAAGTAAGGAAACACAACAGGGGCAAGGTGCCAGGTGGTCGAGAAGGGCAACACGATGAAAACGAGGTGCCAGGTGCGTGATAGCCCAGAATACATGGTACAGCAACTTACCCACCCCCTCGTTTCCTGTGCAGGATCTACCCTCTGCCCACTAGTATGTAGATGCCGACGCCGATGCTGACACGGTCATGCATAACCTATGAGAGCAATGCCCAACATTCATAGCAGCAACGATGGTCTGACATGGCTCGCAGCTGCAAACAAATGTCACTACCCCCTCATTTTCACTGCAGGATTCTCTAATTTTTTTGTTGTTGTTAGAAGCATCATGATGCCGATGCCATGCAGTCGACCTCGACCCACAAGCCTCCTTCCCAGCCTCGGCCCCTCCTTCGACCATGCTGCCACTGCAGCCTCTCATGTCCAATAAGATGAGCCCTCACAACCATACCCTCATTTGCAGCTGCTCATTTCAAAGATACAAGCATCAGGAAGCCAACCCTGCCGCCACTGTGGTGATCCAGGCGATGAGCGCAGTGTACAAGACCGTTTGCATTCCCAAATGCAAACAACACACACTCGTTGTCTTTGGCATCGAATCGATACCAGGGGCATCATTGTTTGGCCCAATACTGCCAATTTATGGTGTTGACCCTCGCAGATGGTCGTCCACACGTCAATCAACGTGCTGGGTGCATCGGCAAGGTCCATTTTGCCGATCTCTTATCTACTTAATCCCTACCCCCATCGCAGGTGCCTTGACCCTCGGGTTTTCATGTACCCCCTACCCATACCCACATAAACCCGTACCCGTACTTGACGGGTATGGGTACGGGTCAGATATTTTTACCCAGGGGTTACCCAGGTCATTCACTAGTCTGCCCATTGCTGTTCTATCCAAGACCTAGGTGTGTATGTCCACACCAATGAAAAAAGATTCAAGGAGAGAATTGCGCCAGTGACGTTAGAGGTAGTAGGGTTGCCAGAGCTATGGGGGCAGTGAAGGCCAGAGGGCTGCAATGAGTGCTATAACAGCAGCAGCGACGACGATGACAAAGGTGGTAAGGTTGCGAGAAGGATGTCATGTGGGTGGTGGGCTCGCGGCAAGTTGATGAAGGCAGAGATTGTCTTCTAGAAACTGTTGAAGTCAGTTCCAGCTCCGACACACATGACATTGTTGATTGTGGCTGAATGTGAGAAATCAACAGAACTCAACTTGAAATCGTTCCACCACCTCCTTGTCCTTCGCTTTCGACAATCACTAACACCCTTGCTTCAGCTTCTCCCTGGAAAGCAAGGTATGTGGTCCCATAACAGTGCACACTTTCATCTCCAATCTGACTTGACCAGTGACATAGCCGATGCTCACCTTGGACCAGAGGCAACCATGATGGTATGTATCAATGCTCTGTCTATTCATCGGCAAGTCACTATCTGATGGCCCACGATGCAGTGCCCACTATTGAATGAACATAGGGTGACCGGTACATCTCAAACTGCTGAAATTTCAGTCTCGTTACATACTAATCAATGGTCAGATTTGATGGCTGAGAAGTAGCACACCCTGTACCTCTTTCATCACCACAGCATCATTGACATAGCTTGGCGCAGCCCCAACATCCCTCATCTCCGTAACCACAGGTAGGCATGTTACAGTGTATCATATGATATGATACAATGAATGTAAACAGTGTATCATATCATATGGGTTCACCGAACGCATTGAACCGGTGAATAATGTAGTAGGTACCCTATAAGGAAATATTCAGACACAATAGATAGTGCAGTGATAGGCCGGTTAAGTAACTAGCCCTGAAATCGCGAAATTTTGCGAATTCTCACCTGAAATAATGACTACATGGTTCAGAAGGATAATAACAGAGGCACGCGATGAGAACCCAGTCAACGAGCCTTCAATGACTAAGGTTTCTAAGAAAAGCCTCCAAACAGGGAGTGACAGTAGCAACAGCATGCACAATCTAAGAAATAGGTCGCATCTGTAGACTCAGAGACATCCCGGAGTAATAGGCGACCTTAGAAACCGCTCTAAGACCTAATCTTCTGAGTTAGGGAACTAGAAGCATCGATTACCAAGGGTGAAGTGGAGAATAGACCTGCCAAAGATCTAAAAGAATCTTAGAAACTGATGATTATATTATGGGGACCCGATTTCTAAGATAAAGAACTATCTAAGATGGAGACTGGATGGAGACTGTCGAAGATATAATGTATCTAAGAAAGATGTGCAAAGATGGCGGTCTAGCGTACCGAAATACGGAGTCGGATCAGACTGCTGAAGATCACTGAGGAATGTGATCAGAAGTGCGGATAACAATGTGATCAAGCCAGAATTGATCTAAAACCGCGCGAGGCGTCTAACAAATGCGATGGCAATTACCGGTTACCTTCTTTGGTAACGGTAGTGCTTAGCTAAAAGAGAAGGGAACTTAGAAAACTATAGACCAGGGACAAAGGAAGTTCCACAGCTAGAATAAGAGGCTATCTAAGATTGGGCTTGTATGAAGTCCGCCAAAGGCAGGCTCGACTAAAGGTGTGCACGTTGAAAACGATGGTCCTGACTCCCGAATCTAAGAGACTGATGCGGTGGTCGAAGATCGTCGGTGATTCCGATCAGGCACTAGATCAAGAGATAATAAGTCACGCATGGAAAGATAAGACAAGGCGTAGTGGCATCAAATAAATGCGATGGCATTTACTGGTTACTTACTTTGGTAACAGTAGTGTGCGTCTAAGGAAGAGATTGAACCCGGCACATTGGACAGAAGGGACCTAATAACTAGGCTAAGAGGCTATCTAAGATAAAGTGGACAAGGAGTCCGTCGAAGATATGCTTGAATAAGGATGTGCACATCGCAGATGGCGGTCCTGCGTTCCAAATCTTAGCGGCTGATGTAACGGACGACGATCATTGGGCAATTCGGGACCGAAAAGATCAAGTAGATAAAGGTCATGCACGGCAAGATAAAGACAGCAGATGGTGGCATCAAATAAATGCGACGGGATCTGCTGGTTGCCCGCTTAGGCAAAGGGATCGCCTGGCGAAATAAGAACAAGAAGGAGTAGGAACGTGTATGCGGCAAGACTACTTACGTGGTGGACCGGAAGGACTGCCAAGAACCAAGAAAATAGAATACAGGACACGTGTCTCAGATGCTGTGTCTGAGATAGTGTTCCTTAGATTCCTTGAGGCCGTCTCGGACTTAGAAATAAGTCAGGCGACTCGTAGATCTTCGAAATGGGCCACAGATAATATTTAAACGAATTGGGAACAGTAGATTATATTTGATTGTAAAGATTGAGACAAATAGTAGGTACAGTATATAAGTTCGAAGATTTGTAGAATAATGACAAGCAACCTTCTTAACTCTTTTGTTGGTCGACTGGGTAAGGCCCCAGTGCGAGAACGAAAAGATTGAGATGTTTGACTTCATTGCGAGAGATCAGAACGAATTTAAAACAAGGCATTGCGATCAGAACGTACAGACATCGAGCTCCAGCGCTTATTTGATTTAATTGTTGCATCAGACGGCTGAAACAGGCCTTGTGAATGGTTGAAACAGACCTCAGAGCATACAGAACAGTGTCTACGATCCCATAAACTGCTGAACAAGTTTTTATCGTCAAAATCGAGCAATACAACGAGATTACACATTTATTCAAACAAAACATTGCATAAAAATTAGTGTTTGAAGGTCCAGTCTCAAGACTGGAAAAAGACCGAGACCGGACCGGACCAAGACCGATCAAGACCGGAAATTCTGAAGACCGATCAAGACCGTAACCGCGGTCCGGTCTTCGGTCCATCACCATTCCCAAAAATTAAAGACCGGGCAAAGACCGGTCTTAGCGGTCTCAACCGGTTTTTTCAGCCTCAAAATCTTGTGAGTCTTGGGCCGGAATACTTCTAATTTTCTATTTCGAAGTCCAAACTAATACTTTCGTACATTAATTTTCAGTTGATTTTCGATGTAAGTAAACGAAATACGTGACACGTGGCTGGAAAATTCCGTGATCGACAACAACCAACAACGTTGAACGTTGAGATTTGACCTTTGTTTTTGCCACCATCTTCCTGTCCCCCCCTTGCCTCTCCCTCCCTCAAATGCTTCAGGTCAGTTACTCATTGTGTGTGTGTATACTAACGGTATTTTCTTGTTGTTAGGTCTAACAAGCCATCGAGCCCTGCCATGTCACGTACCCCTCCTCATCCAGAGATGTGGGTAGATCCAACCACACTCGTCGTCGTCAAGCACGATGCCACGTCACCACCTGCATCGGCTCTTGTCAACCAGCCAAGTCGACACCACCTGCAAATGCCACGTAGGCACCCATGTCGACCTCGAACCCCACCACTGTCAAAGCTGCCTAGCGCCCGCGTCGACCTCGAATGTTGGTCGTTTTTCAGCATCGTTGATGGGTAGGAATGGGGTAACCAGGAAAGCACAAAGGGAGAACCACGATATGGGAGACCCATGAGGTACGTGAACGATTTATTCGTGTCGCTCACCCTGCTGATAAAATGACAATGCCCTATCGTGTTGCTGCCATTTCACCATCCCAACACTAGATCCTCCACTGCTGATGCCGCCTACATAGACACCCATGTCAGCCTCAAACCCAACCACCGTCGAAGCCACCCATGTAAACAAACCTCACCCAACCATGTCAACTCCCACCATGTCAAAACCCACCCACATTGACGGCCCATGTCAACGGCCACATCGACTCATGTTGGCCCCATGTATGTTTGATCGGCCGTGTTGACTCACATCGACCAGCCATGTTGACGTCGATGTTGACCAGCTGCATCAACGCCACATTGACTGTCATGTTGGCCGGCCATGTCGAGCCAGAGTGTTAGGAACAATGTAGATTAATATATTTAATATATATATATATATAAGTATTCAAGACCAGTTTAGACTGGTTACAAACTGGTCTCAACCGTAACTGGTTGAGACCGGTCTTGTAACTGCCCAAGACCGCATAAGACCGCATAAGACCAGTCCATGTCGGTTCAGTGCGGTCTTTTGTGGTCTTTGAACCAGTGAAGACCGGTCTCGGTCTCGGTCCAAGCCTCTCGAGGCCCAAAGACCGGACCTTCAAACACTAATAAAAATTGTACATCTTCGGAAGAACACTTCTAAGACCTCCCAAATCTTAGAATTAATTGTGAATAACTCCTCACCACAATAAACGAACCGTGAGGTGGCAAACTAAGCCTTTGCATCGTCGAGATTCAAACAAATTGCATACCCACAGTCACAGCCAGGATTTATTAGTGTCTTCGACACTAATTTTGTGTGGATCACGTCGCTCGGTCATTGAGCCTTGCTCCGCTTGTGTGTGTGTTTTGTGTTTGTTGTTTCTTCGGTCAGACTCACGTCGCACCTCTCAGCGGCATCCCAGGTGCGGCTCAATTCATGGTGCCACATCCTCAAACGCTGCCGAGCCACACCCAATTCAGTGCATCGGCGCTGTCCTCACGGAAGCAGGCCACATTAAATATGAACTTGTGGTCCAAGCCATACAACTATCAGAAGTACAATACCACCCTCCACATGCATGCCAGAAACTATAAAATTGACATCGGTGGCACTGGCTGCCAAAATTTATAATTTTCTTGTGGTTGTATCCTTGGGCGTAATACATCTTTAAGTGGTTGGTCAGTGTTAAATGGGTTCTGCTCCCGCCTAATGGCAGCGCCTCGTGGAGGCCGAGATGTACAGGATTGTCGTAGCTACATCATTACAATAGTAGAAATATTATACAGCGTAATCAGTGAAGATTTATGTGAAAGCATAGTCGCCGAGAGCTGGGCCGGGCCATGTAAGTGCCGAGATTTTTAATGCTCATGCAGTTATATATATCATCTCAAGAATATGAATAGATCTTATTCCAGTCAGTACATTTGAAGGTCATTCTCTAATTGGGGTGCTGAGATCGGTGCCGTGCCATGCAAGTGCCGAGAGTCATGGGTGAACATTAAACTCTCTTCTGCTCTAATGCTCAATTACAAACTTACTTCCGACCATTGAAAAATGTTATATGCAAATATGTACAAAAGAAAAAGAAAAGAAAAACCCAGAGCGACTAGTCATCCATGTCTACCTCGGGATAATAATCCATGAACAAATAACTTGCGAGAGGGAAGTCACCTCTGGCATATGTACAAGGTAGGGTGATTTTTGAAGGCATGACAGAGGTTACCTCTTCCACCGCAACATCATCATCATCATCATCCAACCAAGAGCCTGTCAGATGAGTGTCGCCACCAACAGAGTTGACACCCGAATCCACATCGTCATCATCCAACCACGACCCTGGGAGATAAGCACTGGACTGTCCGGCATGGTCAGAGTTCTGGGTATCGGCGCCATTAGATGGTTCATTGGTGCCATCATCAGCTTCCTCAACATCTTCTGATTCTAACCAGAGGTTTGCTGCGACTTGGGCAGAGGCATAGTTTACATGTGCACCATTGTTAGACTCGGGGGAGACGGCGCCGTCTGACACCTCTTCAGGGTCACCAGGGGCCTCCACTTCTGGTTCCACATCTGCCAACCACAGAGCTCCTGCCACCTGTGCAAGGGCAGACTTGGACTTTGCGATATCACCCAACTCAAGGGCCGCAGTGCCATCAGAGTCATCAGATTCCTCATCAGATTCTTCCTCTTCCTCATCAGACCCCTCATCAGCGTCCCCCACTTCCGGCGACAACCACAGGTCTGCTGCCCCTTGCGCAGAGGCAAATTTGAACTCTGCCATATGTTCAGACGGTGAGGTAATGGCACCGTCAGACTGATCACCGTCAGACTGATCATCGTCAGTGTCTTTCTCTCCCATTTCTAAATCTGTCAGCCAAAGGTCAGCTGCCATTTGTGCAGTCACTGCGGCGCTGGTACTCGGCGCTTCCAATGGTTCGGAATCCGATATGTAGATTTCATCTGCATTATCCTGCAACATCATGGTAGCGGTGTGCATGGAGTCACCATCTACCCTGGAATGGCCAACACCTTCCTCGCTGACATCATCTCCACTTCCACTGCTGTCAGCGCCGTTGGACGAAGGCTGTTTCAAGAGACCATCCTCAAAGTCGAGCCATGTAGATCCTTGGTTCGAAGGCTCATCCTAACTTTCATTTATCCTGTACAAGGACCCCAAGTTTGATGGGTAACGGTGAGTTGTAAGTGGGGGGGGGGATTCGGGATCAGGAAGGGTGCTGAACTTAGCGTTGCTGGGAGGTGGGCTGTGTGTACCTGAAAATACTCCGGGCAATTGTCCAGGTGGGAGGCTCGTGTCGTAGCCTGTGTGGACTCGCTGCTGGCTGATGTGTCATAAACTTAGGACGTCTTCTTGTGTTAAAGTCTCACCCCACGTCCACTTGTGTGAGGTAGGCATATTTTTAAAGCGTTCGAGATCCTTGGCTGCTCGCATGGCGGTGCCCTGACTCAACCTCATTCGGGACCCCCTGGCAAGACCCTTGACCTGGTGTGGTTGAGAAGCCAACTCCTTCAGTGTCACCTTCTCGTGGAGGTTGTAAAAGCTAGATGCTCGGCAAGTTGCTACCTCCATATTGTTGCTTGATGTCACAGACATGATGGAGACAAAGTTTTTGATGCCCATAAGTTCTTCATATAGACTCGCTGCCAGGCCCCTATACATATCGCAATTGGAGCCAGGCTCCGTGGCATGGGGATGAACGGCGCCGCCTGGCCGACTGGCGCCCGCGGCAGCTGTGTTGGTAGTGGAAGGCAATATCGTCAAAGGTGGAATGAGATTTGAATATTGGAGTGGGATGGATATGTCATCGGCACCGAGTTGTTTGCGGTGATGGGCCAAACAATCCTGCACTGTTTCTGTAGTGAACATCTCACGGAATTTAGGAACCTTCGTTCAAGTGCGGTCGTTCCACCAGTCATGTGCATAGGAATTGACTACCCTGTCCATTTGATTCTCATTCATGCCCACTTCAAGCATAGCAACGAATCCCAAGTCGAATGGCATTGGTAGTTTAATTTTGGATTCGGAGAACAAGGACATGGACATGGCCAGGGAATGCAGAACAATAGGGATGTCAAAAACCTGGCCTATGGCTGTTGCCATGCCGACAAAACACATGACAGTGAGCTTTGCGAAAGTGTAAATAAGTAATGATGTACATAACATTTTATGCATAAATGAACTCACGACTTCTTCTTGTAAGGCTGTTTGCATCCAAGCCCTGTGCTGAGCATTTGCTTGAATGATTTTTGCAGCCACGTGCCGGGCTCGAGATTCGCCATAGTAGATGACTTCTTGGACGTGGTGATGACCCTCCTCAGTGTGTCCATCACCGCTGAATGGCTTAAAGACTCGGATGGAGGGCTTTGACATTTGACTGGGAGAGTAAAAATGATTGCTTGATGGATCAGATAAAGGATGTTATTAAATTACACTGGGGATTTATAATTAACATTGACAGTTTTGAATGATTGGTCAGCATAATGGGCCAGGTCATGCCACATGGCAACTTGGCGATGTGCATATGCCACGGCACTGGGGGAGACATCGGTAGTGTCTCCCAACATCCACAAATGACTTTTGTGTAAGAAATATCGCACAGTCCACTCCATTTCATACCTCACCAATATACATTCTTCTCGCCATCTCAGATGTTGTGCGCGTGCACACAGCCAGTGAACACGTTTGACTGGTAAGATGATTAGTATGAACAATATCAAGGATGAGAAGATAACATACATTCCAAGATGGTGGCTGCGTCAGTGGTGGGAAGCTCGGCATCGACAGCAGGGAGGATATGCCGGGTGACATCGTGCCATATCCATGAGAGGTGAAGTGTAGTAGACCCAGGAGTATTGGGGGTTAATATGGCAGTGCTGGCTTTGATATCTTCCTTCTTCATGTCCCAAAATTGATTCATCGTTTCCTCATCGGCGCCAAGGGCAAGTAACCGGGAGCAACAATTGCTGTAAACTTGGCAACGGTGTCAGGCTTGAATTATGTTTCGAGTAAAGTTCCCATAAAATCCTCCACAATAACTTAACACAAAAATAAGGGTAATTCAAGAACTGTACAACTGGCACTACCCTGACAGAAAAGAGCAAAGACTAGACCACACCCATAAGGCCTAGACCACTTATGCACAGCCATGCATAGCCTCACACAGCCTTACACAGCCTTGTACAGCCATGCACAGCCTTGAACCCCAAACTTCCTAATATGTTTCATGCTTTGGCATGTGATTCTCTGCCTTAGTCATTCTGATTTGACTTTGTACTCAATTTTGGGAACATTGGCATGTGAAAATCCAGCACTAGCCAATAAGAATAGGTTTGGTGCTAAAAACTCTGGCATGTGAAATTCAGCCTTAGTAATATTTCACTTGGCACTTACCAATCACCCCACTTTCATTACCAATCACCCACTTTCATTACCAATCACCCCATTTCTATTACCAATCACCCCACTTTCATTACCAATCACCCACTTTCATTACCCATCACTCCATTTCTATTACCAATCACCCCAAACCTTATTACCAATCACCCCCAAAGCTTACCAATCCCTCATTTTACTTAGTAATCACTGAGCCTCTTGTAGAGTATAAAAGGAGTCCAATTTTCTGACTGCCAGGGCATACAGTCCCAGTTTTCAGTGCCTCTCTCACAGTAGACCAGGTACCCAAATCTGTGTACATCCAGATTAGTTTCAGTAAGCTTGCCACTATCTCAAGAGGAGATCAGTTAGGGAGCACTGTATTCTAAGTGTACTAGACTGCCCCACAGTTATAGACAATTGTTGTCAGTCCCACTTATTAGCAGTTTGAGCCTCGCCTCACTAATATTTGTGTATTCAATTGTACTAGATTGTACTCTGGTTATCCCAGTCAGTGAAGAAGATCCTTGTCCCTTGCTGTAACAGTTACTAGCAATACAAGTAATTTGCACTGTACTTCAGTTTTCAAGTCATCACGCCGTCATTTATTAATCGTCAAGTATTCAGTTACTCCGTACGTCTCTTTACAGTCTTATTTCAGTTCAGTATTACACTTGTCACATTCATTTGTTTGCAGATATTTTTCCTTAGCACAGTCAAGACAGCTTTGCTCATCACCAAGCACAGCTTTGATCAAGTCCTTAGTCACTTGGTAACTGCAAGTCTCTAGGATAGAATTGTATTGGGCATAATTATTTTACAAACCCATTTGTTTCGCACAAACACACCTATTCTTGTATAGTGCAGGTTCCTCTTAGATTTTATATCTATTTGCCCTTGAACCCATATACTTGAATATTAAGGGTATTGATCTGTTACTTATTATTATCGAACGACTGGAATATACCCCGCCCCTATTTTGGACAAGGCCGGTGAAACCCAGGTTAATAACATATTATTTGACGCGACAATGGAGGGAAATCTGGGTATTAATACCTTTGATGGTTCCCCTTGTACGAGTTCTGACCCCTTTGCATGGGGCCTTGCGAATGACATCTGAATAAAGAAATGATTTTTCGGAAATGAGTTCCCGTAACTGATGAAGTTGTGCTTTAGCTTGTTGTTTTCGAAGCACAAGCTCTATGTCATCGTTCCGGGGAGATACATTACAATTGGAGGGCAAATAAAGAGTTTGATCTTCAACCAATGGCCCCGCTGAGTGCATACGCGGTGAGGACGCTGTATGTGGAGGCTGCGACAGTGCCGGCGGCTCATCAAGATCTTGCACAAGAGCATCCCAGTGCGCCAACGGGTCCTCGATCTCAGGGTGCACTCCAACTTCCGAGGGTTCCAGTCCATCATCAGGTGGTTGCTCGCCGAGCAGCAATGTTGGATCGAGGGGAAGAGTGGTGGCACATTGGAATACCCTGGTGTCAACTTGAAGCCAGGTTAACTCAACAAGTAAGGGTGCTAAGGAGCTCCGAAGCTTTTCGATTTTTTGACGTTCATCAGCATGAGGGTCTCAACGGAGATGCCGCATGCGTTGCCGGATGTCAATCCTGAGAGTGGTGTCGAAAATGAGGGCAATGGACTAATAAGAACACTCACTGTCTCTCTTCAACCACCAAGGCCAGTTCCAGCCATAACTGCATTGCGGACTTCCCTTCAGCACTCGGCGCTAGGGCCTCTGCCGGCGCCACTGTGCCAGGCATTGCGCGAGCACCATAAATATCCATGACAGCTGGATCAACCAGCCTGGTTGCTTCGGCATCTTCAATTTCTTGTGTCCATGCTTGAATGGCTAGTGGATCAGCGGCTCGAGTGAGTTGGTCAAGATACTTTTCTGCTTCCTCGAGGTTTTCGGCAGCATCTTTGTGACGGCGACTAAGGAATTTGGTCATTCCAAGAAGTTTTTTGTGGTTTGAGTCACATGCATGATCATCCAGGACTTCTGCACGGTGGGCCAATGTCGCCGTGCGGATGCTCTGTGAAATCCCATTCAGGGCAGCCCAGAGGGATTCCATTATCTCGCCGCAGACTGTCGCAGCACCAGGAATAAAGGAGGGAGAATATCTGAAGAAACATTGTTCTTTGTGGGTGTGCACATGAAACAAACCAATTGTGCGGTCGATCTCTAGGCCGGGCAGCAGATGATGGCCGATCCTGTCCTGAAGGTAAATGATGTACTGGCATACAATGTCATATATGAACAAGATCCCCTGGTCTGGATCAACCCCAGTCATCTCAATGGCTTTAAGGATTGCGAAGTCAACATTTTTCAGATTTCTGCTGTTCACTTTTGAAGAGATCGACAATAGAGTTCAGCGCATAGCAGCCGTGCCGAGCACATGCAATGGCCACAACTCCAGTGATATCGCAAGCTTTTGATGCCAGTACAGCGTTAGTAATTGCTCTGAATGTGTTCTTGCAAGGTGCTTTCTGCATACAAGAATCAGCACTGAGCATGCCATCGGCTAAAAAAATGTGCATACTGTGTGTCTTTCCAGAGCTGTTTTCAGGAAAGCGCGATATTCCATTTGATGAGGCATCATACCACCACCTTCGCCAAGCCAAACATCTTTCTCATTAGAAGCCAGTGGCTGCGCTACGTGGTCAGCCTTGTAGTTTCCATCGCCCGTAAGGATAAGCCGAAATGCAAATCTACAATCACAGATGGAGGGTCCCATGTTATTACACAAAGGGAACTCAACTCACCTATTTGGATCATTCTTCCAATCTTCAGGCAGATTAATGCCAGGTTGGGGGCAAGTGGGGCAGTAATTGGCTAACTCGCCAGGTTCAACGTGACTCAGACGTTTGCCATTATGACCATATCCAGCCCACTTCAATTTCTTCATCCACCTCCACAGACGAGTCATACGACGGAATTCGTTGTATAAATCGACGACCTCTGCCGGTGCCATCGGCGCCGTTAATCGGCGAAGAAGGTGATAAAACTAATATGCTGACGCCTTCATTTCAAGGTTGCACAGGCGAAAGAAATCGAGTACTTGGGTGGAAAATAATGTATGAATCCTTTGAAAGCTGGCCAGTACAAGACCACTCACGATCAAGTCGGGGGGAAGTAACTCGGCACCATGGCACTGACAGGAAACCATTGCGAGGTGGTGAAGGCCATTAGTATGCATGATGCGAACATAGGAATTGTTAAAGAAGTCATTTGTTGGAAGGTCAGGGGAGCCATCCTCTGTTTGCTCAGGAAGGTATTGGGGCAAACAGATGTCGGCGTCTGCTTCACCCACCACAGTTTCATCGTCCTCCTCCATAAAAAATTCGAAGTCATCTACTGGTTCATCATCCCCATCTTCGTCTACCACGTGGAGCTTTCTGTGCAGTCTGTCAAGTGTTTGATCAAATTGTTCATTGTCAAAGACGTCTTCAGGTTCTACTTCTCCCCTGTCCCACTCCATATCTGCAGTGCGAGGCTGAGTTGCATGTGGCGGCGGCGCCGCGGCTCGCCGTGCCGTGCCAGAACGGCTCAGTTGCTCTTGTTCCACAGCATCCTTCTGCTGTTCAAATTGCTCCAGAGCACATTGTTGCCTTTGCAATCGCTCGCACACTGGCTTCCCCTCATGATGTGGAATCAACACATATGTGCCAACTTCCCATAATTCAGCACTCCGGAAATAGGTGCCAGTCCATCGCTCGATTTTATGGAACGGATTATCCCAATGTGTGGTGCGCATGCATTTCCGACATAGTGGCTTGGCCAGACAACAGTCTTTGCACCTCCAAATTGCCCACAAGTCCCTGCCACACTGATCACATCTGGAACGTTCGATTGGCAGGGCTTCCCGGCTCAGCAGAGCAGGGAGCAATAAGTCAATATTCTGGACAAATTCCAATATGTAATCCTGTTGGGTCTTCTTGCGCCATGAGCATTTGTATTTGTCTGAAACCGATGTTGGGAAACTCACCTTCCTGGATCGCGGTGCCGACGCTGGCACAACATCTGGCTCAGCGTCTGGAAGGGCATTGATCATGTCAACATCATTAATCACGGCATCAATTGTATATTCAGATGTTACTGGAGGTGCCCTCTCTGTAGGTTGAGCTGGGAAGAGAGGCACCATCACTGTTTTTGTTCTCGTTGTCCCATCTTTCCTCGTCACTGTTACTTCCTCAAAAGTAACAATCTCTGCCGAGTCAACATCCTCGTCACTGTTACTTCCTCAAAAGTAACAATCTCTGCCGAGTCAACATCCTCGTCCAATATCATCAGGTCTCTCTTCCTTTTCCTGGGTTGTCTATGTGGATGGGAGCTCATTGTGAGGACTCAAATGGTCGGAACGAAATACAAGAGGAATTTTATTACATATCAAGGATCAATCTTCATGTTTGTTCTCCAATGCACGTTTCTCACCATGAACAGTGATTGGGCGGATGAAGATTGATAATGAGATAAGCATCTTAGTAGCCGAGCTTGATATTTATTGTAATTGGACAGATTAATGGCGTCGGCAGCGTTGGCGGCCTCATGGCCTGCCACATGTTCCACAACGTGGGGAGGGGTTTAGGCGATCACTGAGCTGCATCGACATAATAGTGACGCATGCACGCATTTTTCCAAAGACCTGAAGGAAATCTGATGACATCTATGTTTGAGATGAAATAATGTCTCCATAGGTGTCTCAAGAAGGGATTGTAGACATCCGAACAATGAGGTCATAACATTTATATCTTGGATGCTGGAATGCAGATGAGGGATGTTTTAATGTTGGTAAAAGGTTCTATACATGCGATGTGGGCAGTGTAATAGCATTGGCGTTTGCGTCGGCAGAAGGTCAGCATGCTGTTTTGACTCGTGCAGCGCCCTGAGAAGAAATATACAGGGCTGGAATCTTATTGTTTTGAAAGTGGGGGTGACTCACATGTTTGAATGCCGAAAACATGGCCAAGTGGACTGATTGGTACGGCGCGGCGCCACAACTTGGCCAAGGGTCGCCAATATAAAGCTTCAAAAACGGTTAATATTTGAATTCCTTCCAATCCCAATGCCCGCCCAGAGCCGTAAGGCTGTGTACACCACCGCAGAGCGTGCAATCCTGGATCCCTGGAAAGAGGAGTACCAATGCACTTCAACAGTTTCAGAGAGAAAACTCGTTGCCCAGGACGTGTTAGTGGAGATATTCAACTACTGGTCAGATCAAGGAGTAGACCTGTATGATAAGGAAGAACGAACAAGGGTAAGATGTGACTTTCGATCATTGTCTCCACACTCATTAGCGCTGAAGAGACTGGTGTATTGGATGCAAAACACATGGTGTAAACCCAAGGCCGTGGAAGCTCCGGGTATGATATTGAAGGTCAAACCAATAGAGGTGTTGTGGCAAATGAGACAGCAAGATGTGTTTGCTGAGATTGCGAAACTCCTTGGCGTTCCGTCGGCAGATGCTAACACTCCGGGGTGGTTCCAGAAGCGTATGCTGGCAATGAAAAATATCCTAAGTACGATGTCTGATGAAGAAGCAGAGCAGTTAGAAAGAGAATGAGAAAGAATTGGCACACAGGGATACCCAGATTACATCCAATGAGAGTAAGTTCGATATTCTCTACATTGTCCCAGCACCGGACTGGCGCGGCGCCGATGGTCACGGTTGTTAACTTGCACTTTGTAGGATGGCCCAGCGCTCTGGCAAGAAATGCTTGGATAGGATGTCGCACAGCAATTGGCTGGAGATGGGTTTGCTTAGCATCTCGGTGGTTACGCAAACTACTCCCCAAGGTCAGCTTGGCATTGACATGTGAGTCACAGAAATGTTGGATGACTTTCGGTTCATTAAGGACATCTAACAGACACGATAATCTTGCCAAGATGCTGGGTGTGCCGGCACTGCCATTTGCTAAAGTTCATAAGGATTTTGCTGCACAAATAAAGTGTACCATTGGGTATTATGTGAAAGGCCTATTGAAGATGGTAAACCCCACTGACGGTGTAACGGACGCTCTGGCGGCGCCGCCATATTCCCGACCCAACCTAGAAGTTGATTCGACTGGATACCCAAAGGTGCCAACATCAGTTGACCTCACGCGATTGTCTAAAGTAGACATGGAGTGTTTATTTAGGCAATTTATGTCCCAACACTATTGTATGTGCCATTTGTCTCCCAGCGTTCCGCATTCAACTCAGTATTGCTGGTAGATATTGCTTCAGAACGGCAAAGTCGACAGGCCCCATATGCACGCATGGAGGAAGACCTATCCAAATATGTGGACATGGAGCACCTCCCTGATCCAGATTTCAAGATCACTGAACCATGCAATATGAAGCGGGGTGTTCTCTTGGCTTTTTTTCAGCATATTGTAGAGCAGCAGCATACATATGACCTCCCAGAGGTCTTCCGTATCAAATATGCAGATATGGGGAGGAAGAGGATGTTACAAGTTAGGGATAGCGCAGAGGTTGACAATGGCGCATTGGCTGCCGAGGGGCCAGTGGCGGAACGATCACCAGCAACCATCGACAACAGAAACCAAAGCACAAGTGGCACAGTCCCCCCCATCAGGAAAAGCCATATTGGCCCAGGCTGCTTTAGGTAATCACCACTTTCCCAAAGCGTATACACCACCCCTACACAGCTTTGGGCATCTTTGGGCATCTCTGGGCGACACTAG